>Ga0307510_10004246_pt1 | contig 16837 bp, 13 predicted proteins | sample 12_EM_MG_FD_207224 | JGI IMG/M metagenome (GOLD analysis project Ga0307510, IMG submission 207224) | Populus trichocarpa ectomycorrhiza microbial communities from riparian zone in the Pacific Northwest, United States - 12_EM | ecosystem: Host-associated > Plants > Roots > Unclassified | place...
AGCTAAAAGTAAAGATCTCGGACAGCTATAAATTTGCCATCGTCTGTTCGCCTACCGGCAATTATTTCGCCCGGCCATTGCGGGTGAAGGTAGAGCGGGAATATGTCCGGGCGGTGCGGGGAGGAGTGGGTTACACCAAATGTGGCGGCAACTATGGCGGGTCCCTGTATCCTACGAAAAAGGCAATGGAGGAAGGCTATGACCAGGTATTGTGGACTGACGGGAAGAACCATGACTATATTGAAGAATCGGGGATGATGAATGTTTTCTTTCTGATTGACGGGGTGCTGGTCACACCACCTCTAACGGATACGATACTGGATGGTGTTACCCGGGATAGTTTGCTGACGCTGGCCGCTGCTGCGGGGATACCGCTAGAGGAAAGGAATATAAGTGTCGATGAGCTGAGGGAGGGATTGGAAAGGGGCAGGGTTCGGGAAGCTTTTGGGGCGGGGACGGCGGCTGTTGTCTCACCAATCGAGTTGATAGGTATTGATGGGAAGGACTATACTCTCCCCGGAGGGGATGTGGGGATGGAGCTGAAGCAATTATTGGATGACATTCGTTATGGCCGTGCCGAAGACCCTTATGGCTGGAATTTTTATATATAAATAACAACGAGGGCAGTTGTCCGAGTGATTAAATGGCTAACTTGATGAGAGAAAACGGACCTATCTATGGAGCAAAAATTAAAGGGGCAAATAGCTATTGTTACGGGAGCAAGTTCGGGTATTGGGGCTGGTGTTTCAAAGTCGCTGGCGGCAGCGGGGGCAGCGGTAGTGGTGAATTATCCGGGGAGTGGTTCGGAAGCAGCGGCGGCGGCGGTGCTGGAGGAGATAAAGGGTCAGGGTGGCAGCGGCATCATCTATCAATGTGATGTCAGCAAGGAGGCCGAGGTTCAGAAGATGTTTGCCGACGTTGTCAAAAACTTCGGGACGGTGGACATCCTGGTGAACAATGCCGGTCTACAACGGGATTCCCCTTTTCATGAGATGAGTCTGGAGCAGTGGAATTTTGTGCTGGGTGTGAATCTCACCGGTCAGTTCCTTTGTGCGCGGGAGGCCATCCGGGAATATCTGCGAAGGGGGATCGTACCGGAGCGATCGAAGGCTGCGGGCAAGATAATCTGTATGAGCAGTGTACATGAGGTCATACCCTGGGCGGGGCATGCGAACTATGCGGCGAGTAAGGGAGGGATCATGATGATGATGAAGAGTATTGCGCAGGAGTTCGCTCCTTACAAGATACGTGTCAACAGTATTGGACCCGGCGCTATCAAGACGCCGATCAACCACGAGGCCTGGGATACGCCGGCGGCCGAAAAGAAATTGCTGGAATTAATCCCTTATAACCGGGTTGGGGTGGTCGAGGATATTGGCAATGCTGCGGTGTGGCTGGCGAGTGATGACTCGGATTATGTAAATGGCACGACTTTATTTGTAGATGGCGGAATGACGCTGTACCCCGGATTTAGCACCAATGGATGATAATATGGAAAAAGACAGATTAAAAATACCGGACTGGAAATTATGGGGGCCCTATTTATCAGACAGGCAATGGGGCACGGTCAGGGAAGACTACAGTGCCGATGGACAGGCCTGGACCTATACTACGCATGATATGGCCGCGAGTAAGGCCTGGCGATGGGGAGACGAAGGCATTGGCGGGATATCGGACAAACGTCAGCGGATATGTTTTTCCGTCGGGCTCTGGAATAAAAAAGACCCGATCATAAAAGACAAGCTCTTTGGTCTGACTAGCTTTGAGGGCAATCATGGAGAGGATGTGAAGGAGCTGTATTATTATCTCGACTCCTCGCCTACACACTCCTATATGAAGATGCTTTATAAGTATCCGCAGGAAGCCTTCCCTTATGACTGGCTGGTGCAGGAGAATAAAAAGCGAACCCGGGAGCAGCCTGAATTCGAGCTGATGGATACGGGCATCTTCAATGAGGACAAGTATTTTGATGTTTTTATCGAATATGCCAAGGCGGACATGGAAGACATCCTTGTCCGGATAACGGTGCACAACCGGGGGCGGAATGCCGCTCCGCTGCATATTTTGCCTACTATCTGGTTCCGCAATACCTGGAGCTGGGGTTACGATGATTATAAGCCGATCATGATGTCTTCCAACGAAGGCAATATCATTGTCGAACACCGGGAGCTGGGGGAATTTATTCTTTATGCGGATGAGATGGACAAGAGCTTGTTCTGTGACAATGAGACGAATAATAAGAAGCTTTATGGAGCTGACAAACCGGGATATTTCAAAGATGGCGTTCAGGAATTTATTGTACATGGCAATGAGCATGCTATAAACTACCTGCAGGGTACAAAGGCTGTGTTGAATTACGACAAGCTCATTCCTGGTGGTGGCACGGAGACCATCCGGCTACGGCTGTCAAATGGCGGTAATAACAATAGTCCTTTCTATAATTTTGACGAGACCTTTGCCGCACGGATAAAGGAAACCGATGACTTCTACGCGGAGGTGCAGGAGGATATGAAGGATGAAGATGAAAAAAGGGTACAGCGTCAGGCCTTTGCCGGCATGTTGTGGAACAAGCAGCTGTATTACTATAACGTGGACGAATGGCTGAAGGGCGATCCGGCTCAGCCGCCGCCTCCACCGGAACGGGCGAAGGGGCGTAATCACGAATGGAACCATCTCAAGAACAGCAATATCATTTCGATGCCCGACAAGTGGGAGTATCCCTGGTATGCAGCCTGGGACCTTGCCTTCCATTGTATCGTATTTGCGCTGATAGATGCCGACTTTGCGAAGCATCAGCTGATACTGCTGACGCATGACTGGTATATGCATCCGAATGGGCAGCTGCCGGCCTATGAGTGGTCCTTTGGCGACACCAATCCGCCGGTGCATGCCTGGGCCGCCTACCGGGTCTATGAAATAGATAAACATCAGAATGGCGGGAAGGGGGATATCATATTCCTGGAGACCGTATTTCACAAGCTGTTGTTGAATTTCACGTGGTGGGTCAACCGAAAGGATGCGGAGGGCAATAATATCTTTGAAGGGGGATTTCTGGGCATGGACAATATCGGGGTATTCGACCGGAACATGCGGCTGCCGGATGGCGGGCGACTGGAGCAGGCGGATGGGACCAGCTGGATGGCTACCTATTCGCTGAACCTGATGCGGATGGCCCTGGAATTATCCATGATGAATCCTGTCTACCAGGACATGGCCAATAAGTTCTTCGAACACTTTCTGCATATTGCTGCGGCGATGGCCAGTCTGGGTACAGGAACCAATGGTCTCTGGGACAATGAGGATGAATTCTTTTATGACACGTTGCGGTTGCCAGGGGAGCTGAGTTTGCGGATGAAGATAAGGTCGATGGTGGGTCTGATCCCTTTATTTGCGGTTGAGGTCATCGATGACGAGCTGTTGCAATCTTTGCCGGAGTTTGCCAAACGTCTGAAATGGTTGCTTGAGAAGCGTCCTGATCTTGCCGCGCTGGTATCGCGCTGGCATGAAAAGGGATCGGAGGAGAAACACCTGTTGTCTTTGTTGCGGGGGCATCGGGTCAAGCGCATGCTCTATCGTATGTTGGACGAAACGGAATTTCTCAGTGATTATGGTATACGGTCGGTATCCAAGTATCACGAGCAGCATCCGTATGAATTCAAGGTAGATGGCACTGTGCTGACGATAAAATATACGCCTGCGGAGTCCAATGTTCCTTTATTCGGGGGCAACTCCAATTGGCGGGGTCCGATATGGATGCCGGTGAATTTCATGCTGATCGAGTCTTTACAGCGATTTCATCATTACTATGGGGATGATTTCAAGATAGAGTATCCGACTAATTCGGGGAGGTACTTTACTTTGAATGAGATCAGTGAGGAATTGTCAAAGAGGCTGGCGAAGATCTTTTTACGGGATTCGAAGGGGTTGAGGCCGGTGTTTGGGGCCAATGAGAAGATGCAGCATGATCCGCATTTTAAGGACTATATATTATTCCACGAATATTTTGACGGGGATACCGGGAAGGGGCTGGGGGCTTCGCATCAAACGGGTTGGACGGGATTGGTCGCCAAGCTGCTGCATCCGCGGAAGATGGTGCCTACGCCGCCGGCGGAGCGGGCGAATGAGAATAAGTAAGGTGGCGACTGACGGCTATAGGTTGGGGTGGTTGAGCAGATGAGCGATGGCTTCTGCTGTGCGGGTGAGATTGGGAGCGGTATTCTTTAATGCATCGGCGAGGTCAGCCGGCTCGTTGCCGATGGTCAGCAGCGTATCAAAATACTTCTTTAATCCGGCGCTGGGTTCCAATGGAATTTTGCCTGCGAGGCCTATTACCGGGAGGCCTTTGTTTTTTGCGCGTGATGCAACTCCGAATGGTCCTTTGCCTTGTAGCGTCGTTTCGTCGATGCTGCCTTCTCCTGTAATGACCCAGGTAGCTGAGGAGAGGGCTTTGTCGAAGTCTGTGATCTCCAGGAAATAATCGATACCATTTACAAGTGTGGCGTTCAGCAGACCGTAGAGACCGGCAGCGGCGCCTCCTGCTGTGCCGCCATAGATGACTTTGGTCATATCTCTTCCTGTTTGTTTTTGGACTATGTCTGCCAGGCGGCTGAGTGCGGCATCGAGTTGACCGACGGCCTGGGGGCTTGCGCCTTTCTGGGGGCCGAAAACGGCGGCCGAGCCAGAGGGGCCGAGGAGTCTATTGTCTACATCACAAAGTACGATGAGTTCGGTGTTTGCGAGGCGGGGGTCGAGGCCGGAGGTATTTATTGAAGACAGGTTGATGAGGGTTTGTGGTAAATTTTTTAGTGGTGCGTCGTTAACGTCGAGGAAGCGGGCGCCGAGTGTTTCGAGTATTCCTGTGCCGCCGTCTACTGTTGCGGAGCCGCCCATGCCGATGATGATGCGGCGGGTCTTTTTGTCCAGTGCGGCGCGGATGAGGTCGCCGGTGCCATGGGATAAGGCGCGGAGGGGGTTGAGTTCGGTATTGGTGAGGAGGCGAAGGCCGGAGGCGTTGGCCATTTCTATGAGGGCGGTGGGGGTTGCGGCGGCATTGGGCGCGGGGCTTGTGGGGGGTGACGGGATTGCGGGGGATGGTATAAGTCCGAAGTAGGTCGTGATCTTTCTTCCGAGGGGATCGCGGGCTTCAGCTTCGTGTCGCGTCCCGCCGAGTCGTTGGATAATAAGATCGACTGTGCCGTCGCCGCCATCGCCGATGGGAAAACATTCGCAGGTGCAATCGAGTCCGCTTTTCAGCAATCCGTCGCGGATAGCAAGGGCGGCCTCGCCGGCGGAAAGGCTGTTCTTAAATGCGTTGGGAGCTATAAGAAAATGAGGTTTCATGGACTGGTCCTATTTATTGACGATGTTGACGGGTTTGCCAGCGAGGAAAGCTTCCAGATTTGCGACGGCGATGTCCATCATCCTGGATCTGGCTTCTTTTGTAGCCCATGAGATATGAGGAGTGATGATACAATTCTTTGCTGTGAACAAGGGGTTGCCGGCTGGGGGTGGCTCTGTGGAAAGCACATCGATGCCTGCTCCGGCTATGACTTCTCTGTTCAGGGCATCGGCCAGATCCTCATCGACGATGATGGGGCCCCGCGAGGTATTCAACAGGAAGGCCGTCTTCTTCATCAGCGCCAGGCTTTTCTTATTGATCAGTCCGCGGGTTTCGGGGAACAGCGGGCAGTGGATGCTTACCACGTCCGATGTCTCCAGCAGGTCGGGGATCTCTGCCCATCGAAAGTTCTTCCGGTGCGACTGGTCTGTGCGGGTGCGGCTGTTGCCGATGACTTTCATGTCAAAGGCGGTTGCGACATCGGCGACCTTGCTGCCGATATGACCCAGACCGATGATGCCAATGGTCTTGCCGGCGAGCTCGACCAGCGGAAAATCCCAATAACAAAAGTCGATGGAGCGGGACCATTTACCTTCCCGGACGGAATCGCTATGTCGCTGGACGTGTAAGGTCAACTCGAGCAGCAGGGCAAAAGTCATCTGAACAACGGAAGAAGTGCCATAACCCGGAACATTAGCGACGATGATGCCCCTTTTTTTTGCGGCGTCTATGTCTACGATATTATAGCCGGTGGCCAATACACCGATGTATTTCAGCTTTGGGAGCTGTTCCAGGGCAGCGGCGTCGACCGGGGTCTTGTTGGTGAATATGAGATCCGCATCTTTTGAGCGGGATACGACGTCTGCGGGCGCGGTGCGGTCGTGGACCGTGAGGAAGCCGAGTTTTTTTAACCCTTCCCAGGACAGGTCGCCGGGGTTTAGCGTGTAGCCGTCTAAGATTACGATGTTCATATCAGTTGAATATTTTTATCGCCGGCAGCTCGACGGTAAAGCGGGTGCCATTGATCGGATCGGAGACGACGAAGATCGTTCCCTTATGAAGGGCGATGATCCGTTGGGCCAATGCCAGGCCGAGGCCAAAACCACGGGTATTGCTTGTCCCTGCGCCGCGGTAGAAGGGTTGAAAGATCTGGGGGATATCTTCGGTGGAGATGACGCTGCCGCGATTGACGACCTGGATAAAGATCTTATGATGGTCGAAGGTCAGGTCGACTGCAGATAAATTATCCGAAGAATACTTACAGCCGTTCTCCATCAGGTTCTTGACGGCAATGTACAGGAGCTCGCTGTTGCCGAAAACGACAAAATCTTTTTCGTCTTCGGGAAACTCTCCGAATTCGAGTTCGACGTTGTATTCCGCATTCAGTTTTTTAACGTCTGCCATGGCCTTCATAAGGACCTCATCTACCCGGACCTCGTTCAGTTCGATGCCACCCTGGGAACCTGTTTTGGCGATCTCGAGGAGGCTTTTTGTCAATTGGCGCATTTGGGTGACGTCTTCCCGAACGGAGAAGAGTACCTGTTTGTATTCATCGGCGGATCTGTCTTTTTGCAAAATGACCTCTACCTGGCTGGAGACCGAGGTAAGGGGGGTAGATAGTTCGTGGGAGGCATTGGAGATAAAACGGCGCTGGATGGCAAAGGCTTCCTGTAAGCGGGCCAGCAGGTCATTGAATGTATTGGCCAGCTGGCTCATTTCGTCCTGGCCTGTGCCGGCCCGGATGCGATGGGATAGATCATAGGAGGAGATCTCTTTTACCTCGCGGATGATGAGTGCGATCGGGCGTAGCAGCTGCCGGGCGAACAGGAAACTGATGGTGGCTGTCAGCAATACTGCTACGACGAGGCTGATCAGGAGGATCTTATTCAGCGTTTGTACCCTTTCGAGACCTTCGTCGTCATGGCCGGCAACGATGACGATGAAATCTCTTTTTGTGGTAACGCGGTGAATGGCCACGGCTTCCAGGTTACCCAGCATAAAATGTACTTCCCCTTTTGTCTTTACTTCGTCGCGAAGCTGTTGATCGGCGGTAAGATGTTTGCTTCCCGGCATGTTGAAAATATAAAGCACTTTTCCATCGTCGGTGAAGACGCCGATGCTGCGTGAGACAACGGTGCCTACGATGGAAGCCGTATCGATGCGGCGCATGAACCCAAAGGCGCTGTCCCCCATCAGTGAATACAGCTGTGTGTTATAGATAGCCCGGGACCGGAGTCTTCTTTCGAAGACCTCTTTTCTTTCGAGTTTTGCAAAATAATAGACGGAGCTTGTCAGCAGCGAGATGATAGCTGTCACCAATAGGGTGAACAGCAGCATTATTTTGTAGCGGATCTTCAAGTTTAGCCGTTTTTGTGATAGCCCATACGGGGCATCACAAGTTAGGGGTTTATGCGTTCTCTTTCAACACATAACCCATCCCCACCTGGGTGTAGATGAGCTTGGAAGAAAAGTCTTTTTCTATTTTTTTCCGAAGGAAATTGACGTAGACGTCGATGACATTCGTTTTTGTATCGAAATCGATGTCCCAGACATTCATGGCGATGTCGATGCGGGAGACGACCTTATTCTTGTTGCGGATGAAATACTCCAGCAGCTGAAATTCTTTTGCGGTGAGGGGGATGTTCTTTCCCTCGCGTGAAACTTCTTTGCTGTCGAGGTTCATGACGAGGTCGTTCACCTTGAGTATGTTGGACCCACCGGTAGGCTGATGATGAAGTCTTTTCAGAAGGGCGCGGATCCGGACCAGGAGTTCCTGGAAATCGAATGGTTTTACGATATAGTCATCTGCACCTGCCTCGAAGCCTTCGATCTTGTCTTCCGTCGTATTCATGGCGGTGAGCATGATGACGAGGATGTCTTCATTGAAGTTACGGATGTGACGGGCCAGTTCGTATCCATTCATCAGCGGGAGGTTGATGTCGAGGATGGCGAGGTCGTAGGTATTGGCGTCGAACAGTTTGCGCCCGATGGCCCCATCATAGGCGACGTCGACGTCATAATGTTGTTCGGTCAGTCCTTTACGCAGCGACTCCGCGATCTTCTTTTCATCTTCAACGAGTAATATCTTTGTATCTGCCATAATGAGTCTTCTGGTGAATGCCATAAATTTACCAATACTCCTGCTGAAAGTCCTTAATTACCGATTAAAAAGGAATTAAACCGATTTAGCAAAAAATACTTCCATTCTTCCTGCAATATGTTGAAAAAAAGTGTAAATTTTGTATACTCTCCCCAAAACCTACACTAACGTAGAAAGACGACGAAAAACGATTGTTGCTATTTGAGCTAACCCTATAGAAGGCAATTTTAAAATCTAAAAAAAAGGGGGTTGCTATGAAATTTCGGGAATCGCCTTTCATCAACAGGCGCAAAAAGACGATCGAGTTTTACGTTCATCACGTGAATCCTACATCCGCAGCCCACATTTCCCTGGCAGGCACCTTCAATCACTGGTCGCCGGACGAGTTACAGATGCATCCGGCCAAGGATGGTTGTTGGAAGATCTCTATCCCAATGCTGCCAAAGGGTAAGTATTATTACAAGTTCTACATCGACGCCAGAATGTGGATGGAGGACATCGAAAATCCACTTAGGGAGCCGGATGGAGTTACGGGATGGAACAGTGTGTTAACTGTGTAGTTGTAAGTACAGAAAATGATACAAAGAAGCGACTCTGACGAGTCGCTTCTTTGTGTTTAGGCATTATTGTAGATCTTATAGACCGGGTCACGGAGCGCGTCTCCTTTTTCGCTACAGATAAATTCCAGCAGGGTGGCGATCTGTTCGGGTTTGACCCAGGCGGCGGGATCGGCGTTGGGCATGCTCTGGCGGTTGATGACTGTGTCGATGGTGGAGGGTGCGACGACGGAGGCCACCACATTTTTCCCTTTGGCTGTGGCATTGAGCAGTTCTGCCAGGTGGAAGAGCAGGCCCTTGCTGAGGGCGTAGCCTATCACGCCTTTTCCCTGTTCTGGTTTTAGTGCAGGGCGGGAGCCGATAAAGACAAGCCGGCCATAACCGTTCTGAAGCATGTGAGGGAAGAGGCTACGGGCGGGGAAATAAGCTGTCTCGAAGTTGAGGGAATACATTTTCTTCAGGGCTTCGCCGTCTGTGGCGTCGATGCCACCCATGGCAAAACCACCAGCCAGCAATAGTGCGCCGTCGATGCGGCCGTAGAGTTCGATAACTTCTTCCATGAATGACACAACGGCTTCTTCGTCGGTGAGGTCGACGGATCTCAGTTCGAAATTGTCGTGGGAGGCTGCGAAACCGAGGTGAGTCCCGGAATGGTCGACGGCGACGACCTTATATCCTTCGTCGAGGAATTTTTTCACAGTAGCGGCGCCGAGATTGCCATTTGCGCCGGTGATAAGGATGGTTTTGTCCATATATTAATGATTTACTTTGCGGTAAGTGCTTCCAGCATCTTATCGGCGACGAGTTGATTGCCGGCTTCGGTGAGATGAACCCTATCCACTGTCAGGATACCGGATTCTTTATTGCCGGGGTTGTTCTTTAGTTCGTAATTGTGGAAGATCTCGCGCAGGTCGACCAGGCCACAATGCCATTTCTGGGCCAGGTTGCGGATGATCTGGGAATAGGCGTTGAGGTCTCCGTCCTGTTGATTCGTAAAATCTGTCTTTTCCCCGATGACAGCTGGTGTGCAGAGAATGACCCGGATATGCTGGTCCAGCATTTTGTTGATGATGGCGGCATAGAATTTCTCAAATTTATCGGGATCTGTGCCGGTACCGAAGGATGCCTTGTGCCAGACGTCATTGACGCCGACCCAGATAAATACGACATCGGGTTTTTGGGAAAGGACGTCGTCTTCCAGACGCAGGTAGAGATCATAAATTTTGTTGCCGCCGATGCCAGCGCCTATGAGGTCGTAATCGGAAATCCCTTTTTGTGCCAGGGCTTCTTTCATTTTAACGATGTAACCGCCGGGTTTGGCTCCAGCCTGGGTGATGGAGTCGCCAAAGAAGATCACTTTTTGTGTTTTGAAGCGTAGGGATGTCAGAAAGGTCATAACAGTAAAAAGGGACGAGATAACAGCTAAGCGGGCAAAAAATCGCATTGTTTTTTCTTTTTTCAAACCTACGGATAAATGGTGAATAGACAATCGGGAGAATGTGGACCATATTCTACTGCTGAGCAATGGTGGGTCGCGGTGTTAGGTTCAGGCGCGCCATTGAAAAGACTTTTATTACGCGGTTAAACCTACGGATAAATGGTGAATAGACAATCAGGCGGTCGGGTCTTGTAGTCGTCGCATAATTTCGAGGCAGGCTCTGCTGTTATGATAGGGGCATTTCCAGAATCCTGCCTTATCCTGTCCGGGCATGGGGCTGTTGTCTGCTTCTACTCCCCAATACCATTCTTTGTCATCCGGGCTGCGGATATGTTCTTTTATAAAGCTCCAGCTATCGAGAGATCTTTGCCACCAGATGGCGTCTCCGCTGAGCTGCCAGGCCTGAAGAAACCCCACCATTGCTTCGGCCTGTGGCCACCAATGTTTCTGCCGGATCAGATGTCCGTCTTCTTCTTCATACCAGAGTCCTCCGTCGGTGTCGAGGCCTTCTGCTGCTGCGGCGGCGATACGGAGGGCGAGCTGGCTGGTCTTTGTTATCCATTCGTTATTATTGATGCCGAGTGCGGCTTCGTGGAGGAGCCAGGCCGCTTCGATGTCATGGCCATAGGAGATGAGATTGGACCTGTTTTTCCAGTTGGTGTCGAAAAAAAGGCCGAGATGGCCGCCGGCGCCGATGATATAGCGGTCGAAAACGTCGAGCAGGCCGATGATACGGCTCAGCAGCAGCGGGTCGGGCCAGGCGTGATAAAGATTGGTATATGCCTCCAGGATATGGAGGTGGGTATTCATTGTCTTAGGGTCATTGGCGTCCTTGTCGCTCAGCCGGACATCTTTTAGTAAGGACCAGTCGCGGGTGAATGCCTCGAAATAACCTCCCCGGGGTGATCCGGAATCCTGGTTAAACCCTGAATCGAAGCTATGCTGTTCGATGAGCCGGAATAGTGAAATGGCTTCATCAAGGGCTGTCTTTTCTCCGGAGGCCCTATAATATTCGCTGAGGCCATAGAGGGCAAAAGCCTGTCCATAGATCTGTTTGCGGGGATCGATCGGCTGACCCGTGGCGTCGAGGCTCCAGAAAGCGCCGCCATACTCCCTGTCGAGAAAGTTATGGAGCAGGTAGTCATAGGCTTTGTCTGCTATCGGTCTGTAGATCGATTGTCCGGTACTACGCCAGGCGGCGCTGAAGGTCCAGAGGATCCGGCTATTAAGGACGAGTCCTTTTGGCGCTTCGGGGTGTGGCCGGTCCTGTCCGTCGATCCTGCCTATAAATCCGCCGTGGGCGAGGTCGGGTGTGTTTTCCATCCAATACAAAAGGATGGCGTGTAATTCACGATCTGCTTCTGCTCTGTACCCGGCTGTATTCATTTTGCAAAACTTTATTCCTGTCGATGAGTTGTTGCAGTGTTGCTACCGAAGCTGCGGAGTGGAGTCCATCTTCGGGTGTGTTGACGACATAATCAAGCAGCTGGTCTATGGTTGTGGAAACGACATGCATACGGGTATCGGAAGAAGCGTAATAGATATATACGTTGCTATTGTCGTCGGCGATCCAGCCATTGGAGAATACAACGTTGGACACATCCCCTACCCTTTCTTCCCCTTTTGGCGCGATAAGATAACCACCGGGTCTGTAGATGACGCGGGTAAGATCATGAAGGTCCGTCATAAATATATAAAGGGTATAACGAAGACCTGCGGCGGTGTTCCTGACGCCATGCGCAAGGTGCAGCCAGCCCAGGCGTGTCTTTATCGGCGGGGGTCCCAGTCCATTCTTTCCTTCATTCACTGTATGATAGACCCGGGGATCGATGATGGTCTCATTGTCTATCGTGGCGTGGGTGATGGAATCCGAGAGACCGAAGCCTACGCCTCCGCCGGTGCCGGCGCTGATAAATCCGTCCTGCGGGCGGGTGTAGAATGCATATTTCCCGTCGACGAATTCCGGATGAAGGACGACGTTGCGTTGTTGAGGGCTATTCGTCTTCAGATCGGTCAGCCTTTCCCACTGAATGAGATCTTTGGTCCGGGCGATGCCGCATTGTGCGATGGCGGCTGACTGGTCGGCGGCCGGGGCATTGGGGTCTCTGCTTTCCGTACAGAACAGGCCATAGACCCAGCCGTCTTCGTGGTGGGTAAGGCGGATATCGTAGACGTTGGTTTCGGGATGGCCGGAGCCAGGCATATGGACGGGTGAGTCCCAGAACTTAAAAGTATCGACGCCATTGGGGCTTTCTGCGATAGCAAAAAATGATTTGCGGTCTTTCCCTTCGACTCTTGCCATGAGGACATAACGGTTATTCCATTTTATGGCGCCTGCGTTGAAGACTCCGTTGATGCCAAACCTTTCCATCAGGAAGGGGTTGGTTTTGACGTCGAGGTCATAGCGCCAGAAGAGGGGGGCATGTGCTGCGGTCAGTACCGGATACTGATAACGCAGGAAGATGCCGTTGCCGGGGGTCATAGGCTCGTTAGGACGCCGGATAAGAGCATTGTATTTTTCATTAAGCTGAGCAAGTCTTTCCGTAAAATGATGATCCATCACAGTCTGTTTTAGTTTTGAACAATCAGTATTCATTGAGTCTGTCCCACCAGGTCCTTTTGAGAACCAGTATGATGATAAGCAGCAGGGCCACAGTTAGCAATAGTGGCGCCTTCAACCATAATACGATATACATGGGAAGCAGGGTAAGGCAAAGTTGACCGGTGATGCCGAGCACGATGTTGAGCATGTTGCGACGGAAGTTGGTGTTGCCGGTAAATCCGGGGTCTTCTTTTACAACGAGCTCGTGAACGGGCCGCCAGAAACCCCATGGTCTCACGTTGCGGTAAAAGGCTCTCAGGGTAGCGCTATCCGTGGGGGGAGCAGCATAGGAGCCGATGACCGAGCCGGCCATGGACAGCAGGAAGAGGACGGGCCAGTAATAAAGGTCGAGGCCATGCAGTATGCCGATGGATTTCAGTACAGCCAGTGCGATAGCGGGAAGAATGCCGGCCAGCATACCCCAATAGAAGCCACTGGCATTGAAACGCCACCAGTGCCATTTCAGCATATTGGCAGCGACATATCCGCCATAGAGTCCCGAGACTATCCATTGCAGGACGGTGTTGACGTCCTTTACGAACAGGCCGAGGACGATGCCGGTGGCTACTACGGCCACGCCGGCGAGATAATTCATCAGGATGACCTTTCGGTTCGAGGCTTCGGGGTTGACATATTTCAGGTAAATGTCGTTGACGAGATAAGCCTGAGCTGCGTTGAGCGTTCCGGAGAAGGTGCCCATAAAGGCTCCCAGGAGGCCTGTCAGCACGAGTCCCATAAGGCCTACAGGCAGGAAGGCATTGATGGTTGCAGGCAGGATCTTTTCAAAATCGGTGCCTGTGGGTGTCCGAAGGTCGGCGCTGATATTATTATAATACAGCAGGGCGAGCACGGTAAGGCCGATTATCATGGAGTAACGGATGGGCAGCAGGATGATGGAAACGAAACCGCTCATTTTAGAGGCTTCCTGTGGCGAGCGGGTGCTTAGTATCTTCTGCATGTCGTAATTAGGGGCGGGTCCTGCGAGACTGGCAAACACTCCTTTGAAAAGCATCATCATAAAGAAAATGCCAAAGAGGGAAAAACCATCGTCCTTTATCTTTTTATTTGCATCAGCCACCATGCCTGACCAGTCGAGGTTGAGACGCCAGCCGAAGAAGGGGTTGAGCCATCCTTGTGGTACGTGTAGTGTCTGTCCCTGCTGATGAAGCCTGTACATTGCGATGCCACCGATGCAGATACAGGCGATGGTCATGATGATATATTTTATCACGTCTCCGAGCACAATACTATGCATGCCTCCGAGGATGGAATAAAACGTAGCAAAGAGGGTAAAGACAATACCGTAGAAGTGGGGGACATAATCAGGTGAAATATGAAATGGGATATAGTGACTGACCGATTCCCAGGGGATAAAGATCTGCATGAACTTACCCAGTCCTACGAATCCATAGGCCATAAATCCCAGGCAGCTTAAAAGGGCGAAGGCTACGACGATGTTGTGTGAGGACCTGACGCGGGGACCTGACCGGCCGAAGCGGGTAGCCAGCCATTCTGCACCAGTAGTAGCGTTGGACCGGCGCAACCAGCGGGAAAGATAAACCATCATAAAGACCTGGTTAAAGACCGGCCATAACCAGGGTATCCAGATGCTTTTCATTCCATAGACAAAACAAAGGCTTACCATCCACATGGTACCGGATATGTCGAACATGTCGGATGCGTCGCTAAGTCCCAGCATGTACCAGGGAAGGGATTTACCTCCCATCAGGTAGTTGAGCTTGTTCTGTCTTGCCTTTTTGCGTAGTACCCAGCCTATGACGACCATGGTGACCAGATAGGCGACAATAAGGAGAAGATCCGGTAATTGTAATTTCATATGTTACCGTAAAATAGGAACTTTGGCCATATGGTGATACAATTTTTCTTTTGCTGCTTCCTTTTGAAAAAGGGTATAGGGGTCTTTATAAAATTTTAAAAAGTCAACTGCTGAACCCTGGTCAGGCGCAGAGCCCTGTCCTTTATAAGGCACATAAAACTCGTGCTGGCCACCGGGTTTCTCTCCTGCATTCCGCCACGCCATGACATAAGCCATCCGGTGTCCCTTAATGGTCGGAAGGAAAGTCTGCGTCCACCAGTCAGCATCGGGCAGGCTATTGTAGCCGAACTCCGTGACTGCCGCAATCTTATGATGTCCCGCGGCAATACTATCCAGCGTGGTCAGCATGCGTCCGAATTCTCTTGCAAAATCTTCGTTCCTGCTGATATTATTGCCCTGGTAGATATCGAAACCGGCGATGTCGGTCCATTCGTCACCCGGATATTTTTCGAGCCAGGCTTCGGCGGAGGCAAACCGGTCGGTGTTGTATGCATAGAGCAGATTATGCACCTGCTTCTGATCACGGAGATAGCGGATCGTAAATTGCCAGAGCTGTTTCAACTCGTCTGCGCTGCAGTTCTTTCCGCCCCACCAGAACCAGTTGCCGTTGAGCTCGTGGAAGATCCGGAATATCACCGGAATGGATTCCCCCTTTTCGCCTTTAAGGCTGAGCATAAATGCGGCCACCTTATCCAGCCAGCTTTTATAGAGCTCATGTTTCTCTCCACCCGGAAGGATGGCGGCTACCGTGCCCGGTGCGGGTTGCCAGGCTGTGCCGCCGGTGAGGGGGTTATTGAGATGCCAGCTGATCGTGATGACGCTGCCTTTTTCATATCCGTCACGGATAAAACTGCGCATCCTGTCGAAGGGTACACTATCCAGGTTGACGGTATGATCCAGCTCTATGCGGCCCAGCTCCCAGCCAAAGAGGCCGGGATAGTCGCCGGTTATGTCTTTTACGTCGCTGCGGCCGGGGATATATTTCCAGCCCACGCCATAGGCCAGATCGTCCTGGTGGCCGAAGAGAAAGCCCTTTGCAGAAAGGTCTTTAAGGTGCCGGTACAGGGCCACCGTCTCCCTCGTCGCATTGGGGTCGACGGGCAGGTCCTGAGCGCAGACGGCAGCCAGCAAAAAAATCTGTATAAGAGAAAAAAGGGTTGCCCGCATAAATGATCTATTTAACAAAAGCCACTTCATCAAAATACATAACCTCGTTGACATCTCCATTCTGTCCCTGGAGAAAAAACCCGAGCTGCTTCGCCAGCGAGCCGTTCGCCCAGAAGTTCAGCTGAGTGCTGCCCGTGCCCAGCGGGATCTTATAGTAAGTCCAGACTCCTTTTGGCACCAGGATCTTCTGGATCGGTAATGCCGCGGTGAGCTGTACCTGGCCATACCCCCCGGTCATTTGGTCTCCAACCAGTACCAACGTATGATCGGCTATTCCACCCTTGACCCAGAAGGTTAGATATTTATAGCTCGCATCATATTGAAATCCTCCGCCCGGACCATTCCAGCCCGCCCAGCCTTCTATCTGCCAGCCTCCTGCGGGATACGTGGCAACGAGCGAGGAATTGCCCGGTGATGAATGCGTCAGGTCGGTCGAGACACCCGAGGGATGAGCCCAGGAATTATCGATCCAGCTGTTCTGGAAATTGTTGTTGTAAAAGATCGTGTAGGCATTATCGAGGTCGATCAGCTCCTGGGTCGATGGCAGGAGAGCGGTGCTGCCCGCCGACGAATAGGAAAAGATCAGATTGGTTCTGTTAACGGCCGTGGACGGGAACTGCAGCACCAGTTGCTTATCGCTCTGGCTGACGATGGAAGCAGTGGCCGTGGTTCCGGCGAGAGCCACCGAGGTCACGCTGGCGAAACCCACACCGGTCAGTGTGATCTGCGAACCGGACCAGAAATCATAGTCCGACCAGGTGTTGACCGTCGGCGGGGGTGTTATTACCGTAAATTTAT
>Ga0307510_10004247_pt1 | contig 16836 bp, 9 predicted proteins | sample 12_EM_MG_FD_207224 | JGI IMG/M metagenome (GOLD analysis project Ga0307510, IMG submission 207224) | Populus trichocarpa ectomycorrhiza microbial communities from riparian zone in the Pacific Northwest, United States - 12_EM | ecosystem: Host-associated > Plants > Roots > Unclassified | place...
TCAAAATAATTTAAAAATTAAAAAAATTAAAAATTTCTTGAGATAGTTGTTGGGATGTAAAACACAATCTTAGTTTTTCATGCTGCCTAAGTCCACCGACAAACAGTGTAAGGAAACGTCTTCTAAGGTCTACCATCAACAGTGTTGCCTCTCCACATGCATTGCTAATCCTATAAAAAAATGTTGAACTGATCAAATGTGAAATAATATATATAAATATTTGAGGGGAAATTGAAACCAAAATTAATTAAAATGAGAGAAAAGTAGGATATTGATTTAAAATAAAAAATAAAATAAAATAAAATAAAAAGTTGATGAATTTTTTACCTATGTTTTATCTTAAATTGATTGGGACAAGTTGATTTAGGTTTTTGACTGGATCAGGTCGGATCCATCGTTCTCTATTTTTTTTAAACTCAAACTAGTCCAAGCCTCGGATTGGCCAGATCTTGTCCAATGTCTATCAAATACAAAAAAAAAAAATATTATTCAATCCAGTTCAAAGCATCAAATTCAAGAAAAAATAATTATTTTTTCAGTCCAATATTGTTCATCATACATTACATAAAGGATTGAGATGGTGCTCATTAAGCTATGTATATTTCTTTTCTTAACGTTCAAGTTCAAATTTTAAGGGAATTTTTTTTATGCACCATAAGTTTACTTCTAATTAATATTGTTTGAGAAGATGATTTAATTTTAATTGACGCATGAAAATAAACAAATATGCTCGAGGGTGTATTTTTCAAATGATTTTGATATGTTAAAATCTCCCTACAAAACATTAAATTTGATGATTTTTTTAAATATAAAATAATTTTTATAAAACTATTGCATTGTATATATTATGAAATAACATTTAGATCCTACTATATATGTTTATAAATTAAACATCTTTGGACCTAACTTGTAACAATGGCAATGATTACTGAAGATCTTGCCTTTATAAAAAAGCAAATTGATTATCTCAAACCTAAGGGATAAAAATGAATTACAAGGGAAACATGTTTATCCCTATTTTTCCTATAATTAGCTAGTTTTTTTATAAAACACAGCAAGAACAAATAGAAGAAGTCAATAGAAATAACAGAAATAAGTTTAAGTGTCAGTTGTAACCGAATAATAAAGGACTACAAACAACAGGGAGGCCCTCCACGTTCCCTCTTGTAGCCGTAACAAGCAAGGTATAGTACCAACCGATGCTAATAAAATGAATAAATGCACACGGAGATTCCTTATTTTCTGGCTAATCTTTCCTCCATTTATTTTTCTTGAGCAAGAACGTTAGTTATATATAGATCATTGAGTCTTCGTTGTGATCATTAACATGTGCTGAGTTTCGAGCCTTAAATGCATTGCCTTATCTGGTCTTCGTTTATGTTTTAGACAAAGGGGAGGGGACATTGGATTTTGATTTCTGATGTTTCTTTCATTAATGTTGTTGCTGTTGTCTTTATAAGTGAAGAGAATCTCAGTTGTGGAGATGGAGAGTGATCAGACTGAACATCATCATAGGTATCGTCGCAACCAGCAACATCAAGTCTTGTTGCCAACACAGTCAGGTATACGTACATGTTCTTTGTATAATTATTGGATTCAAGAAGCCATGATTTTTTTTTCAAGATTTACTTCCTATTTTGGACATTTCTTGGATTCTTATGATGCGTAATGAGTCGAGGTTACCTGGGTTTTTCTAATCTTAGTTAAAGGCAGTTTAGTTTTTTTTCGGTATTAAATCCAATTCTGATATACTTTTGCAGTTATTTTTCATGTATGAGGAGATTTGTACATTGGCACTTGAGTCCAGAGAGAAAGGGAGGAGGGAGGGAGTGGAAATGGCCACTGAAACAGACCATCTTCATCACCATCATCATCAAACCTATGGAGACAATCGGTCATGCCTAGAACTATCACCAGATAGAGAAGAATCCCAGGTATAATATTCCAATGTTTTGCCTACCTTTTTTTCATTTTGCTTTGTTTCTATCTATCTGCAAACAGTTGTTTTTCATGTCCCATTAGGGTTCTTTTAATGTTAAACTTAATTATTAATTAAATAAAAGCCTCTGTTAGGATCAGTTTTCTTTACTTTTGCAGCACCATGTTGTTTTCTGTCGATTCTCTTTGCAGACAAATTGTGTATGTTCTCAAGCAAGATTTAAAGAAAACTAAAATACTTCAAAAAAAAAAAGTTAAAGAAGATTAACTTTCTTCATGGAACACAGCGCAATTTGTGTAATTTTATGTTGATTGTTTAATTGATTTTCAGAATACTATTTGAATCCTGAGGAATTTGTTTTTAGTGACAAGTAGTTTAATCAAGAGGGTAATGAGCACGAAACTTACTGCATCACGACCCTGGGCATTTACCAATGAAACCATAAATTTAAGCTGATTCAACTAGAGTACTTGCAAACTTCATACCAGAATTGCTGTAATTATTGAAAATGAAGAGTTGAGTTACTGATTGAGATGTAGATCTGCAGATAATATTGAACGTTAGAAGTTGTTCTGTTAATTTGACCATCACTGTTCAATGTTTTTTTTTTTAATCTATAATTTATCTTTAAAATCCAAAGCAGGATGCGTCAGTCTCCCAAATCATGGATTGCGGTTCCATAACTTTTGGAAGATACACTGCAGACACACTTGCATGGGAAAAATATTCTGTTTTCTCCCACAACAGATGTCAGGAGGAGTTGGAGAAATTCAAGGCCCCAGGATTAGTTGCTCAGAAGAAGGCATATTTTGAGGAATACTATAAAAAAATTAGAGCTATGAAAGGTTTGCAAGCAGAGCAAGAAACTACTCAAACTGACCCCACTCAAAATGGGCAGGAGATTACTGCACAAGAAGAAAATGGTGTTGGTGTTGAAACGTCGAAAGAGGAAATTAAATCTAGCAATAGTAGTCCGGAAGAAAATGTTGTTGATGTTCACAGATCAAGAGAGGAAAACAAGCACAGCAATGGCTATAAAATTCAGGTGTTAGATAGTCATGCCACCGATACTATTAACCCATCTACGAGAGGCATTAATGATAGAGCAGAAGAAGAAAATCACTTCGATGGGAACAGAGGCAGGGCTAGCAAAGAAGATGAAAAGGGGTTGTGCTTATCTGCCAGAATAATAAAACATTCTATGGAAGGTGGTTCCTCGTCATGTAGTCCATCAGTCAAAGGTAGTTCCAAAACTACCCAGAAAGCGAGCCCTGTCAGCAATGAAGTCAAGCATAATGGAAGCCAAATGAAGAAGCAGGCATCTAGTATGAGGGCAAAGGTAAACAATTAACGCTTCATTTCATGTCAACTCTCCTTTACCACTTCCAGAACTGATAATTCATGCAGGTGTTAATAATCTTCTTCTTAAATCTGCATATCATGCCCCTTTATTTCCTTTTTGAGAGATGGGCTTTTGATCTACGCTGGCCGAAGGTATCTCTATCTTGTATGCAAATACCAAAAGAGCTTTGTTTCTATATGCACTGTTGCTAGTTCCTGGTATATGGAAGATCTGTTGATCATATGCTTTGAATCATTTGGAGATTGGAAGATTAGGAGAACAAACAACGTGATACAAGGAACGATACTGTTGGTTATATTTTCTCATTTCTCTATTTCGCTACCCAATCACGGTGGATTGGGGGGGCCTTCAACCCAAGAGTGAGGCTGAGAGTGACTACATGCAATTGTGGACAAAATAAAAGTCCCCCTCGCCTGTCTGATTAGCCCCTTGCTTTTATTTTCTTGAATAAGCTTGAGTAAGTATGTTGCGTTCCATGTAGTTGTGATTGTTGCACTACCAACATAGCCTGCCATGATACTGAAATGGTCTCCGGACACATTGAGCTTATGTTACTTGTTCTCTGCAATTTGTGCTAGGGCTTTGTGTTTGCACTGCCAATTACCAATGGCAATGTTCTAATTATCAATTTGTGTTCTCAACCAGGGGACTGTCTCTTCTGCTGCAAACAGAACAAAGTTGGACCGCAGAATTAGCAAAGACATGGTTAAGCGATCTCAGAAGCCAAATCCATCTGTTTGTAGGGAAATTAAGAGCAAGGCAGATGTTAGTCTTGTTTCAGGCAAAAGAATTACCTCTAAGACTGCAACCAACGTAAAATCTGACCGGGTTCGATCACATAGACAACTTAGCGAAGTGCAATCCAGTACACCTGTTCTTCGTGCTTCATTAACAAAGGACAAGATGGTCTCCCTTTCTTCTAATATAAGAGGCAGTCCACTTAAAACAAGTTCAACTCCCAAAAGCATGGCATACAGGCTCCCAGCAACATCATCAGTTCTCACTCGATCTGCTCAGGTAGATCGTCTGGTCTGTGTTCACTTTGGCTTCCCAGTTTTGTCTGCTTGTTAATGATTTTCGCTGATTGTTCATCTGCATTTATATATGCAGAGAAGTTCAAAAGAGATCACCACCATTAGTCGTTTGAGAAAAATCAGTGTAGATAACAGGTTTGATTTTACATAAGATATCTCTTCCCATCCCCACCCCTCATTCAGGTTTTTAACTTGGATAATTTTTCAGGAGCTGTGATGGATTTGGTCAGAGGTCTTTGGGGTTGAGTGGCCACCATAGTCTTCCAAAGAGTAGAGAATCTGAAAACCAGAGACCAAAAGTCATGTAATGCATCATAATTGCACCTCCCTTCCTCAAACTTTATAGCGTTTCCAATTCCGAGCGAATGGCAGATGGCTATTGCCAATTGCTGCTCAGCTTCTGCTAATAAGATATTAGAAACTGAATTCAATTTTTCCAACAAATATCAGGTTAAAAAATCTTTCTGACCGGAATGAATCAAATCAGAACACTGGACTTAAGTGTGGACCCATCAGTTCTGTCAAAGGACGGAGGCAGAAAAAGGTAAACCTAGTTGTGTGCCTAATATAGTCTGAAACTATGCATAGCTTATAGTCTAGTCATTTTGATTCTAAACCCTTGCTTATTGCTAGACTGGCTCATCCTCTAAGCTACCAGCTAGCATCATTTTACGATTATACTGTTTTCTATCAATTTCAATTGTTATTTTCTTGTTGAATCTGCATGATCCATGTTCGCATGATAATTTCTTCTGACACTTCTGGATTGTCATGTATCTGGTTTTCAAGTTTGTCTGGTATCTGATATTTTTGTCTGTTTCAGCTAATGACCATCGTTTTGTTTCGTCCATTTAGTGAAAGTTTTACTTCCACTTGACGCATACATTTTCCGATATCTGCAGGGAATCGATGAAATCGTTGCTGGACTTGAACCGAAACCTGGCTTATCTAAGGGGACTAGTATTCAGAGGGCCTCTAATCCAAAGCCCATGAATAAGGTCAGATTTTATCCCATTTCTCATTTATTTGCCTATAGTTCTCAATTTTTCACCTGGAACTTGGACGTTTGAGATCAGTTTTTCCCCCTTTTTTTGCTACAACGTGTCCGTGTGATCACTTTAATTAATTTCTAATGAGATCTTACCCTTCTTTCATCAATTGTGAACGGAAATATTGATGCTTGTTAAATTTTGATAATTTCAGATTGCTACATCCCAGTCTGTCGAACTGACGTGCAATCCAAGGGATTCAAGGTATGAAACATCTACTTTGCTTTTCTATTTCTTAGTCTATTATATCCGAAACTTCGGTGATTTCCTGTTCTTAAATTGACTACCTGGAGTCGGAGATTTTTCTAGATTTGATTAAACATTGATAAATGTTAAATTTGTTTCTTCACAATCTCCACAGACACGTTGATGCAGGCATGCATGGATTATTACCTCCTGAAAATTGTTTTTGTTCTGTGACTTAGACTAATACAATGCCATCATGCAGACAGAGGATGCCATCACGCAGACAGAGGATGCCAATTTGGCGTTGAGTGTTCAACAGGTGGAGGGAGTTGAGGTCATGTGATGTTCACAGCTTACTGAATCGCAAGTCTTGGGGGAATGTGCTGAACTGCAGATGACAGGATGTTCACAGCTTACTGAATCAACATGGCTAGGCAGAAGGCTATTAGATAGGAAATCTTGATACAGGAAGTAGAATAACTGCATGGCGAGTAAACAGCAGATCTGTAAATAAGAAATTTTCCATTCTCAAAGGCTTATATATGTAAGTTGAATTAGTTTCACGATATAAATTGTGCTTCTACACATGAATGAATTCTTATTTTGCAGCTATCATGAAGAACAGATAATAGCTCAAAAGTGTTGGCGATCTCTCAAATAAAATTTAGTAGCTTTGTAAATAACAAAATCTAGTTGAATGACTTGGTGATGATTTTTTTCTCGATTGACTAATCCACTGTGTGAGTTTCCCTCAAATATCCTCTCTCTGGATTTGGATGCCTGCAAGATCCAAGTGAAGTTCAAGCCAGAAGTTAGAGCAGGTTTTGGCTGCCATGCATAGAGATGTTTGACAAATGAAAAGAAGAAATGATACGGAATTCAGACAGGAATAACAGTTCTCTGGTTAAGTCCAGAACTATGAACTGTAGCAATGAGTTTTCACATGCTGGACATTCTAATTCAGCGTAGCAATAAATCGAATTGAAGAAGAACGTTATTAGGATTAAAACCATACTCTTGCCAATTGGTGAAAATTGTCCTGAGAGCAAGCAGAGAAGCTTGTACACATTATCCTGTTGCCAATCCAATCAAAAGGCCCTTCGCCCTTAAGTGTAAAACAAAAGCCAACACAGCTGCTACCGGTGTCCCAACCAGATAATACGCCCCAAGATTCACGTAGGCTCCGAACTTCTGCCACCCGCTTCCTCTAGCAACCCCTGATGCAGAGCAGAAAAGCAACACTGATCATATCTCGAAGCAACATCAAGGAAGAAAGACTATTATCGACTATTGCAGGCAGCTTTATGTTCTTTCCTTCTATATTTGAAGAAAGCTGTTGCTGACTATTGTAAAGTTTAGATTAGAATGATAAAAGAAATTTCTTGCCCTAATAAATCGATAAATGAGAAAAAGCTACGACGCTTGCCTGAAAGTACTGATTGTAAGCAGTCCATGATAACTGACAGACAAATGAAAGGAACCATATCTGCAACATAATTTACAATTTGCTTCTCGCTGCTGAATGCATATCCCATAATGTGGCGACAAAAGAAGAGAGCTGTGCTTATAATAATCGCCTCGGTGATTGCAATAACCATTATGGCCCAGACAGCCATCTTAGCTGCCTGAGAATTCCCAGCTCCTAATTCATTCGAAACCCGGGTGCTACAAAAAGATTGAACATTTTTCTTCAGGAAGAGTGACGAGTAATAGGAAAACAAAACTGAGTTACATGATCTATATGCAATAGAGTTTGAACAATTTTTTTACAACACCTTGCTGTGGCCCCAAACCCGTAAGGAATGAAGTAATGCGGATAGGTGATTGTGAAGCTGCAAGCAATACTTGGAGAAATTAAAAATGTACCATTTAAAACCTTTTGCATAACTGAATAATTTTTTGGTAGGAACCATACCATATAGAAAGCACAGAGGTCTCCTCTTTAGGATTTCGTAACAGCCCAGATAGTAAAATAAGTACCTCATAAGACCACCATTCAAGACTGAAGAAATTGGCATACCAAAGATGATATTAGGGACTCGATTGGCATGGAAATAACAACAGGATGAGGGAAAAACCATGTCTTTTGTTGGAAGATTTGGGAGAGAAATTACCAAGTCATTACTGCAGAAGGAACAGCAAAGCGAAAGAACTCCCTTATGCCAAAGAAGACATCCTTCGAGAACACAGAACGAGTTTTTTCGCATTCGGAAGAGCACTTCATGTATAACCCAAGCAAGATAACATTCAACCAATATGATAAACTGATGGCTAATGCTGCTCCTATGATTCCCATTTCTGCTTTAAACACTAGAGCCCAACAAAGAGGTATATGGAAACACAGAGAGGCAAATGAACTAAACAGCATTGGAAGGATCAAACTCTGAGTTTGGAAGTAGCGAATCAGCGCTTGAAGTATAGCATATGAAAACAAGTTAGGAATGAGGCAAATAGAGTATTTGCGAGCGACATGGGAGATTGAAGGGTCTTGGCCTATAAGGATAAGAAGCTTGTCCGTGAACATCCATAGAAAGGATATAGGGAGACAGACCAAAATCAAGGAAATGATGGCACAGTAAGTGTAAGTCCGAACTGTTTGATATTGCTCTGCTCCGTAAGCTTGCCCGCATAGAGTTTCCAATGCACCAGCTAATCCGAACTGTTTGACAGTCATAGCACCATGTTAAGTGTAGCTTGAAAAGTTTATCCTTAATGTACTAACTCACTGAAACCTATATTATAATTTGAACTGAATTACATCACATTTTGTTCAGCTTTGACTTCTCAACTGATTCAAAACATATAAAACTACAAGAAAACCTTGTCAAATCCGGTTGTTTTCAGTTTGTTTGAACTGTATAGTTGTCATTGCCCAAATGAGGAAAACCTTGATGCAGAATTATGCCTGGTGCAGGCATGCAAGTAGAACTCTTTACACCTTCGGAAGCTCATCTCATTTTATTCCATGTATAACCATGAATCAAAAAATCCAATATTAATATATTATAATATATAGTGAAGATGATATATATTAATAAAAACATGTGAGATCTTAAATTTATTTTTAACAATAGAAGAATATTACAATTGCTATATTAAACTTGATCCATCTAAGTTCAGGCAGACCAAAGCTCAAATAGTAAATCAGTTGAGTTAAAATCAACCCTTCTGCACGGAAAAAGTTCTTTACTGATCGAAAAAATTTGCAAAAGATTTGAGACTAGTACTCAGGTGCAGTTTCCAATTAAGAAAGGAAAAGAAGTAGTTACAAGCAGACTGAAGCCGGTAACACTGGTGAAAGAGGAGGCACTAGAGATCCCAGATAGTGAGAGCTCATCAAGATGTCCAACCATCATCACTGAAGGTACTGCAGAACTGTGACTGCGACCATTGGCGCTGCTACATAGCTCAACTTCTTCAGCTCTTTCAAAGAGAGCTTCCATTTACGACTCATTGTTCTCGGCTCTTTACACAAATGCCTCTTGCGTTCTCTTCTACTACTGCCTCCCAAAAATGCAGAAGTTGGAGTAACGGTTGGTAGAAGTTTTCTATGCGTATTTTTTATCTGTAAATAGATGTGGTTGTCATTGTTGTAATTAATGAGTGCTTCTTCCACTTACCTAACTGCCTCTTCCAATTTTCTCTTGTTTTGCATAAAAAATGAGGATTCCTATATGTTCAATGGTTCAGCTGTGACTTGAAACAACAGCGATTGCTTTTACTATTTTACAACTAAATTACTACGAAAATCAAAGAGGGGATGAAAGTTAGATTAGAGTTGTAACTATTATGAAATAAAATAGAAATCTAATTTCTTACACATGTCCTGTCCGAAAAATGATACTTGGGGTACACAAAGGCTTCCTGGAAAAATAAGAAGAGATGGGAAAACACATCTGCCTTCGATATCCTAAATATGGAAATCTGACCGCGACCAACTTTTCCTCGTCGTAAAAGAAATATTGCTACAGAATGACCACAGTGCTGAGATGGCTTCCACATTGAGTAAGCCATTCATTTTATGTGCTCCACAATAGAATAGCAAAATCCGTAGTGGGAGAGATCTCTATGTTTGTTAAGGCATAGAAAAGACAAGTGTTTTCAACTAGTCCCTATCAGCCAGGACGTGAGATGGTGGAGGGATGGCCACAACATGCATCAAACACACCTCATTTGTCACTTTCTTGAAGCATACATATCCACTAGTGCTCATCCATCTTGTCCATGACATGCATTCTGCGTCTAGAGAAAACCAACTGAGGGCAAGCCTCGAGCAAGGATGTGATGTTGGAAGAAGCTTCGATCTTTTATCCCAACAAACTGCACTTTACCACTGCACTCCTCTATGCAATCATGTGCGCTTCATGTTTCTCCAGGCTTGAATTCTTCTTTGCCTCTAAGCCACATCAAAATCATTACACATTCTCAGTGCTCCTCTCTGGAACATGAATATTCCCTTAGATTGCAAATGAATTGGTCGGCACATTTGAGAAACTTGTGAGTGGTGATTGACAAGAATTACAGGTGCAGATCTTTCATCCTCCTAGATCTCCAGTTGTTTCAGCTCTTCCTCGGCCAAAGTTTCAAATACAAGGAAACAAACAAATAATCCTGCAAGCAAGAAAATAGCCATGTTCTAAAAGTTAATACAGACATGGAGCTAAAGAGCAAATTAAAATTGCTGGAACTTTAAGTATAGAACAAGCTAGCAATAATTAGAGTTACAGAAGCAGTGATCACCTCAATGTCATCAGATAAAGAAAAACACAATCATATTGACTCCCACATTCACAGCATATACTTGTTTTCTATTTTCCTTTTCTGACTTTGGTACTTCCAGTCTAACAGAACGCTAACCAGCAGTACTGAGGCTAGTAAAGACTCTTGGCAGGCCATTGCTGAAACTAAAACAACTCAAAAGGTATGATTGACCTCAGCCAATATGAGGTAACACTTCATCTTAACAGGTGATGATTGACCTCAGCCAATACGTGTTAACAATTCATCTTAGCAGGTGATGGGTTGGGTTTGGAGCAGCAATACATTAAATCACTAAGAAAGAAAGTCCTGTTGCATATTTCTACAGTTCTACTAGGAGCAGCACGAGAGCAGTCTTAGCATGACAAAAAAAAAACATCTGAATGACAATAATCAGCCATATTTAGTTCACCCTACAAGATATTCGTTTAACTTAATAACATAGGAACAAAGGATTGATTCAGAACAACAACAACCATTGATTTGAAACAGTGGTGTGTCAGAAAATAAACCTTGAAAGTGATTATGAACCTCAGTATTGCTTATAACCTGAGTGATTATCCTAATTTAGTAAAGTCCCTTAATCTCAAAAGTATGGTCGGCTAAAAGATAAAATTTGATGGAGGATAAAAGCAGTTTCCATGATACTTCAGAAGCAATGAATCAGTTGGGAAGAGGGTTGGGTCTAGCCAAAATTCCATCAGCATACAATGAAAAAGAACTATAAGTGAAATGAGAACCAGCGTGCATGTAAAAAATATTACTCGGCCATAAGAATTAATGACTGGCCAAAATGACTGAAACAAACAATAGGAATGACTATTAAAAATTTGTGACGCTTTGAAAGAAATGCAGACAAAATATGAGGGTGGGGAAAAAAGGCAATGATCCAGTGGCAGTTATTTAAGAGCCTAAAAACTTAAATAACCTAATCAGTTATTCAATGAGTCACTGAAATGTTTGATCAACAAACAAGTATATTTTGAAGGAAAAAATTGAAAGAAGTTTCCCATCAGAATTCATGGCTAAGGGCCAAACTGGTTTTTGTTATATGATTTGTTTTCTCACGTTTCCTTCTACTTTTGGTCACTAGAGCTGGAGGGGAAGAGCAAATGAAGCATCCAAGTGACAAATTTTCTTTTTCCCTGTTTCTCGAAGTTATATATAATTGCAAAAGGAATAGGAAAAAACTGGAGAGAAGTTCGAAAGTAAAAACTTCTATAAACTCTTACCGTCAAATCTGAGAGTAAAATCCTTACTGTTTCAGCCGAAGATGCTCCTACATCCTAATTTAATATGCTATCAACATCAATTTGCTAAAGAAAATGAAGGTTTAAAAGGAAAACAAAAGGATTGGAAAGCCCAAAAAAAGTCTTGCGGTAACCTTACTAAGCCTTTGAATGAAGCTGATGAAACTGCTCTTGCAAATCTGTGGCTAGCGTTTCCCTGCCGGATTTATTGAGGCAGTTGAAAACCTTCATATACACTTTAAAATATGGTCTAAGACCTTTCTTGATCATTTCAGAAAGAATATTTTGGGCAATCACCAGATTTCCTCTTTTCTGATGAAGCCTCGCAAGCAAGCTGTAATTCATGCAGCTTGTGCACTTGTACTTCTTATCTGAATCAACCACGTACTTATATGCCTCCTCATATTGCTCTGAGTTGAAAAAACCCTTGATAAAGGCAGCATGTGTTGAAAGCCGAGGTTCAAGACCCCTTGCCACAATCTCATCAAAATAGTGACATGCAATTTCAGTCTTGCCGTTATTGCAACAGTAATATATAAAAATTTCAAAGGTTAATGCATCAGGAGGGCAGTCCTTGTCCTGCATTTCCGTCAATACCTTGCAAGCATCAGCATATTCACCGTTCTTAAGCAAACAGCTAATTAGATAATTGTAAATTCGGGCATTCAGTTCAAAGCCCTCTTTCCTCATCTCATCCTGAATATCTCTCACCCCTTTAAAATCACATCTCCGACACATTTCCCTGATAAAAATATAGTAATAAGAAATCTTCCTCTCAGTTTTCTTCATCACAAACTCAACCATGTCAAAGGATCCCAAAACACTGAACATTTCGATCAATGAGGAAACCCAACCATAACATGACCCTCTAACTTCAAGCAACAAGACAATCACTCTCTGTGTGGATTCCACCAAGGACTCATTTGTAACATTCATAACATGTAAGAACTCGAATGCCTTTTTGGTTAGACATAACTGGTTCTCGTTAAACTCATTCAAAAGACTCCTCATAGCATCATAATCATCTAAACGCCCACAATTATCAATAACCAAGCTACAAATATCAGAATTACATCTCAATTCAGGCTGCCAATGTCTAATCCAACGAAAGAAACGCAAAGCAGACACCTTTTCACTATTCAAGACATGAAAAACCAGAGTCACAGAAGCAATAGATAGCTTTACACTCAAAGAACCCAACTTGTACTCCAAATCATACTCATCCCTCTTAATCAAATCAATAATATATGCTACTTGTTTTTGCATTGCCTTTGGTCTGACCCTACCAGTTCCCATTTCCTTATAAACATCAAAGGATGATGTCTTGTAACCTCGAAGATAACCATGAATACTTGACTTGAAGAAATAAAGATTCAAACTTTGACTATTATGACCATTGTACCTACCATTACATCCAGTAAAACCCATGAATTTTGAGACAGAAGGTGACCCATTTGAGGAAAACAAGGATAAACTAGGATAGTTACAGAAACATAGAGAAGTTGAAGATGGGTATGATGGGTTTGGAAAGAGTTGTGGCTGGGACTGTTGGGAGAGGAGAGGGAAAATCAAATTATAATAAGGGTTTGAGAGGTACCTGAGATTCTTGTGGGAGAGCTTTGAGATCTCCATGGAACTGCTAGGAGCAGTGCTCCCTCCTTGTGGCTAGAGTTGACAAGACCAGTTAAAATTATATGTAATAAAGTTATTTCAGAGTTTTTGTAGGGTTACTTACAAAAAAAAAATGTTTGTAGTATCATTAACGTATTATAGTCAAATTATATATGAAATTAATTTCAATTCTATGTATAATTTGAATTTAATTAATCATTTATTATAATTTTTACATACATAATAAAATATCAAATCATAAAATTTAATTATATTATTTAAATATATATCAAAAATAATTTTAAAAAAATAATTATATATAAGAAGAATATGTGCTTGTAAGAAGGGAACAAGAAACACCAAGAAGGAACCCTGAAGAGTAGTTTAACTAGTAAGGTTTTAAGTTTGTTTCTTAATGATTATGAGTTCGAGTTTTTTCAGGATCATTGAAAGTTTACATAATCATTAACTTCAAGACTCATAAAATTAGTTAAAATACATATAAACTGGTTCGGATATTTATATTAATAAAAAAAAACAAGCCGAGATGAGCACGAGGAGGAGGTTGAGATAACGAAGGGAGAAGGGATAATGTTAATAAACAGAGGTGCTGGAGTCATAGAAGATGTAGAAAAAGATACAGAAAAACTGGTTCCTGGGAATGGAGAAGGTAATGAGCCTGAGAAAAACCAACACGATGTGAATTAATGGGTAAATTCAAGGAAGACCAACACGATGTGAAGACAATATTGAGCATGCTGGGCTCTAGCTTCGTTTTCGAGTCTTTCCAACAGTTTTTAATGGCCATATAAAACAACCTCAGGATGAAGAAGACAATATTCAATCCGGCGTGCTTGAAATTGTTGGATAGATCATCCAGTCCGCATGCATCTCGGCAGACCCTGCTGCAACACTCGGTATAAAACTAGATCATTTCACATTTGAGATTCCGGTGATGGATTATAAGAATGTCAGGCGGCGTTTCCGAGCTTCTAACTTTCTGATATTTGCCATTTTTCGGATCCCTTTCTTCTTTTCATTTCCCAGATAAGTTATGCGTAATGTATCACAAAATATATATTGCACTTGATAATTTAATGTTAACAAAAAATCTAATATGACTGACTCAGATCCTGGATAAAGCTCGAAGCCGGGAAGACAAAAAAACCATTGATGGGAAATTATAGGCATATGCCAAGGGTTCTTTCTTCTTTCTTTCTTCTGCTTCAATATGGAACAAAATTGAAAGGAGAAAAGTGAACAAAATTGCATGAAAATTGGAACCAAATAAGGACTAAATTGAATGACAATCGGAATTCAATCGAGAAGTTGTTATAGATTTAAGGGCTAAGTTAACAAAAGAGGAGAGAAGGCTAGCGTGTGCAAGACATGCACTAGCGAGTAGAAAGCATCGACTCGCTTTAGGCGGCACGTGAAGATACATACAACCTCTAGATATGATCTTCTTTGAAGTTGTTGGTATCGTCGAGTCAGAACCGTTCCATTAAGATAGCATGTGTTTAAAATGAAGGTCTGGTGTAACTTTGATGATCATTTTTTTCTTTATTTCTCTCTCATTCCTTCATTTTTCGCACATGAATTTTCTTCTCCTGGATGAAAAAGGATTGGAAGTTTTACAAATTCTAGATCTCGGGTCAATCAAATGTAAAAAAATCTAATTGAAAAAAAAAACCAAAAGAATGAAGAAAAAATTTTCCTGGATGAAAAAGGATTGGAAGTTTTACAAATTCTAGATCTCGGGTCAATTGAATGTAAAAAAACCTAATTAAAAAAAAAAACCAAAAGAATAAAGAAAAAAAAGAAGTAAATCTACGGTAGAGTAAAACATCTATTCAAATTAATTTTTCTTTCAATTTCAATATTCTCTTTGTGTAAAGATATCTTGAATTGGATTTTATGTTATCCTTTACAAGAATAAGATGTAAGAAACCCTAAAAGCTCTTAACTCTCTCTTCTATAACAATAAATCCAACAAACTATTTTCTCTTTTCTATAAAAACATTTACAACGAAATATAATTGCCATATCTAACCTTGGATTATGATCTCTCGTCAAGGGATTAAGGTTATTGATTCAACTAATCAAATTATTAGTTTAGCTAATCAACTTATGGGTTGCATTAACTCATTAAAAATGCAATTTTCATGTAAATATATAACAAGATAACTTTTGGCACACTTATATGGAAAGGGGAGGGCGTAGGTTCAATTTTGACTGCTTCCATTTTTCATAATTAAGTTTGAATAAAGGTTAAATTTAAAGATATTATTAATTAATAAGCTAAAAGATTTGGGTTTAATGATGGAGCTTTGAATGCTTCCATTTTTTATAATTAAGTTTGAATAAAAGTTAAATTTAAAGATATTATTAATTAATAAGCTACAAGATTTGGGTATAATGATGTAGTTTTACTATTTAACTATTCAGTATTTTTCTTTTCATCTTCAAACTTTTTCCCTTTCAATTAGATACTTCTACAGCATAATTAGATGGAATTAGGCTTAAATTTATGATAAATATACCAAATTAATAGACAGGGGATTAAAATTTAAAACATAGAGAAATATATGGATAATCACAACTTCACAATAATTTTCATTTTGGTTTTAAGATTCATTTTATTTATTTTTCAATCACTGGTGTAGAGAAAAAAGAGAGAAACTCAAAACACCTTTAAATTAGTTATTGGTTGTCTCAATTCTAACAACCAAAATAATCAAAGTTGATGTTAAAAAATTTCATTCGATAAGAAAAGTTTGATAGTGGTGATTTTTGGCTTTCTTATTGCTTGAAAAGATAGATTAATATTATTTTTTTATTTGATTTTGTGTTTTTTAACTAATTTAAAGGTGTTTTGAGTTGATAGATTGTTTTTTTTTAATCTATAAAAGTTTTTGAGTTTTTTTTTAAAATTGGTTAACATAAGGATTTTAGAGTAAAAAACCCTATTTTTTTGATTTCTCAACTATCACAGTGATGGTTTAAGTTAGTTTCTTAACAGGTGACGGGTCGCCTACTAATCCAAGCGACCTATTGCTTACTTGATTAAGAAAAAAATAATGAAAACAAGAGGGGTGACATGATTTTTTAATTTAGGTTAGGACCATAAACATGTGCTGACATGTTTTTTTATTTTTAATTAATTTATTTAACACATTATAATTATATTAATTTATTGAATTCTTAAATTAATTAATAATTTATTTTAGTTATGATTTAAATTTTAAATTTTGGTTTAAAATTTAGAAATTAAATTCAAAATATCTTCATTTCTAAATTCTATTTGATTCAAGTGGAATTTAAAATTTGATTTAGAACCTAGAAATTAAATTCAAAATATATTGATTTTCAAATTTGAGTGGAGTAATTTATTTTATGAATATTATTTGAAGAATACCATTTTAATCTTAATTAATTAAATATATTAATATGTTCATGTTTCTCTTTTATTCGAGTTAAGAGTTCGAATCTAAAGATATTATCATCTTAATGATTAAAAAAATTACTTCAAATACATTAAATTTTAAAATTGTAATCAAAATTCTACTAGCAAATAAAATCGCAATTTGATTCCATGCTGAAGTTGACTTTTGATCTAAGTTAAAGTCAATTTTTTTTTTTATTT
>Ga0307510_10004249_pt1 | contig 16832 bp, 26 predicted proteins | sample 12_EM_MG_FD_207224 | JGI IMG/M metagenome (GOLD analysis project Ga0307510, IMG submission 207224) | Populus trichocarpa ectomycorrhiza microbial communities from riparian zone in the Pacific Northwest, United States - 12_EM | ecosystem: Host-associated > Plants > Roots > Unclassified | place...
ACTTTTGGACCTGATCAGTACTTGATCTTACAATGATTCAGGTCAATAAAAAGGATATATTGTGAAAATAATAGAGGGTCAAAAAACTGTCCCAATGATAGGGCATTTTATTTCGCTTATTATTACGTCATTTCTGATCCAAATCACATGATCCAGGATATTTCCGAAAGCCAAGATGATGTAATATAACATACATTATTTTCACAATATTTGATAATTTATTTGATTTATTCCAAGTCACTCTTTCCAAAATGGCAAAACATTGGGACGGTTTTTTGAGCGACTGTATAGTAAGCCGAGTCACATGTCAGCAGACAGTCACTGGGTCTGGCACCTGACTGGTCAGGTGCATGATAAGTCACATGGTATCACATGACAGGTCACATGCCTGGTCACATGAGAAGTCTATGGTCAGGATCAGGTGGTCAGTCATGGGGTCATGGGAGCAGTCATGTGCTCCCCAGTCATGTGGCACCAAGTCAGGTGCACAAGTCAGGTGATAGGTTAGGTAATCATTCAGGTGATGTGGGCGGAGAGATAGCGATAAGATGGAAAAATGGTGTCTGGACGCTACAATGGAGGTACTTCAAATACTTGTATGGTGTTTGCAGAAATATTTGCCTGGCCATACTGTGACATCTTCATTTTCTGGGTTGCTTCCATCATCATGGTCTTCATGTCTTGATAGACCATCTGCTTGATTTGAGGCTCCTGGCTTGTATTCCAATAACATGTTGTATTGTTCTTGTTCTGGTAGGTATCCAGTGACTCTTGGTCCAATTTTCCTGGGGTTGTGATAGTAGCGGAGGCTTGCATGGTCAGTATAGACAAGTACTGGTTTCTCAGTACCCTTGAGGAGGTAGTCCCAATTCCTGAGGCCACGCATGATGGCTAGGAATTCTCTGTCATATATAGGGTAATTCTGCTCTGTGTTGGTAAATTTCTGGGAGTGGAAACTGCAGGGGTGTCATGGTCCTGGTTTTTCTGTGCTATCAGGCCTTTTGATAGGTGGTCCTCTTTGATAGAGTATGGCTCCAGTTGCTATCTGTGAAGCATCAACTTCCAGCTCGAATTGTTTGCTGGGATCTCAGCAAATAAGTACTGGAGCACTAGTGATGCGCTTCTTGAGTTCTCTGACTGCAGCTATGTAGTCCAGGGTCCATTCAAATGGGACGTCCTTTCTGAAGAGTCATGTAATAGGGGCTGTGATGGAGGAAAATCCGGCGATAAACATGCAATGGTATCCCAAGACTCCTATGAATGAGTGGGCTCCTTTGAGGGTTGTGATGTTTTCTGGCCAGTCTGCTATTCTGGTGATTTTGGCTGGGTCAATGGTTGCACCATCTTTGGTGAGGCATACTCCTAGGAAGTCCATAGTTGGCTTCATGATGTAAGGTGGCCACAGTCGTTGACTGTGAAACCGCTCGCAAACGGGGGTATCGGTGACTCCGAGACGATCCCTGCGAGTTCTATACCTCGCCTTGTGTCCTTGTCTGCTCCGGCTGTCCTCGCTCTCGCGCCCTGTCTAGATCTCTCAAACTCGTGCCTTGCCATCGCCTCTGCCACACGTCGATTCCCATTGTTCTCTTCCCCTCCGCCCTCGTCGACATTTCACCTGTCAAGATACCCACTCCGACACACTGCACCTCCTTCGTCTCCAAGTCCCAAGCGATCTCAACATCAAGCCTGTCTTGTTTCCACTGAGGGCGTCTGCTTGCGCATGTCCGATGTTCTTGTTTCCCCATTGTTCTCTCTAAATGGCCTTTCTACTATACTCTTTTTGACCTTATTTCCTCCTAGATTACTGGCCGTTGTGGCCTTGCGCTTCCCCTTTGTGGCTCCCCGTTCTTCTTTTCTGTCTCAACGCCTCATCCTGTGCTCCCTCCCACGTGTTCTCACTATCGCCTTTGTCCCTTCCTCCTCCCTATGTCTTTCATCTTGTCTGTCAACTCCTTTCCCCTGTGCTCCGCCTTTCTTGTAGACTTACATTTCGTTTCGATGTTCTCAGACAGCCTCTTACTGTACAGCCAGCCTCTCATGTATTTAAACTGTCTTGCTCGACTTGTTGCTGATTATTGAAGTTTCCCCTGCGTTTCTCTCTCCTCTCTGTGTGCCCTCAAGTCTTCTTCGCTCCTCAAGCCCCAGCGCTGATTCAGTGCCGCCGAGCAAATCCGCGTTCACCTTGTTTACGAAGATCCCCCTTGGTTTGCCTATCCTACCTCATCTCATCTCCATCCTTCTTCGATTGTCTTCATATCCCTCATGCATGATCTCATCCTTATCGGATCGATCATCGGCTTGTTCTTCTACACCTCCTCTGTGTTACGATCCTGGGCCCTACCACCAATTTTCTCTTATTTTCTGTCATTTTATTTCGCGCTCTCAGTCACTCACTCCCCACTCATTCCCTCACGCGCCGCTCGGACCGCCACCAAATCACCTGACAAGTCACCTGATGGATCACCTGACCATTCCGCAGTCAACTATCACATGCCATCATTCCGCAGTCCGCAGCACTCCACAGTATCACCATTCAACCTATTATGAATTGCCAGCTCATTGCCACGTTATGATAGACCTTACTAAATATTTCCATATTTCTTTGTGACTCCTGTGACCCGTTACTTCTCACTTGTATATAAGCGCTTGTACTTTTAGCAGTTAGGCCCTAAGCCTAACTTGGTTTTCAATCCAAGACTTGTAGCTTCCACCCAGGACTCCCAGAGTCAAACAGCCCAAACCCTCAGTCACTTCAAAGCACTCCTTTGAAGCTCTCCCCTCTACCTCTATCAGAACACTCAGAAGTCGCCCTTATCATTGGGGACTTACTCATTATACTGTGTAGCAAACCGGTACCGCGCTACTCACATGATCATTGCCTCAGGAGGACAACCCACTGAGCAATCCCAGTCGTCGCCAAACCAACCCACGCACGTCGCATCTTTAAGGCCCTTGGACCTTAACACAAGTTAGGCTTTCCTACAAGCTCTTGGAACACAGAGCTGTTACCATCGTGGCGACCACCCAGACATATACACTCAGTAACAAGTCTACACAAATCTTCAGGAGACAACAGGACGATCTCCCAGAGCACGTTAAAGTTAACGTATACTTTGACGATCAAGGACCAGGACATCCCAACACAGGATACTACCTTGATACCCCAAGAAAACAACACGCGCCTATCGAATTCATCGAGGCCAACGGCACCTACTATTGGGTTAAACTCTGCTTCAGACAAAACAAGTGGGAAACCAATCAAGGAGGCATATACAACGACCCAAACGTCGGCTGGTGGATCATATCAGACCCTCAGCATCCCAACCACAGCATTTACCAACAAGAGGCCAGTGTCCCTCTCACTATCGCAGCAGTTACCACAGCACTTCAGCAGCTTCCTACCCGCCCCAACACCCCAGATTATCCAACCGCAATGGAAGGACAACAGGAAGAAATTAACGTTGCTACTGGGCAAGCCCAACAAGAAGCGCAGAGGATCAATGTTATCACCAATTCCTCTAATGGCGCTCTCAAAGGAAACCCTCCACCTATGTTCGATGGAGACAGAAACAAGGCCCGAAAATTCCTGCTTAGCTGGAACCTATGGGCAGCAATCAATCAAAAGAACGACACTATGAAAGTACCCTTCTCCAGGATTGTCACCATGCTTAGCTATATGGACGGCAACCGCGTAGATGCCTGGAAAGAAGAACAACTCGACAAACTTAACGAAGAGGAAACTGATGGCATCCAAGCCACAGATGAAATCCTCTGGGAAAACTTCATAGAAAGATTCAAGAACGCCTTCAAAAATCAGAATCGCCGATCCGAGGCTTACCAGGAATTATGCAAACTCAAGCAAGGAGAAAGTCTTGATGACTTTTTCGCCAAATTCAAGCAACTGGCTCATGAAGCAGACGTTCAACTAGATGACAAAGGAACTATCGAAACCCTGAAACACGCTATGACTCAAGGACTCACTAGCACCATCATTAATTCCCCCACCTTCGACCCCATCGCTAAAGACCCCTGGACCTTCAAACAATGGGAAGAACAGGCCCACAAATCCCATCTCAAATGGAAGGCGGCAGCCAAGTTCACCCAGAGACGTCAGGGACTTTTCCAAGCATTCAAACTAGCCCCTAGACAGGTTAACAACCCAGGAAGAGGCGGTTACAGAAGGAAAAATAACTGGAGGAACAAGAACGACTGACGCACCACCTCTCAAGGAGGATATCATATGGACGTCGATGCTACAGTCACCTCAGACATCAACGCCATTGCTGGCAGAGGACAACAACACTCCGAAGCCAAGAAAGCGGAACTTATGAGAAGCAACTTGTGCTTCTACTGCGAAATCAAGGGACACCAAGCCAAGGATTGTCACAAGAAACAAGCTGACCGCGGTAACTTCAGCGGTCGCTCCAATAACACCAGAGAATCCACTAGGGTTCACACCGCACCCATTATGCCAGATATCGAAAATCTCGACAGTCTCGCCAACTATTTGAAGGAAAACATGGACTCCTTTGATGAAGAGACAAAGCTGGACTTCATCGGGAAACTTATGCCAAAGGATTTTCCCGAGGCCCGAAACTAGCTGCCTTAGTTAGGGCTTTCCGACTTGATAGTGTGTTTGTAAACAAATCAAATTCAATACAACTTAAAGTTCCAATCACACACTATCAAGGGACGGCAGAAGAAACAATGTTGCTTGACACCGGAGCAACAGAAAATTTTATCAACCAGACTACCATCGACAAACTCCACTTAGGAACCAAGAGACTCCCTTACTCATGGGCAGTATACAACGTCAATGGCACCATGAACCAAGCTGGAACTATCACTAGGGCTTGTGACCTACTTGTCACTCAGGGAAACAAGAAAGAACGAACAAGATTCTATGTCACGAATCTAGGTCGCAACCGAATGCTCTTTGGCTACCCCTGGTTCAAGAAATTCAACCCAGACATCGATTGGGAGAAAAGCAAACTCAAAGGACCAAAAGTCCAAATCAAAACCTTACTCCACGGCACCCTTCAACGTGCAAAAAGATGGCTCAAACAGAAGAACCAAGGAAATGACGACCTCATCCTTGAGGCACAGCAGTGCACTCTATGGTTGGGAGTAACTCCCTCAGAAATGAGGGAAGGCCCGGTAGAAGTCAACTGCACTCACACAGCAGTCGAAATGGCCCATAAGTATGCATCGGAACATGGGAAGGAGGAAGTCACCCTCCCGGAAGAATTCAAACGTCATACGGCACTATTTTCGGATGAAGAGGCAAACAAATTCCTGCCAGCTCGTGGAGACGGAGACCACAAAATCGTACTCATGGACACCGCCCCTACTCGCTTCAACTGCAAGGTCTACCTGCTCTCAAGAGATGAGCAGGAAGCGGAGAACAAATTCATTGATGAAAATCTGGAAAAAGGCTACATCGCACCATCGGACTCCCCCTACAGCTTCTCTACCTTCATGGTCCCTAAGAAAGACTTGAAGGAGAAGAGATATATTATCGACTATCGCCCCCTCAACGCAGTCACCCGAAAGGACGTCACCCCACTCCCCAATCTCAAACAGTGTATTGAAAACTTGCAAGGAATGGAGCTATTCAGCAAGTTTGACATCTGCTGGGGTTACAACAATATCCGCATACAGGAAGGCGATCAATGGAAGGCCGCATTCAAAACACGTCGGGGACTATTCAAACCCAAAGTCATGTTCTTTGGGATGAGTAACTCACCAGCCAGCTTCCAACGGTTCATGAATGGTATTCTTGAGGAACTATACAAACACTTCGAGAAGAAAGGCATATATGACATACGGCGCATCCTCCAGAACTACATGGACAATTGCGGTATAGGCACCCTCCCTCCTCAAGGACTTCAAATTACACGTCGAAATCATTCACTTCCTATTCGACTTACTTGCACATCATGGCCTACACCTCAAACTATCAAAATCCATCTTCATGCAGCCACAAATGGACTTCCTAGGCGTCCGGATCTCAAAAGAAGGAGCAACTGTCGACCCAGCTAAAGTCGCTGGACTTAGGGACTACCCATGTGTACTCAAAGACAAACGACAAGTTTGCAGATTCCTAGGAGTTGCTGGATACCACTGCATGTTCTGCCCCAACTTCAGTATCATCGCCGCACCTCTTACAGCACTTACCGGAAAAGACATACCATTCGAATGGGGACCCAAGCAAATCAAGGCCCAAGACAAACTTATCACCCTAATCACCAGTGCACCCATCCTAGCCAGACCAGACCCGGACAGACAATTCGAGCTCGAAACTGACGCTTCACAAGTCAGCACAGGAGCAATACTCTATCAACAGGACCCCCCTATTACCAAATCAGATGGCACTCAGAAACCAGGACCACGACGACCGGTGGGATTTCATTCCCAGAAATTCACGCAAACCGAGCAGAACTACCCCATTTACAACCACAAATTCCTCGGAGTCATGAGAGGACTTCACTGCTGGTCCCACTTGCTCAAAGGCACAACCATCCCCGTCCTGGTGTATACTGACCACGCAAACCTTAGGTATTACAGAGAGCCCCACAAAATTGGGCCACGTGTTGCTGGTTACTTACCAGAACGCAAACAATATAACATCCTACTGGAGTACAAACCTGGGGCTACTAATCGAGCAGACGCACTATCTAGGTGACCTGACTATGAAGGACCAAACGAAATCAACGAAGATGTCACTGTATGGCTGGACCAATATTTCTGTGACCAGCACACTTGAATCCGCGTATTCGACATGGACAGCATAGGAGATAATTTGGACTCAAGAATCAAGCTAGCGCAATATCAACACCAGAAAACACTCAAACAATGGGCACCAACTCACAACCTATCCTTACTCGATAGCACTCACTGGCACCACGGAACGGCACTTGTTGTCGTGGCAGACAATGACCTTAGGAGGGGAGTAACATCCCTTTTTCACGACCACAAAACCGCTGGACATGCCGGAATTACCAAAACCCTCCAACTCATTGCACCCTACTACTGGTGGCCCGGAATGAAAATCTTCGTAACTGAGTACATCAAAGGCTGCGCTACTTGCCAAATGACTAAAGTCAACACTCATCCCGCTCATCCCCCTATGTTCCCTATCACCCCAACTGAAAATGCTTGTCCTTTCAAAACCGTTGCCATGGACTTCATCACCAAACTACCCCTATCAGGAGGATACGATACCATCCTCACGATCACCGACACAGACTGCTCAAAAGCATCTGTCTTCATCCCCTGTAACGAAGCTATCGACTCTGAAGGAGTCGCTCTACTCTACCTGAACAACATCATCCCTCACTACAGCATACCTCACAAGATAATCTCGGACTGTGACGTCTGCTTTGTATCCAAGTTCTCAACAGAACTATGTCGCATCCTAAACATCTGCCAAAACATCAGCACAGCTTATCACCCTCAGACAGACGGAGCCAGCGAACAAACCAACCAAACCCTTGAACAATACCTTTGTGTATTCTGTGGCACTCAACAAAATAACTGGCATGCTTGGTTACCACTCACTCAGTATACCAAGAACTCTTGGCCCTCCACTACGACCAAGAAAACACCATTCGACCTACTCATTGGCTATACCCCACAAATATATCAACCCACCAGAAAGACAGACATCCCATCCCTTGAACAACAACTCTCAGCCATCGACAAAGCCAGGAAAGCCGCCCAAGAGGCACAACGTAAAGCGCAAGAATCCTGGATCAAAGAACGTCCACGCCATTCACCATTCCCCGTCAAATCCAAAGTCTGGTTAGAAGGAACAAACCTACGACTCCCAAGTAACATCACACCCAAGTTATCACCAAGGAGATACGGACCTTTCGAGGTAGTCTCCCAAATATCCAAAGTTGCATACAAAATCAAATTACCCCCTACCTGGAAGATCCATGACGTCTTCCACACATCCCTACTCACACCATACAAAGAAACCGATCAACACGGCCCCAATTTCCTAGAACCACCACCAGACATTCTAGAAGGCGAACCGGAATGGGAAGTCGAGCAGATACTCAAAGAAAGACTATTCGGTCGATGGAAGAAAAAGCAATACCTCATGCGCTGGAAAGGATACTCGCCAGCTCATGATTCCTGGGTTAACTCCGAGGATCTCCATGCTTCGGACCTACTAGCGGACTTTGAAAGTCAACCAAGCAGTATAAGAACCCTTGGAATCTCAGACGACCTTCCCTATTTCCAACTCCCATGTCTTCCGTCCACCACGAACTCCCCAGCTCAGGATTCGCCACCTCTACCATCTTCACCTTGGGCACCGATGATGGAATCATCCTCATCCGCATGCATACCGATGACAATCAACTCCACTTCTTCGGAACCTTTGTCCGACGAGGACACTTCGACGTCGGCTACCACTAGACCACTTGGCGACCTAGAGAAAACTTCGACGCCATCGACATCGACCATGAAGCAATCGTGGTCCCAGTTAATAACGAAGATCCTGTCCTCAGGACCCACGTCAATTTTGAAAGACTTCCATTCAATCCCCATCCCCCTCGATATCAACCCCAACCCGCAACCCCTTTTAACATCGTCATCCCCGCTAGTACTACTAGCGAAAGCAGCAGCAATGAAATAGCCATTAACCCCGAGGAAGCGGAAAACGTTCCACTTCACATCACCAATCCCGACCCCCTCACCCCTGTCGAAGAAACCGAAAACGACAATCAGTCCAAGCAATACACTGACACCGGACTCCTCCCCTCAGACCACCTCCTCCACATCGCTCAAGAAGAAGTGTGAGGAATGCATCAAAGACATGGTCCGACTCAGCGACAAGTGGACCCTCCTTAACAACTGGTTCAAGAATACTTCAGTCGCCAGGATGTTCAGAAAGAAGGACAGCAATGCCACCCTCTACCTCTACCACTTCCACCGACAACTCTATGACATAATCACAAAAGAAATCCTCCTAACTGTCACCAAAGAAAAGGACCTTCAGAAGAGAACAACCCTCCCCTTTGGCACACTATCCCCTCATTATCACGTCCTAAAGGATCAAACATTCCTTGAAGGATTACGAACCCTCCTCAAAGGACGCAAGAGAACTATGAGGAGCAAGTCACCGTTACCCGTATTCATACCCAGTCCAGGCCCCTCAGAAGGAACAGGAGGACCATCTACTACTGTCACTATCCCAGAACCACCGTCATCAGCCCCAGTCACCGCACCACCACCTCATGTTGGACCCATACCAGTTATCCGACAGTTCATCCATCCATCATCATCCCTACCCAAGGAGGTCATGCCATTACCACCAGTTGTACCAAGAATACCATTGCCACCCCTTGTGGACCTGTCACCATTCGTCCAAGCACCCACCTACCCCAGTCCACCATTTGTAGAACCACCCTGAGTCGCGTCACCACCACTTCCCTTAGTCCCTTGGGGATCACATCGATGACAATACTTGTCAATGGAACAATATGAGCCACCAGCACCAATGGCAGAAACACCTGACCCGGTCAACGTACTCTTACCTCAGTCACTCACCCTGTCACCACCAGTAAGAGAGGCAACACCCATTATTCCAGCACCATGGAATAGGTCACCAACGCCGGAAGAAATTCCACTTCCACCATCTTGACCATCTGTCAAAAGACATATAGGACCTTCATCCCTTGATCTCATTCCCCTTCCATGGGACATTCCCCCTTTCAAAGGAATCACTCCACAGCCATTGCCTCCAGTCGCTTTGTCATCATTCCTCCCTGAAGAACCAATGCCACTTCCAGTTGAACCACCACCGGAGTTCCCCCTCATTGTTTCAATGACTCCTAGTGACACCAAACCCCCATTGCCAAAGAACCCCCTTACAGAAAGGGAACCAACAGTCAATAAACCAACGCCTCCAGAGTGGAAAGGGACCCAAGTTTTATCAGCTACAGGAAAACAAAAGGAACTCTCACCAGAAGTGGAGTCACAAACACCTGTTGCACCACCACCTCGTCGACCTCCACGACCCGCACCCATTCATATCACCCCCTTATTCAAAAAACATAAAGAATTCGTTCGTAAAGAAGGACCGAATTGGAAGGAATCGCAGCCCTCCTCTAGTACGGGAAAAGCGGCAAGAGTCACCACAACACGTCTCGATGCCACTCAAGCGTGAGCAAAGTGAACCAGAAACACCACGATCAATGGTTCCTGAGGAACTACCTACTCCCCCTGGTTCCCCTGAATGTGTCCCCACCCCCCCTTATCCCTTGACGACTATCACTAGTTCACCATCACGACCCATGGTAATGATGAGACCAGGAAGATCACCTAGTCAAAACACCCCTGTGACCTCAGCCGCATCAACACATTCTAGCTTCGGACTCGGTGATCTCTATAGAACCCCAGTCCAAACAATCATTGAAGTCGAAGACGAACCCATGGAGGAAGGAGAAACATCCGATTCATCAATGGAGGAAGGACAAATTGCAGACACAAGGCAGTCTACCCCTGACAGCATGGATATTGGAATACCTTGTGTACCCTCCGACTGGTTGCAGCCATCTTCACCCTAGGTCGTGTGGTAATGACCACTCTAGGAAGGGCGTCATGTTACGATCCTGGGCCCTACCACCAATTTTCTCTTATTTTCCATCATTTTATTTCGCGCTCTCGGTCACTCGCTCCCCACTTGTTCCCTCACGTGCCGCTCAGACTGCCACCAAATCACCTGACAAGTCACCTGATGGATCACCTGACCATTCCGCAGTCAACTATCACATGCCATCATTCCGCAGTCTGCAGCACTCCGCAGTATCACCATTCAACCTATTATGAATTGCCAGCTTATTGCCATATCATGATGGACCGCCAGCTCATGATAGGGCTATACTTAGAACTGCCATGTCATGATAGACCTTACTAAATATTTCCATATTTCTTTGTGACTCCTGTGACCCGTTACTTCTCACTTGTATTAAGCGCTTGTACTTTTAGCAGTTAGGCCCTAAGCCTAACTTGGTTTTCAATCCAAGACTTGTAGCTTCCACCCAGGACTCCCAGAGTCAAACAGCCCGAACCCTCAGTCGCTTCAAAGCACTCCTTTGAAGCTCTCCCCTCTACCTCTATCAGAACACTCAGAAGTTGCCCTTATCATCGGGGACTTACTCATTATACTGTGTAGCCAACCGGTACCGTGCTACTCATGTGATCATTGCCTCAGGAGGACAACCCACTGAGCAATCCCAGTCGTCGCCAAACCAACCCACGCACGTCGCGTCTTTAAGGCCCTTGGACCTTAACACTCTGCATCTATTAACCCGTATCTGCCTCGCTACTCACTGCAAGATCCTTCATCCATATTATCTTATCTTGCTTCAATGAATATTAATTTACTGAGCTTGAGGTGTAGCCCATTTTTGGCTAGTAGGTTGAAGGTGTAGTGGAGGATTTCAATATGTAACTTGATATCTTTGAGTTTTGTTCCTAGTCCACAATCGTCCATATAGCTCTTGAAGATCTTTCTGATGTTGTGGACTCCTTTCTTTTCAAAATGTTTATAGAGTTCTTCCAGCATGAGGTTCATAAACCTCTAGAATGTCAGTGGTAAATTGCTCATTCTGAAGAACATGACTTTGGGCTCAAATAACCCATGGTGGGTTTTGAAAGCAGCTTTCCATTTATCCCCTTCACGTATGTGAATATTGTTGTAACCCCAGCATATGTCAAATTTGCTGAACAGCTCCATTCCTTGGAGGTCTTCTATATATTGGGTGAGGTTAGGAAGGGGGGTGACATCTTTTCTAGTGACTGCATTAAGTGGGTGGTAGTTGATGATGTAGCATTTTTCTTTGCTGTCCTTCTTGGGGACCATAAATGTGCTGAATCCATAAGGTGATTTGGATGGGACAATATATCCTTTTTCTAAGTTCTCATCAAGGAACTGGTTTTCTGCCTCTTGGTCTTTGAGGCTCATGGGATAGGTTTTGCAATTGAACTTTGCTGGAGCTTTAGCTGTGAGCTCGATTTTATGGTCACATGGATGTGATGGGGGAAATTTCTTGGCTTCTTCATCTGAGAAGAGGAGAGCATGTCATTTGAATTCTTCTGGTAGAGTGATTTCTTCTTTCTTGTGTTGCTCTGCGTATTTGTGAGCCATTTCGGTTGCGTTGTGGGTCCTGTTAATTTCCATGGTAGTTCTTCCAATCCATATGTTGGGTTGACTTTGGTTTTCTACTTCTTCCATAATTGCTTTGTGAGTTTCCATGATGAGATCATTGTCTTCTTGTTGCTTTTGCTTTTCCTTGAGGTGGCCTTGCACTTTGTCCCAGGTAATCTTTCAAATGGTTTCAACTTTGACTTTTGGTCCTTTGAGTGTTCCATTTTCCCAATCAATGTCGGGTTTGAATGCTTTGAACCAGGGGTAGCCGAAAAGGAAGCAATCTCTTCCTAGACTTGTAATGAAGAAACATAGTTGTCTTCTTACATTTCCTTTGCTAACCATGAGGTCGCAATAATGGGTGATCTTTCCTTGTCTGTTGAGCATTCTATCAACATTGAAGACAGGTCAGTGGTAAGGGAGTTCCTTCATTCCTAGGTGGAGTTTCTTTACTGTTTCTGAGTTGATGAAGTTTTCTGTAGCTCCAGTGTCAAGGAGGCCTTTTTCTTTTGTTTCTTGTTTGTAGCTGATAAGTGAGAACTGGATTTGGACTGAGTTACTTTTGTTGACGAAAACACTGTCTAGGCCAAAGGTTTTGGTAAGGGCTTCAATTTTCTGGATGTTGAATCCATTCTTTGGGATGAGCTCATTGAGTGTTCTGATTTTTGTGTCTTCATCCATGGTTTGGATTTGTTCTTTGAGTGCATCTCCCATCTGCTTTACAGTGGGCTTTGACTTTGGTTTGCATAGTTTGATAATTCTAGCATGAGTGGCCTTATCAAATTTGTGGGCATTGGCTGCGATAAATTCTTGTACTGCTTTGACTTTTTGTGGTCCTAACGTATGTTCTGGTGACTTGTTGTTGGCTATGAGTTTCTCAAGTTTCTTTGCATCCAATAGCTTTGGGGGGTGATCCAAGGTTTCTTCTTTGAGAGCGTCGAAACTATTGGCATTCTTGTTTTCTTGGATCCTTTTGGTAAGTTGATCCATTGGTAGAATTCCCATATCTGGACAGCTTCAAATGGAGTTAATGACTGCAACTTCTTGTCAATCATGATTGACTTGGCATCTAACTTGGCAGTGATGGGCGTAGTGGCCCTTCTTGTGACAATGGAAGCATTCCAGGCTTCTCATAAGTTTGTTTGATGGTGGTGCATACTTGTGGCCGTTGTCTTGTGGCCGCATAGAGTTCTTATAGAACTTGTGGTTGACTTGGGATGCTATTCCATGGCAGTGGTATTTCCCCGTGAAGCATAATACGTTGACCTCAATTGGGTCCTTGGTTTCCATGATGATTGGTTCTTTGATGTCAAAGATCTCATATAGAACTTTGCAAAGTTTTGACTTTGTGTCGCCTTGTGGTTGCATTATTTGCACCTTTGCTACTCCCATTGGTAATCCAGTGGTTCCCTGGTGCAACCGATCTGCTGTTGGTTTGATTGCTCCAACTTCAGTGGTCAAGTGTCCTGTGGTTGTGATGCCTTTTGGTCTACCAGTGGCCTTCTGGTTTTGGATATGGGGTGTGCATCTCATGGCAGCAACCACTGCATATGTCTTCATATTGTTTACAAGTGTAGTCATGACATCTTTGGATGGATGTGTAGGAGGAGGATAGATGGATAGGTGTAGTGGATTTGAAGGAACCAAGGTCTTCTCCACATGGAGGGATATCAGTGTGTATAAAAAAACCCAAGGCTGTCTGACTTTCATCTGCCTCTTCGTCTCAAGGGGCATGAGCCCAAGAAACTTCACACCTTAGTTTGGTTTATGCACTCTTTCCACTTCAACACCTGTGAGAGTACTTTGATCCTCCTACACAAGACTTTCAACTCTGGGTAAGGGAGGTCTTATGCAATAGATTTACAAAGTTGTGGACTGCAGAACCACCAGCACTAACATATGGGGTAATGGAATAGGGGTAGGGGGTGTGGTTGTCTGTGGTGGTTGTCTACTTGCCAAGCTGGTGTGTCTGGAATAAAGCTTGACTTGTGTTAAGGCTTCAACAGGCCTTGATAGTATGACTTGTACTAAGTGTTAAGGCTTCAACAGGCCTTGATAGTACAACTTGTACTAAGAGGTGAACTGGTGGCAAGTACTTGAAGAGGTAGAAGTCTCTAGTGTTGCTAGAGACGACTCTGAGTGGCTTATGTAAGAAGTGGAAAAAGGGGGAGGCACTTGGGAGCTTTCAAGAACATTGATATTGTTAATCAAGTCAAGCTTAGGGCTTGACTGTCGAAATACTGGGTGCTTATATACAGGTGGGTCTGCGCACAGACCAAGACTACTACTGTAGGTACTTCTGGTCAAGAGGGGGCTGTCTGTATCATATGGTAATCCGTGGACAAGTGCTGTGGTCTGTATGAGTCGAACAATAGAGAATGAGCAAGAGTGAATGAGAGATCAGGGAATTGCCTAATCTATCCTAAGTCAGAGAACAATGGCAGTGGGTCATTTCAAGAAGTGAAGCGTCATCATGATGTGATTGTCAGGAACTCACTACTTTATGGGTAGTGAGACTCGATGACAGCACAAAGTTGAAGGTGACTGATCCAAAGGAGCAGCAAGGAGATGTTGACAAGGAAGAGGCAGAAGGCAAGGAGAGGGGGAACAGAGTAGGTTGTTGAAGATGAGGGGCGGGCTGCTAATGATGAGGGAGCTTTGTGAGGCTCCAGTATGGGGGTAGACAAGAGAACAGTCTGAGGACTGTTTGTACAAATTTGCAGGTCTTATATACTAATACAGGGTGGTCTGTGCATAGTTAAGGGTAGGCATAATATGGAGAGATGGGTGGACACGTGCCCCTTTAGGGCAGGTAGTAATACAAGAGATGGGTGAGACTTGAGCTAAGAATAGATACAAACTAATAATAGATGAACTGCGGACTGTGCCGCAGTTCCACAGTAAGTCTTGTGACTTTGTTGATTCTCAATCAACCATTGATTGTTCCCACGGTCTTCCATGTGTGGATCAATGGATGAGATGTGCATAGAAAGTGTGCATGATCAGGTGATCATGTAGATGACCAATCCCTTGGTAGGTCATGTGTTAGGTTCCCACAGTCACATGCTGTTAAGTCACGTGCTAGTTTGAGGGCTTGTAGGTCACGTGATGAGTCATGTGCTAGGTCACGTGGTGGGGATTTCCCAGGGTCACGTGGTCAAAGATTCTCTTTGGTTGCTGGTTGTTGACCAGGCTTTATTGTGGGTTCAGGGGGATGTCGAATAGCCACTTGGCTATAGCTTGGTTTAGGGGCGGTTCTTGTGGGACTTGTAGGGGTTTGGACTGGGTTTCTAGATGGCATGGACTTCATCCATGACAGTATCCCCTCTTTAGGCTTCCCTTGCTCCTGCAAGGTTCATATCCCCTCTTTGGATTTCTGCACAGCTTTCTGTGTAGCTTCGAATTGTTCGACAAGTTCTTTGGCATGTGTCAGCTCCTTGGCTAGGATCCAAGTTTGGTTGGCTTCCGTGTATCCTTTCCAGTGGACTAGGTACTGCGTGCTTTTGCAGTTTCTTGTGGGGTGGGACTGGAGGATTTTTTCGATCTTGTAATGACCTTCTTCTTCTCCGACTATTTCTGGAGGGGGGGCATGCAAAGTTAGGTCCATGTGCGGCGGTTTCCATATAGGGTTTCAACAGGGAATTGTGGAATACTGGGTGGATTCTCATCTGTGGTGGTAACTTGAGTTTGCAGTTTGTTGGTGAAGCCCAAATGACTTTGAAAGGTCCATATTGTCATGGTGCAAGTTTTGCCTTTGGGTGGGTGGTCTGTAAGTTGGTGGCTTCCAAGAGCACAAGGTCATTTTTGTGGAATGTGTGCGATGGTTTTGTAGGGCCTCCACTTCTCATTTCTTGTGCTGCAAGGTGTAATGCTGCAGTAACTTCTTTGCACATTTCTTCTAGGTATTGGACGCGTTTGTCTGCACTTTGCAGTCTGGTTTGTAACTGCAGTGGGGGTTTAAAGGTTGGGTGTATCCCGTACCAGACTTCAAAAGGGGATTTATGGGTACTGTGATGCAGCCATGCGTTATGTGCAAATTCGATGATGGGAAGTAATGTGGCCCAATCGTTTTGTTGGAAGTTTCCACAAATGCGAAGGTATTGCTTGATTTCTTGGTTTACATGTTCAGATTCTCCATCTGTCTGTGGATGGAATGCTGTTGACAATTTCTGTTTGATTCCTAGTTTTCTCCAAAGTTCTTGTGTGACTTGTGCTGCAAATTGTGGTCCCCGGTCCGAGATAATTGTCACGGGGAAACCTGTGCGTTTCCATACATAGTCAATTAGTAATTGACTTGTTTGTTTGGCTGTGATTGTCTTGTGACAAGGGGCTAGAATGATAGCTTTGCTATGCTGGTCAACAACTGTGAGGATACTGTCATATCCATTCGATGTTGGAAGATCGATGATGAAATCCATGGTGATTGTTCCCATATTCCCAAGGGGATTTCATTTGGTTTTAGTGGAACTTTTACTGGAGGCTTGATTTTGGTGGTTTGACAAGTAGCGCATCCTTTGATGTATGCTTTGACGAATTCCATGATTCCAGGCCACCAATATTCTTGTGTGATAAGTTTGACAGATTTCCACTGTCCTAGATGTCCCATTATACTGTCATGGAACTGTTGCACTATTTTGCATCTCACTGTTATGATCCACCCCCATTTTTC
>Ga0307510_10004250_pt1 | contig 16831 bp, 20 predicted proteins | sample 12_EM_MG_FD_207224 | JGI IMG/M metagenome (GOLD analysis project Ga0307510, IMG submission 207224) | Populus trichocarpa ectomycorrhiza microbial communities from riparian zone in the Pacific Northwest, United States - 12_EM | ecosystem: Host-associated > Plants > Roots > Unclassified | place...
AACGCATGAGGAATGTTGCAGTCGCCGCGCCTCGTAGATGTCTTTGGTAATCGGCCGAGGACATCGCACGCATATTCCGAACAAACTTGAAAGATGTCATTCTATGCATACCCACACCCTTGGGTTCCATGCCAGAGCAGACACAAGTCTCGACGTGTATGTGCATCAGCCAAACCCGCCCGCCTGAAGACCGAGGTCAATATTATTCACAATTGTTCTAAAGTGTCAAGTGTCAATAATGTGGGCCATGTATCTAGTCCAGATCCAACTCCTACAACAGGCAACTCGAGCCAGTACATAAAAGTCGGGCGATGGAGACATATGAAAGGTAATGATAAACACACAAAGGAATAAGCAATCGTTCAACGACGTGCTCGCAACACGCTAATGGTCCCTAAGTTATCGACGCCGCCTCCGTCGTCATTACGACGTCGATGTCGGCGGTTGGCGTCCCACCATCCGGTCCCACTTTGGCAAGCACGAGAGTCCAGAGTAATCTAACGAAAAGAAAAGAAAAAAATCAGCTCGAAGGCGAGCGGATGAATCGCCATTTGTTGTACGTACCGACGTTGTGCGAGGGGTTAGGATCGCACGAGCACCGGCCGCGTCTCCAAAGATCGCCAGTCGGACAATGCGTATACTCGTAATGCGAATACCCGATCTCGTCGAAAAAGTGGATACGTTCCGTGCCGGCGAAGAGCGCCGCGCCGATCGTGTGTACGTTCGCGTCGCCCCAACGCTATTTATACACACGCGATTCCCCAATCGGAAAAAAAGTTTAGGCAACATGAGATTAGGGAGCAACGGGTGGTGACGACGGTGAAACGTACCTCGTAATAGAAGCCTCCGTTGCGATCAAGATAATCGAAATACGCGGAGAAGGCTTCTCCACGCCAAAACTCCATATCGGCGATCTCAAAGTTGTTGTAGACTACCTTAAAATAAGCGTCTGGGACCGGAGGGAGGGTAGGGTAGACGTACAGGTGCATAGGTTGTGATCTTCACCGCCGTTGTCGGACACGAACTCCATCGCGGCGTCCGGTGCGACATATTCGGGGTATTGGGTGATGAATTCTACAAGGGGAAAGGAGCGTGAGGACAACCGACCGGGGCTCTGTTAAGGGTTGGGCGGACCTTTCACAGTGGGCCAAAGGGACGTGATTGTAGGACCATACTCGTACATGGCGATATTCCACCCTGGGTGGAAGTTGATTTATGTATTCGCTAGACACAGGTACGGAAAAGACGAACCGAATACTTTGTCGTTCTCGCGCAGGAAGGTGAACGGGTCAAAGTTGATGTCGCAATGGAAGTGTATGTCAGGCCTGAACGAGGTTAGGTGGGCTGAGTTGGATGATTTGTAAGATGGGACGCACTCAACACGCCAAGAATATCGGTAGTTTTGCAGCATTGGATGGCGGTAGTAGAACTAGATAGGCTCGTCAGTACGGGCATGTCCATGTGCGACTGAGACGAGGGAAGGTCTGACCCCAGAGTTGAATCGGCACATGTTGTGATACCTAAATATGAAAGCGACGCATCGTCAGGACCGCTCAAACGCGGGGCAGGAAAGGACGAAAGCCGCACGATATGCTGCCAGCCCGTGGGATGCCGTCCATCTTGCGCATTTCTTCCTCCACCCTCGTCTCATTGAGCCACGGAGGTAGGTTCCAATCCGCATAGGGAATTACCTCAAAATGGACGTCGCCGGACACAATAACGGAGAGGCGACTTGGATATGAAGTATGAGGTCAGGAGATTCGGCACAAGATGAAAGCGAGCGGGCGCACGATTTAAACTCATCCGAGAAGGGCTTGTCGTTTAGGAAGATCCAAGGGTAATGGTACATGTGGTTGAACCTATCTTCCAACTCGCGTACGGACTGCACTGCGCCCTTGATGTCTGACTCGGAGTTAGTCGTGAGCATGAAGAACGTCGCGTTTTCACGGTGAGGTTGTGGTGGTGACGATGGGACATTGGAGTGTACCGGTTGAGTTTCGACGGCGTCGGGGTGAGATGGCGGTAGGGGTGGTCGATCTGGAGGTGGAGGGGGGTCGGAAGGATAAATTAGGGACGGGAAGCTGTCTTTGTAAGGGTGTGGAGCTAAGACGGAGATTGACACGAAGCAGAACTGCGTGTCGGGCGAACGTCAGCGATCACACACGGTCGTAGACGGGATTGGCATTCACAGCGATGAAAAGGACGATGAGAACTGGACGTGAAATCCTCGTTGTCCGAAGCATTGTGGTGGGCAGAGCGAGGAGTGACTTTTAGGCTTGGCGGGGGCCCTTCGCTTGCTTGGAAGGTGTTGGTTGGTTGGGCTGCTCGGGGGGACATGAGATTCACCGTTTGGGCTAGAGAAGAAGACAAAAATGGATACCTCCAATGCGATAAGGGGCAGCGTATGATACAAAAGGATTGGGGTAGAGAATGACCGTTAGGGTTGGGAAAGAAAAGGCGACGTGGGCACGAATTTGTCGGGTGGACGTGAGAGCGTACAAGAAGCAAGATAAATTACCGTACAGCGCAAATGGATTTTTTCATGGTCGCCTTCCACTCTCGGGCGGCGGCGACATGGGAAATGTTTCGTACAGCCCCTCGAACTAAGCTCCAAACGGAAGTGATAACAGGCACCGATTAGGCACCACTTCACCACGCTATCTCCCTCCGCCCTTGATGCGTCTACGTTAAGCTGGCTTACCTTCCACGCTATACTCTATATAATACAGAATTGTACGACGATCCGTGAATGCCTTTTCTCGAGCTGGTACGGTGTTACCAGATGGACGCAGAAAGAGAATGTACAGTAGGTCACCACTACTGTCAGCGCGCACAGGCTTGGCATCGCAACTGGGCGACACCTGATTGCCGACCTCAGTTCATTTCCCAGCAAAAAACCTCCGGAGCCACTTATTCGGGAAACCGCAGATTCATGCCAAATTTGGGACTTGGTTTACTTAACTGACTTTAGACGCGCCTATCATGATGTCCCCTGGGACCAAAAGTCGAATTTATCATGGAATGTGACAGTGACAGGATTCCTCCAGCTAGCGAAGTTCCCGCAAAGAGGAAGAGAAGAGAGCCATCATTTGATCCATCAGCATCAGAATATTATAAATGTGTATCACACACTGCGTTGAGATGATTAAGGATGATAAGACTGAAACTACTGCAAGCACGTGGTCTAAGTCACGTGACACGTGCAACGGCGCTCGAGTTTGCAGCATAATCAACTCTCGCAGATACGATCAAAACCGGCTTGATAAAGTCCATGAGCTCTCTCGCTCTCCTCGTCACCGAACTTCAGGTGTGCTGCATCTCCTTTACTGGTCCACAGCCTCTTATTTGGTCCTATTTAGTCTCTTGCCAGCGAGACACGGAGGAAGCACCCAGAAGTCCGTGAGGTACTTGATGGATCTGTGTTCTACCCACGCATATACCCCACTGATGATCCCTATTACCGACATAGGCCGCGGAAAAAGCTCTCGCTCAACTTCGATCGTCTCCAAATCTCGTTACTACCAACTTGACTTCAGGTACGTCTCGTTCTTTCGTTTGCACACCAGCATCGTCGTCGCCTCACTAACTGATGTTCTTTCCTTACTTGGCAAGATGGCTGGCACACGGAAGACCTCCTTCGCCCTGTATTCATGGGGTGCGCGACGAAAAACGCCAAAGTGATCACGATCGCCCTCGGCTCGCTCCAACGCCTCATCTCCCTCCGTGCCGTCTCCCTCTCTGCAGTCCCAGCTACCATCCAAACCATGAATGACTGCATGTCGCAAGGCGTCGACATCCAGCTCAAGATTCTCCAAACCCTCCTATCCCTCATCACGAATTTCCCCGCCGTGCACGGTCGACTGCTTGCAAACGTGCGTACCCCAGTTTCATTTTCGTGCTGCGCCCCTCTCTTGTACCTTGTCGATGGATGATGAATATTGAATAAGCCCACGTGGCGCTACAGGCCCTGCTATTATGTTTCAAGCTGCACGAATCCAGGACGGCCGTTGTGTCATCCACGGCTGCGGCGACGCTGCGGCAACTGGTCATGTTCGTCGTTGACAAGGTCGTCGAAGAGGATCGCCGTCTGCTCCTCGCCAGTGAGCTCGAATCAATTACCCTTCCGGACGGAACGACGCGATCGCTCGGCCCCGCAGCGCGCGACACGTTCGCCATATTCGAGGACCTATGTCTGCTGGGAAACGGCGAGCGTCCGCAGTTCCTGGAGCTCGAATATCTCCACAAGACGTTTGCCCTAGAACTAATTGAGAGCGTACTAACGAACTATCATCAGCTCTTCCGCAAGGTGCGTGTCTCATCCAATTCGTTCCATACTAGCGGTCCTTACATCGCTGTCATGTTCACAGCATCCGGAGCTCTTACTCTTATTACAGCACCACCTCTCCCCGCTACTTCTGAAAACGCTTTCCGAACGCTCCGCTTTCCCTCTCACACTCCGCGGGACTCGCGTCGTCTTTCTCTTGCTTAAACAATTCTCCGCCGAACTCACAACAGAAGCTGAAGTATTTCTCACTCTACTGATCAAACTCGTCAGTGGTGAGGCGGAGGCTAGTGAGACTCGGCCAGGGTGGATGAGGGTGCTCGCGATGGAGATCATGCGGGGGTGCGTCTTAATGATCTCATTATCACTGATCGTACGGCGCTTATAGACACGTGTTCAGGCTCTGCGGGGACGCCGAGTTCATGCGTAGCATCTGGCAACGCTACGATGCTCTGGCCACCGATGGCGACACCGGCAGTACCTCTGGCGCGCGCGTCTTCACGCCCTTTGTCGCCACCCTCCAGCGCCTCGTCACATCACGTCCGTCATTACTCGGCGTCTCATCGCAAATGCAGGGCGTGGGTGTACCCACAAGCGACTCGATTCCGTATTCGCACAGTCACAGTTTGGACAGCGTCGCGGAGATGGTGGCAACAGCAGCAAGTGCGACTGTCTCGAACGTCGTCGGAATGATGGGTACTGAGGCTGGTCTGAGCGTGCAAAATGCAGCGATGAAAGTACAGTGGTATGCCCTACTTCCCTCTCTTTATCTGGGCCCTCGTTACCCATTCCTTCTCACAGCATCGACCAGCTCGACAAGACAGACGCGCCGCCCATCCCCGAAGGGTACATATACCTCCTCGGCGTACAATGCCTCGTTTCGCTTTGCGACGGTCTCGCAGGGTACGCGATTCCCCTCTACAACAACCTCGCCGTCCAGAAGCCCCCCGCCGGATCGCCGGAGCCTGTACGCGCGCCAGGCCCACTCGACCCGTCGACGCTACCCGAATCCGAGCCTGCCTGCGTGGGCCTGCGGACAGTGCGCGCGATGGTTAATGCCGGCTGGCCTGCGCTGCTCGCCGCTCTCTCCTTTCTTCTCACCACAAACCTTTCCGACCCGCTATTTGGCGATGTCCTCGGCGCGCTGCAGGCGCTCGCCCGCACAGCGGGGTGTCTCGCGTTACCCACGCCGCGCGACGCATTCCTCACCGCGCTTGCAAAAGCCGCACTTCCACCACGCGTCGTCGCTGCGCTCGACGAACCACCACAAGGGCAGGCGCCGCGCTCCCCCGTCTCACTGGAGGGGCTCACTCTCGGCCTCGCGGGCACCGGTGGAGGTAGCGGAAGCGGCGCCGGACTGAGCCCGCGGAATTTGGGGTGCTTGCGCGCGCTCGTCGCTGCTGCGATGTTTCTAGCTGGCACGCTGGGCCCCAGCTGGTTCGTGGTGCTTGAGGCGCTCCAGAACGCGGATTATGTCCTTACAACGCGCGGTACCGCCCCGCCTGGTTCAGCGGTCTTGGGTCCCAGCACTGGTGTGACTTCTGGTACGCCAGGCAAACGCGGTGGTGCCCCAGCTGAAGGGCTGGCCGGTGGTGGGCAGCAACACCCGCAATATCAACAACAGCAATTGAGGCAACAGGCATCACATCCGCTTCTGGCAGACCTTGACCCGGACAGCGTTCAGGCTGCGATACAGCGGCTTTTCGATGCGAGCGTCATTCTCGAAGATTCCGCGTTTCACGATTTCATCGGCGCGTTGTGCAAGTTGAGTTTGGAGATGGTCAGCATGCAGAGCGGCACGAATGTCGGCTTTGGTCCTGGTGCTGGTACTGCCGGGGAGGGAACTTTGGACGCAGAAGATGATACCATTCCGAGTGCGAGCACCAGTGCTACCAGTCTCGTGACACCCCGCACAGAGCTGTTTAGTAGGAGGAGGGTGAGCGGGATCCACATTCCACGGACATTGGTGCGTACACTTCGTACCTCTCATGCTCCCTCGATTGATGGAACGAACGAATGACCAGCGATCAGGCGACTTTGGAATTGCGCGCCTGGGTGGCGTCGCCGCACTCAACATTCAACGACTGGTCCACCGGTCTCCGGACGTCGCGTGGGATACCATCACCTCGCATCTCATCTTTGTTCTCCGCCATCCCGCCACGCCGCAGCCCATCCGTCTTCAGGCGGCACGCACCCTCGATGACATTCTCGTCATCATCCCACGCCACCTTAGCGCTGCACCCAGCGACCGACAAGCGGCGGTACAGCGGCGCGTTCTCGACGTCCTCGCGCAGCAGATTATGCTCACTGGCACCGCCTCGAGCACCAACATGGACTTACGTCGCTTGGGCCTCGAAACTCTTCATCAGATCCTTCAGGCGTCCGGTCATACCCTACTTGTCGGGTGGGAAACTATCTTCGAGGTGCTTGGCAGCGTTTGCCGGCCCGCGGCTTCCGACCCCGCTTCGTATCTCGTTCCGCCCGAGTCCAATACCTCTCGCGGACGTCCGCCGCCGCTCGGATACCTGCAGGAGAAGAGCTATTCTGCGTTGATCAAGATCGCGTTCCAATGTATGACGCTCATGTGCGATGGCCTCGCCGCGCTTTCTCCTGAGCACCTGAGGCTCTGCATCAGCACGCTTGGGCAGTTCGGGCGGCAAGCGGACACGAATATCGCGCTGACGGCAGCTGAAAGCCTTTTCTGGGGAGTCTCTGATGCGATACAGGCTAAGCGGCGCGAGGCGGACCACGAGCCGGCGTACAGCGCGCTCTGGATGCACCTCTTGCTGGAGATTCTGCGACTGTGCGCGGACGCCCGGCCGGAGGTACGGATGGGCGCGATACAAACATTGTTCAGGACGCTACAGCTGTACGGAGCTACGCTCAGCCTCGATACGTGGGACGAATGCGTGTGGAAGGTCACGTTCCCGCTGCTCGACAGGCTCTCGCCACACGTACACACGAACCCATTAACACCCCCGTCATCGCCTGATGCCACCACCCCAGCCGCTGATGCAGACAGGGCAGCGCTAGATTCATCATCGTGGGACGAATCAAAGGTGGTCGCGCTACAATCGATCGGCGCGATCCTGAACGACTTTCTCGTGTCGAAGATTATGCACTTGCCCTCGTTCGCTGCGGCGTGGGACACCTTTGTCACACACATCCGAGACGCGTTTCTACTTGATGGACGTGCTGTCAGCGCCCCAGCGCTGCGCTGTCTCGAGCGTGCTCTCAAGGCTGCTGCCCCCGCCGTGCCATCGTCTGGCGCTGAAGAAGGCCCGAGACGGTCTCTGGTGGAGATTTGGGAAAAGACGTGGACTAAGTGCGAGGAGATGGGCGCTGTGGTAGTCCGGCGGGCGAGTGCGGCCGCGCAGCACGTGGATTCGCCTGCGCCTTTCACGCAGGAGAGTCTGGTCGTGTTTGTGGATGTTATGAAGTGCGTGAGGAATATCGGTTGGGCGTTGGACGGCTCCGAGTGGCCGTTGGAGCGCATCTCCACTCTTATGTCGATTCTGAAAGGTGAGTTCGATTGTTAACCTCGCCCATAGTCATGTCAGTGACGGTGTTGGATTTCATCTAGGCGTGTTGACCTATCCAAACTCACCGGATTACCGACCTGACATCGATAATCTGTCACCCGTCCAGGTAGGATCAAACACAGACCCGTTTCCTTGTCACGAATCCCTACTGAACGCGGTGATTTCAGGCCAATGTCATGGATACCGTCAACGGAATTGAACTGGCGGAAGCAGGCGCCCCGTCTCTTATCCTCAGAGACCTGTCCGAATATGCCACTCTCGCATTTATCGCATCCTTCGATGTCCCACAGGCACACAAGCACAGCGCAGAACCTTCTATAGCGACTCAAGTATCAGACTCGACGACAACGGTGCCACAACGAAAGCGAATAACGTACATCGCCCTCGCAAAGCTGTGCATTCCTAAGCTGGCTGAGCTGTTCTTGCAATTCAAGGACAAAGACGAGATTTTCGTTGACGGGACCGTCGAGGCTGTACTTTCCGCGTACGCTGTCCCGATCAAGCTCAAGTATGAATGTCCGCCACCATCAAAGTTTGGAAAGGACCCGCCGCTGTGGAAGACTGCGACGACGTGCTTCTTGAAGGTCATCAAGGAGATTGGCCCGCAGATTGGTACCCTTTCTTCTAGTATGGTTTTTCGCTGGTCCACCTACCCGTGTCCTGACACGCTTACAACGACTGCCCAGGATTATCGCCAGCGAGGGTGGAGAGCATATGGAGGCAGGTGATCGTTGTTTACCGCGGTGGCATTCTTGCAGACTGGTGCGTCCTTCTACTGCAAGCTACGTTCCCGTCTCCTCGCTCAGGCGCCGTGCGTGAATAAGTTCCGCCACAGATAGCCTCCCCTTCACTGAACAAGAGGACGAAGAGAACTTTGATCTGTCATTGATCAGGTCTCTTGAAACTGATGTTATTCCCTGTCTCGGCGATGACCGGGTCCCCGACTATCTCATCACCCAGCTAGCCAAGGTCTTGCAACAAGGCTCGCAGCTGTTGCAGCACGAACAGGACGACGGTCTCCCGCCGGCGCCAATTAGTCCACCACATTCGAACACCAAGTCTACTGCATGGAGTAGCAAGACTGACAGCGAAACGGTGGTGGGCAGCACGGCACGCATCGGGGAGGTCTCGAGGGAACGGTTCTCTTATTGGTGTCTCGATCTACTCTTTCTCGTTTGCTCTGACACATTGAAAGGTAAGGCCCCATGGTTCCTGGGTAATATTGGCTAGGCGATTTACAGTATATCCCTTTTCCTAGATCGTGAATCGTCGCGGAGGAGAGTCGCTGCGCTGTGTCTGCCTGCGCTGATTGGTCGATGTCGCACTACGCTCGCAGGTTACGTCGCGGACGAAAAGATTCGCGGGAACCTCCCATTCCCGAGGTATGCTGCCTGATTTATGGAATTACGTGCATATCTTTTATCATTGTGACGTTATCCACCGTGCAGAGTTCGAGAAGAGGAGCTGATATATGTACTGCACAAGCTGCGAGAGCTCCAACTATGGCCTGGGTCGCTCTGGGCGGCTCTCTCGGAATCACCATCTAAACATGCAACGGAGCAGCCCAGTATGTAACGCAGTCTCTTCCGCCATCGTTGACTGATATGTGGAAACGCTCAATCCGCTACCGAAGCCATCGACGGGTCTCTACCGCCTTCCGGGCTCATCGCGGATGCAGTGAAGCGGTCGTCGCGCGCGCACATGTTCCACTTTTACACATTGCTCTGCGAGATCGCGTCTTTACCACGAAAATCGCCAAATGGGTGGATCGCGGCGGATCGCCTGGCCAGATCTGGTCGGCCTGCCGCGGGCGAGGAGAAGGAACGAGCTGCAGGGGCTCAGATCAGCCATGGTGGCAGACCCACCCAGGCGTCTACAACTGCTAGTACTAGTGGTGCTGGTAGCGGGGCGGGCTCAAACCTAGGCCACGTGGTGTCGTTCGACGCTCGAGTGTTGGCGAGGGAATGCTTAAAGGAGGTTGGGCGTGAGCTAGGCGTGCCGCGATGATCTATCACTGGGGAAAGTTTACTCTGTCTGTTGATGTTTTTCTTTTTTTCTTCTTTCATTTGCAAACGCTCAACGTATTGCACCGCTATTTGAAGAACGGAATGAGTCGTCAAGAACTTCGAATTCATGGGGAGTATCTGTGAGACTCCCTAGGATAGTTCTCCGTGCGAGATTTATTTTAGAGCAAGACACATCATACGCACTGTATCCAACGGGGTGTTGAGCGAGGAACATACTGGTGACTCTTCTTGCCTAAGAAGAGAGAGCGGCCAGATGACGTATGGAGCGACAAATTCACGGTTACCCCACCTCGATCTCTTCGAGCACACGCAAGTTCTGAGTAAAGCATAAGAAAGATACATGGGAGTTGAAGACGCTGTCGGGGTATATTTGATTTTCTTCATAAACAGAGTTTTGTATTTACTGCAGGTACTGAGAATTGGACAACGTCTAAAACTTAGCTCATAGGCGAGAAATTCCGGGACGCAAACACAGACAGGGTGACCCAATGGCTTAACCAAGACGTCTCCAATGTAGGGACCTTGAGGCCTTGAGGTCTCAAATTCAAATCTCTCAAGGGAGCCCTCCACATGATGTAGTGTCACTAGCATGGCCCATTCTATAACCTATCACTCTAAGTACCTTGTTACAACCTGCACAGTATGACGATAATAGGCTTACAATAAGAAAATATCCTTCTACCAATGCTACTCAGCATGGACTCTAACACATGTTGTGGTTGCAATCTGTGAGGTTGCCTCGGGAGCCATGTTGGTGCTATGCTCTACGAGCATCCGCGCGAGATCCACATGGCCATTCCACGATGCCAAATGTAGCGCAGTCGACCCATCCTTCTTCTGGGCTGACACGTCGGCGCCACGCTCTACAAGCATCCGTGCGAGGTCCACATGGCCATTCCTTGATGCCAAATGCAGCGCAGTCGACCCGTCCTTATTCTGGGCTGACACGTCGGCGCCGTGCTCTACGAGCATCCATGCGAGATCCACATGACCTTTCCTCGATGCCAAATGGAGCGCAGTCCACCCGTCCTTATTCTGGGCTGACACGTCGGCGCCGCGCTCTACGAGCATCTGTGCAAGATCCACATGGCCATTCCACGATGGAAAATACAGGGCAGTCGACCCATCCTTATTCTGGGCTGATGGATCGGCGCCGTGCTCTACAAGCATCCGTGCAAGATCCACATGGCCATTCCATGATGCCAAATGCAGTGCAGTCGACCCATCCTTATTCCGAGCCGACAGATTGGTACCACGCTCTATGAGTATCCATGCAAGATCCACATGGCCTTTCCTTGATGCCAAATGCAGTGCAGTCGACCCGTCCTTATTCTGGGCTGACACGTCGGCACCATGCTCTGCGAGCATCTGTGCAAGATCCACATGGCCATTCTCCAATGTCAAATGCAGCGCAGTCGACCCATCCTTATTCTGGGCCGACACGTTGGTACTACGCTCTACGAGCATCCGTGCGAGATCGACATGGCCTTTCTCCGATGCCAAATGCAGCGCAGTCGACCCATCCTTATTCTGGGCCGACACGTTGGTACTACGCTCTACGAGCATCCGTGCGAGATCGACATGGCCTTTCTCCGATGCCAAATGCAGGGCAGTCGATCCATCCTTGTCCTGGGTTGACACGTCGGCGCCGCTCTCTACGAGCATTTGTGAGAGACCGACACGGCCATTCCGCGATGCCAAATGCAGCGCAGTCGACCAGTCCTCGTTCTGGGCTGACAGGTCGGCGCCACGCTCCACGAGCATCCGTGCAAGATCGACATGGCCTTTCTCCGATGCCAAATGCAGCGCAGTCAACCCGTCCTTGTCCTGGGTTGACATGTCGGTGCCGCTCTCTACGAGCATTTGTGCGAGATCGACATCGCCGTTCCGCGATGCCAAATGCAGCGCAGTCAACCCGTCCTTATTCTGGGCTGATGCATCGGCGCCGTGCTCTACAAGCACCCGTGCAAGATCCACATGGCTATTCCATGGTTCCAAATGCAGTGCAGTCGACCCGTGCTTATTCTGAGCCGACAGATTGGTACCATGCTCCATGAGTATCCATGCAAGATCCACATGGCCTTTCCTCGATGCCAAATGCAGTGCAGTGGACCCGTCCTTATTCTGGGCTGACACGTCGGCACCATGCTCTGCGAGCATCTGTGCGATATCCATATGGCCATTCTCCAATGCCAAATGCAGCGCAGTCGACCCATCTCTATTCTGGGCCGACACATTGGTACTGCGCTCTACGAGCATCCGTGCGAGATCGACATGGCCTTTCTCCGATGCCAAATGCAGCGCAGTCAACCCGTCCTTGTCCTGGGTTGACACGTTGGCGCCGCTCTCTACGAGCATTTGTGCGAGATCGACATGGCCATTCCGCGATGCCAAATGCAGCGCAGTCGACCTGTTCTCGTTCTGGGCTGACACGTCGGCGCCACGCTCCACAAGCATCTGTGCGAGATCGACATGGCCATTCCACGATGCCAAATGCAGCGCAGTCGACCCGTCCTTATTCTGGGTTGACACGTCGGCGCCGCGCTCTACGAGCATCCATGCAAGATCCACATGGCCTTTCTCTGATGCCAAATGGAGCGCAGTCGACCTGTCCTCGTTCTGGGCTGACAGGTCGGCGCCACGCTCCACGAGCATCCGTGCGAGATCGACATGGCCATTCCGTGATGCCAAATGCAGCGCAGTCGACACGTTCTTGTCCTGGGTTGACACGTCGGCGCCGCTCTCTATGGGCATTTGTGTGAGATCGACATGGCCATTCCACGATGCCAAATGCAGCACAGTCGACCTGTCCTTCCTCTGGGATGACACGCCGGTGCCGTGCTCTACGAGCATCCGTGCGAGATCTACATGGCCATTCCGTGATGCCAAATGCAGCGCAGTCCACCCGTCCTTATTCAGGGCTGACACGTCGGCACCGTGCTCTACAAGCATCCGTGCGAGATCTACATGGCCATTCGCCGATGCCAAATGGAGCACAGTCGACCCGTCATTCCTCTGGGATGACACGCCGGCGCCGTGCTCTACGAGCATTTGTGCGAGATCTACATGGCCTTTCCTCGATGCCAAATGCAGCGCAGTCCACCCATCCTTATTCTGGGCTGACACGTCGGCACCGTGCTCTACAAGCATCTGTGCGAGATCTACATGGCCATTCGCCGATGCCAAATGCAGCGCAGTCCACCCGTCCTTCTTCTGGGTGGACATGTCGGCGCTGCGCTCTATGACCATCCGTGCGAGCTCCTCCACATATCCCTCAAGTGAAGGCAAAGGAGATAATCCGACATCGAGGCTTTGAGAATTCACATCATGTGGGTGCTCAATGGCCAAGATCTTCGCAATGTCGTGTAGACCGCAAAACGCGGCATAATGTAAAGGGGTACCACGGGGTGGAGACGGCCCTTCGGCCCTTTTGCGTATCCCCCAGGAGGGCACTGTTGGGTCATGTATCCAGACCCAGATGGAAAGATGTGGTTTTGTCCGGTCAAAGAGCTGCTTCATCCCTTCCACTGCATGTTGAGATACACCCTCAAAACGGGCATGCTCGAACCAGTGTTGGGCTGCGTATTCAGCGAGAGGAAATTCCGTCAGGCCCCGGCTCGTGATGTTTTTGTCCAGGTGCAATAGCACACCCAGACATGCTTGGGTGACGAAGGTATGAGCCGGTGACATAGAAATATGGTAACGCCGGGAAATATTGTCATGTTTTTCGGCAAAGCGGCTAGATGTCAAGAATTCCTTGACCGTGAGGTGAGAGAATTGTATGACTCTGGAAGTTTTAAGAGACGTTTCGACGTTGACAACGGAGAGTAATGTGGAGCAGGCGGATAGTACTGCTTCGACCGGATCTTTCAGGCGGCAATCCCCGTGAAACTTCGGAATTGCTCCCGACTTGAAATCCAATGCGAGAATTTCAGCCAGTTCCTCGACTTGGAGCGGACGGGAAGCTACGGCGACGCAGAAGAGGAGTTGTTGGGCAGATTCCCACTTTGTCTCTTGAATCTCTCGCAAAGTGCGCTCATATGTCCCATCAAGCGTCGCCGGCAATCCGTTCAGGATATCCTGGATATCCCGCGGCAAGCAGTCGGCGAGATACGCGAGCTGACATTCTACCCATTTGAACCTATTGGGATGTAGGGGTGAGATGGACAAAAGTGGTGGGGTATAAATGCCTTACATCCCATCCGCTTTTTTTGTCAGCACATCAATCACACGCTGTCTGTGTTCCGGTTCCCAGTTTTGCATTTTTCTATTCTCGTTAACGAATGACTGGATATACTTCACGATGTCCGTTTTTTGTCCGCTTTCGTCATGTAAGGAAATGGAACGGAAAGCTAGAGGTTCAAGGATAACCTTGATGTCGAACTCGGTTCGGCTCGTGACGCAAATGCGAAGGTTTGGGAGTTGTGCCTCGACAATGTCCTCCAAAAATGATAAGAGCCTTTCACGGGGGGACGACAGAGATGATGTGCTTGGACATTCATCCAAGGCATCTATGACCAGATAAACCGGTCGTGGTTCTGGGCATTTCAATATGTCCATCAAACACTGGACCAGTTTGTCGTTTCCGGGACTTTGTGCACGATCGCGGTGTGTCGAGTAGAAATCGGATATGATATCGGAATAGAAGTTGGACTGGTGGCACAGCTGGAATAATACCGAAGAGATTAGCCCAGAGACGTGCTTCTTTCTGTCCTCCATGAAATCGTAGTAAAATATGGCAAGTGATGCTTGCCCAGATTTCTGCATAGTCTCGATCTCCTCGATGATCGCGGAACTAACCAAACTGTAAGTCCTCAAAAAAAAAATATGGGAAGTTTAACATGCCAGAGGACGCTCTTTCCAGCGCCCGCTACGAACGGGGGAGGACATCAGTCTCTGCAAAAGTGTAGGCGCTGGACGACAACTGACGTTTCCCGTGGATCCACAGGAGCGAACTTGGTCCCGAATCCTTCCATTCTGAGAGTATATTGCCCTTAACGAACCAGGCTCCAGTCTCGCTGTGCCGTGATTCGCGCGCGTGGTTGAAGTTTTCCCAAGGATTGGGGGGAGAGAGCCACTTCTCAATATTTCCCAATAACTCGTCACCTGCCGGATCATCTCAGCCTTTCAATCACGGATGACTGTGTCAAGAGATGGCTGACGTTTCGACTTTTTCATGTCACTTGTCATTCGGTCTAGTACCCAGTCAAAAATGGAACTCGCCCGTTGCCAATAAACGTTAAACGTACCGAGGGCATTCCAGACATCATCAGTGGACGCTTTGTTTTCTTGGAGTGGAAACATATTCAATACACGGCGGATCACAAGCCGAGGGCGTTCACTCACCGATGACAACCCCGAGAGTCTGAGCTCTGACAGCCCGACCCTCTTCTTCTAGGAGGTGGTCAAGCCTCTGTCGTCCCTTATTGATCTCGTGGACCCCGAAAAAATTCTTTATCCATTTTACTGCGTCGTGCTGAGTATTAAGTAAAGTAACATAAGAGCGAGGAAGGACTCACGAGAACGTCGCTTCTCGAGCTTTTGGGCCACCAGAGCAAGCGTGGAGATTAGCTCCACCATCAAGTTTATCACTATCTGGTCCACTACAGGCATAGGCTGAGCCGTGTCAACATATATGCTAAGACGATTGATGAAATATCGAATCGTCTCGAGCATCTTGGCGAGTGCATCGAAACTCGTGATTACGCCATTGGCCGCCTGATTGACCTGGACATCAAAGGGATATCCACGTATGAAACGAGGAATGGTACATACACCCAGTAGGATACCGAGAATAGAATTTATCGCTTTCGCATGTGGGAGTAATTCCTTTAAGAACGATCAGAAATGTAAGACATGCCTTCAGGACCTTTTGGCGTACCAGGCTTGCGCCGTCAGCGGCGGACGCTAGGGCAGAAATCGGGGTTAAAATTGATACAGTAGCCTTGATGGACTTGAAGATTCTGTCACGTTGTTGAAAATCACCGAAGGCCTGCGTTCTGTCTTGTAACAAGGTGGTAATGGCATCGATGGAGTGGCAACGCTGTAGTTGGATGGCGAGCGAATCTTCCGAACCGGCCAATGTAACGCCAGGCCTTTTCTCGTACTCCTGTAAGGCAGACTCTAAAAGTGCTTGGAAACGAACCGATCCTGGCTGGTCAGTCATACCACGAGTAGGAAAAGGATGAGGTTTATATGATGAGGATTGGTCCTTGGCGACAGATCAATGGCGAGATAGCGGGGTGTGCTGGGTAGAGGGTTGGTGGTAAGAGCGAAGGTCAGGGACTGGTCAGGGGCACTGCCCTCGTGTTTGATCAGATGATCGCTCAAAATAGATGGGCGCAACCCGTTCTACTTACATCCTGATCTTCCGGACATTCCGTTATACACGCCCTGGGTCAATTATGTAGTGTTCTTAGTAGCACCGCGATGTCTTGTAGTGAAAGCTGTTGACAATAAACACCGAATTCTAAAATAAAAAAAGTCGGAGTCGAGCGCTGAACGGTTTTACTGCGTGCAAATCAGACTTTTCCACCACCATGTCCCTTCAGACGATTCCTCTCTCCCGAGTCCTTTCCCCTCCCCTCTCTGGTATCCCCACTGAGACCGTCCCCATGGACATCGACCCTCCCCTGCAGACGGTTGGTCACAAATCCAAGGGGGCCACTTCTGAGCCTGTCAACCTTTCTGTTAGTGATTTGCAGGGCCGGGCTGGGCCCAAATGCCCCGGCTTGGGCTCGGCTTGGTAGGGCTCGGGCTCACGAAAACTTGGAGCCGGGCCCTGGTCGACGGCTCGGGCTGGGCTCGGGCTGGGCTTGGGCTTGAGCCCGGGCTTCAGAGTCAAATACACCCCTACATCTGGGAAACCCTCATGTATTAAAATTGTTAAATTAACTCTCGCTAGTGGAGATTATTAGAGTTAACAGTATTGACACAATTATTTTCCCCCCCTCTAATTTAGCATTAATTTAATGATAATT
>Ga0307510_10004252_pt1 | contig 16827 bp, 15 predicted proteins | sample 12_EM_MG_FD_207224 | JGI IMG/M metagenome (GOLD analysis project Ga0307510, IMG submission 207224) | Populus trichocarpa ectomycorrhiza microbial communities from riparian zone in the Pacific Northwest, United States - 12_EM | ecosystem: Host-associated > Plants > Roots > Unclassified | place...
GTACCCTCATCACCCCCCCATGCCCATTCTCGGCAGCCCACGAGAGTGGTGTTTGGCCATATTGGGTGTCAGCTGTGTCGGGGCCGACGTCATTCCGCTCGAGAAGGATCCTCACCACTCCCTCGTGCCCGTTCTCGGCAGCCCACGAGAGTGGCGCTCGGCCATATTGGGTGTCAGGCATGTCGGGATTGACGTCGTTCCGCCTCAGGAGCATCCTCACCACCCCCTCATGGCCATTCTCAGCGGCCGACGAGAGCGGTGTTTGGCTATAGCGGGTGTCAACTGTGTCTGGGTCGACGTCGTTCTGCTCGAGGAGCATCCTCACCACCCCCCCGTGCCCATTCCTGGAAGCCCACGAGAGCGGTGTTCGGCCCCACCTACCCGCCTTGTCGGGATTGACGTTGTAATATTCAAGCAGCATCCTCACGACCCCCTCATGCCCATTCCTGGCAGCCCACAAGAGCGGTGTTTGGCCCCACTTATCAGCTTCGTCGGGATTGGCGCCACTCCGCTCGAGCAGCATCCTCACTACCTTCTCATGCCCTCTCCTAGCAGCCCAGGTGATTGCTGTGTTGCCATGGAAATCAGTTTCCTGCAAATCCCATTCTCTTGCCTCCAATAAAGCAACCGTTATCTCTACGCATCCGAGGTATGCGGCACCGTGGAGCCCTGTGAATCCTCTCGGGGTGTCCTCTCGGTCAAAAGGCTGGTCTAAAATGTTCAACCCACGCGATAGCAGTATCTTCGAAGATATGTGCTGATCATATTCACCAAGTAGCTTCAATGCAAGAGTTTTCACACTTCCCGTGTTTCCCTGTCTGGCATGTGTGCTCCAGTGGCAAGAAGCATATTCGACAAGTGGGGCGGTTAGCGGGACCGAACGAAGAGTAGGCGAAAAACCCCTGACATGGGGAAAATTGAGGTAGGTCAAACAGACCTCCGCAATCATAGAGTGGGGCTTGGGAAAGAAGTTGGGGTTATGGGAGAGGTACTCTTGCAGAGTGTAGTGGACGAGCCGGACCGTAGACGAAGACTTCTCGACCGTGACGAGCCCCAGCGAACATGCTAGGAGTGTTTCTATCGCAGGAATATTCCGAATATCCAAGTCGCTGGATCCTTCTACCCCCAGGGCATGGCATAACTCGTCGACATGTAATGGCCGCTCCGAATGCGATACCCACATCAGGACTTCCATGCCGAGTTTTGATCTATTTCTTTGCTGCCCGCGAATGCGTGATAGGGTTGCAGCATAGGCGTCTTCCAAACCCTCACCTCTGGTTATATCGTCAAGCTTCTTTCTTCTTCGAGTGAGAGTAATCTCGCTCAGGATTGCATCCATATTTAGAGAAACAAGAAGGAAGCTAGACACCCCTGTTAGTGAACCGCACCTCAGACTTGCATTCGGAATGTGTTTAACACTCCTGCTTACCTTTCCGAGATCCCCTCGAGGATGATTCTTATAATATCTGTCTGCAGTTCGCCATCCATTGCATTAGGATCTGTGTCGCCATTCAGCCTCATCTCCAGATAGCTCTTAATATCTGTGCAGGTAGGACTGATTGGTATCCTAACCGCCTTGATAAAGCATTTCACGATTTCATGGTCAATATGGGGTCTCCCAGTAAGGAACACTCGCGTATTTGGTGACACCCGAACGATTTCTCGTATTGACTCAAGGAGCTCCCGTCGGTGCCTTGCTGTGCATTCGTCCAAGGCGTCTATGCATATAAATACCCGTGGTAGCGGGGCGATAGCCTTCTTCATAATATCTATCATATCGGGAGGCAGGAGCCCTCGGCCACCAAATTCTTTTTTCGCCTTCCGAAAAGCCTCCCGTATATGCTCCCCGGTTCCTCCTCTGCTGGCAAATTGCTTGAGCATGGCACCCAACACATTTGCGGTGGACTGTTCCTCCTGGGCATGGAAATCGCAGTAAAGTCCCACGACAGCAATGTCTTTTTCTCCAGCCTGATCGCACAGACTGTCAATAACCAAGGAACTATTATTTGCTGATCGTCAGCGACATCCGCATTATCTTTGTCTACAAGGCCACTTCCTACCTGACATAAGTTTTCCCCACCCCGGGATTCCCGTAACAGAACAAGACTGGATCAACGCAACCATCATCCGCATCACGCCATGTCCTGAACTCGCTGGTTTCTAGCACCCAGTTTCCCACGCCATTGAGTCGGTTAGTTCGCACACCTTGGTGGCGTTGCTGTGGTTCAAGTGCAGATAGCCACTGCAGAATTTGATGCCCTTCGGCGTCTATTTCGGTAACGAAGTTGACAATATTGTTGAACGAGTTGATATTACTGGTGACTTGTTGGTGCCCTGACGACATGTGCGCTATGGATCATTATCTGAATTATCTGTTTTGGTGAGAGATAGAGAGGAACAGTGTGCAAGGGGAGTCTGGCCTCTCAGAGCCAGAGGACCTCCAATCGGAAGTGAAGAGGGGGGCTGTGTTACAGGCACTGGACAAAAAGTCTTTGTGAAAGCTTACTTAGCAAAGGCTAAGCGAGAATAGTACGACCCACCCCTCCACCGCCCCTTATGATACAGAGAAGTCTGCTCAATATATTCTGATTCCCTTACTACTAAAATAATATTTCAAGTTTAATTCTTCACTTTTTCCACCATTGCAATACCATTTTCTACCTTGTGCTAAACACCCGTTGGATTCACAGACTATCTCAGTATTCCGCAATCACCAAGACTTATGTCTAACTTAGTGGCTGTACTAATGACTAAGGCCGGATTTTAAAGTCGGGCATAGTGCCCCAGACGGTATTACTGTAAGTCACGAATATTGCTAAAGATGTCATGCACTTATCAGTGTACGATACCTCTCCAAACGATCCCTTTCTCTCGGCTATGCCTGCCCTTTCCCCTCGCCATTGATATCTCTGCCTACCATTCCAGACATTAAGGAATTTCACCGGCGCCCACTAGTGATCAATGTCTGTGATTTCTCTCCCCATGCGAATGTATCGGCTCTAATATATAAAAAAACAGCAACACCACCCGTCATCCTTCAACCCCGGTAGAAAATATCAAGATCCACTTGCTAGCATAATAAGTATTTGCTACTGTGATATCACGTGAAATACCTGGCTGAGGTAGTGGCTAACACCTCAAGAACGGACAAATTACTGTGGGGTTCGCGGAAGCTCAGGAATTCAATTCCTCCTCACGGAGAGTTCTTCTTGGGCTCGTTGCATCGGGCAGGAAAAGCAAACCCTGCCTGTCGGAGCAGGGGGATTGAAGACCTCAGCCTAACTTGATAAGAGTGTAGGGGGTATCGGTCCTGCTATAAGGTCGTTGAATCCGGCCCTGACCCGTATACCCAAGTGTAAAGCCGGCAAGAGAGCAGAAGGAATGAAATCAGTCCTTTTAAAAAAGCAAACCGATTCTAGTTTTTGGAAATATAAGCCCATATGTAACATAGCATTTTCAATGCTGCAGCCAGCTAAACAGAGCTTAAAAAAATCAAAAATCAATAATCCCTACACTACAGAAAGCACTTCGCTCCTCTGAGCCTACACCCGCTCCGAAGCCATTATCGGTTTAGAGGGGACCCAACCCCAAACTTAGGGTAAGCAAGCTCGCTGGAACCTTGAGGACTTGATTGCCTGGCTAAATTTCCCAATTGACTTGAAGAATTTAGCTGCGCCAGGGGTGACTCAAGAGTACCCAGAGCAGATAAAAACCCCTCACTAGGGGCCGGGAGTCGCAAGGGGGTCTTTGACTCACAAATTTTTGATGCCATTAGTTCGAAATAATATTGCCCATTCAGAAAGGCCTCTCACAAGTATTTCCCAACCCTTCATTGGACAAACCATGTCCTATGATGTAGTTTGGCAGAATTCAAAAGCTCGAATTTTAAAAAGGCAAGGGCCTGGTGGCAAGACTTGATATTTATGATAGATAACAATATAATATATGAAAGGAGTATTATGAGAGCTGTTCCAGTTCTCACAAAATACCACCAACCGGGATATAATATCTTTAAGTGGAGACCCTGACACTACCAGGAATGATTCCAAAACCCCTCATGAAATTTTGCCAAAGTTTGATTGCAACGATATTTATTGAAAATTAATGAGGATGAGCCAAGCGCCTCAGCCACCACTCCTCAAACGGGGTTTTTCCAGCCCCCTCCCCAAAAATTGGGTTTAGGGTGATGGTTATCTTGAATGAAGGCGGGCCAAACACCCACTAAGTGTCTTCAAACATACTATAATTGGCGTGCATAGCCTATAGCTTAACTAAGTCGATATAAAGTGTGTGTGTGTGTGGCGGGGGGGGGGGGGGCGGGGGGGGCGGGGGGCGCCGCCCCGCCCCCCCCCCCACCACCCATGGACCATCACTCGCACCAACTGAGCAGTCAGTGGACATCCCGTTTTATCTCAGTTCTAATCCTGCCTCCTGTGAGTTGACATCGGCCTCTCCCCGGGATTTTTTTCTATATGTACGACTCGGCATTCCCCTGGATGCTTTTTTGATCACTAAGCATGGCTAAAGCGGGGCCCGACAACTACCATAATAAGAGTTGGGGTACTTGTGACATCCGGCTTGAAAGTTGAGCCCAATGCCCACTAGCTGTCGTACGCTCACCAATTTTTGCATACCGAAAACATCTAGCTGGCGCAGTGGCTAAGGTGTTAAGAACCAATTAACCCTTGTGTGATTAGCATGTGCCAGGTGCTCGATCCCGCTGGAACTGAGTTATGATAATATCAGTGGGTGTTAGACTTATTAACCCGCATGGTTTGAAAGTCCAACCATACCATACCAAACAGGCCCAAAGTAAAATATACTATACTACCGAGAAGTTTTGCACTAGTGTTTTCCGAATCCTCTTCTCTTCCTAAATCTAGAGACACCCTACCCCCCCCCCCCCCCCCCGGAGCACCAGATGGGAGTCGCCCCCCCCCCTGTATCATTGTGAATTCCCTACATCCCAAGCCAGGGGGGTGGGGTGGGGGGACAATATTCAAGACTCATCGAAAGAAGAGAGGCCAAAGATGTAAAACGCTCTCGTAACCTCTGCCCGGTAGTTCCCATATATGCATACAAAACACTAGGTTTTCACCCACCGCTCAAGCCATGGTCGCACTTGTATATATCGGAAGTGTCTGTTATCCCATGAGCCATCTGAAGAACTGGGCCCGTGGAAGTATTAGCGCAGGCCAGATGCCCAGTACCGGCATTGTGTATTGTAAAATCAAATCTCACTTTTCTAGAGATTACACTTCTATTACTCCTCAATCCTCACAGTATCCGGGATGAAGGTGCCCAGGTCCTCGAGTTTGGGCGTAAAATACTAGTTCTCGGCCTTTCCATGTCCGGATATGTTGCGAGCACAACCGCCTGACTCAGAGCGACCGGTGGCCTCCATCGGCGGTAGGGAGCATTCAAGAGGCAAAACGAAATCACCCCTCTACTAAAGCTTCTATCTAGTGATTGTAAAATAGTCATCTTGCGATGCCCAAAGCACAAATTAGAAATATCGAGGGGGGGGATTGACTCGCGTCGCTAATTGAAAGCACACAAGTTACAGGAATATAGGACTCGAACGCTTGAGTCCGAGCTTTGTATGGGCGGTCAGAGCATAGATAATTTACCATACAAAAGTTTTACCCCTGGCTTTTCCTGTACCAAAAGATAGTTACATCGGGGATACTAGCCATGGAATTCGGGGGCGTTTGCCCTCTGACAAAAGAAAGCGAGTGTTTCGGAGGTAGAGCATAGATACACACCGGAACCCCCGTTCCTTGTTCTATCGATATCATGAGAGAGTACTATGATTGGATACCAATTCCCTTTTTTACCAAAGATGAAGTATAGTACCAGGCGCCTGAACTGTATATTCTCTGAAGAAGTAGTTAAAAGATCAAGAAGAAAGAGTATTATCGGCCAGTTCCTATGGTCTAATGGCATAGGAGACTGGTCCACTAATTTGAAACAGGGACCATCGTCAGTTCGAATCTGGGGGCAGTGGATTAGTCGAGCATTAAAAAATGCTCGGCGAACCACTTTTTTGCTCAGTGGTAGGTCTAGGGCTGTTGATGCCCTAAGGTCAATTCCCGCTGAATGGATGAATGGAGTATGATAGAGCCTTCCTTATTGTACTATACTGATCGCATTCTTGATCTAATGCCATCGCAACAGGTAAACTCAACTCCATACCATACCATCAAACCCTTCCTTCCATGACAATAAACTGGAAGGTGGTGACTTCAGTTCAACCCTCTGCAAACTCCATCGAGCAACCAATAGCAAGAACCCATCACTGATGTCCAATCTTCGACAAGTCCTCAACCACACCCTGGAGTGTGCAACAGATTCCTCGTTTCACTACCAAAGATATCACCGCGGAATCTAACCGGTTTCTGAGGGTCTGAGCAGACTAGCGAGAACACTGATCCACGGGAGATATCACCTAGAAGCTTGTTCTTATTCCCACCACCGTCTAGCAAACGTCGCAATAGATCACTCTCTTTAGTCCTTGAAGACGCATTTTCATGTAATATTAATCCCATAGCAGACTCGACGATAGCCCGAAAAGATCGATTTGGCTCTCGTTCAAGTCTGGAAAGTGATAGCTAGTGAGGTAACCCCCTAGCTAGATATGAAATGACTGCGCGATGTTGAGACTTAATTGCATCCGGGTATCCTCTTGTCCCGTGGCAGTAGAAAGAAATGCCCGTAGGGAAGCGAGTATAGACAAGAAGGTTCCGATCACGAAGGCTAGTCCAGTAGACAAATATCCTTTCCCTTGATCAAGCGGATACTGCAGAACCCCAGCAGCATCCTTGGCGCAATACACGTCGACAATGTAAGGCTGCCCGTGAATAACCATCTCGAGCGCATAACCATCAATACTCCTAGGGTTTTCCAGACAGACGAGAAGGCGGATCTTCCGGGCGACAGCACAAGCACTCAAACTCCCCCAGAACAGGATCCATAGTGTCGAACAGTAGTCTAGTGACGAGCGTGAACATAGCTGGCATCCACAAGCGGGTATAATCATACTGCAATTGCCCACATAAATGATGCCAGGTTACGCAGGAGGATGGCACGTCCGATAGATACCTGTCTAAAAACCCATCACTCGCTGCCACCGCAGCTTACATGAGAGATATTGTGGAAATCAGCCACTCGACTGGAAAGATACCGGATCCACTGAGGCCGCACTTTAAGGTCAAGGTTGTGCTCAATGCCGTGCAATAATAAGCGCAACCTTCTGTTCCAGCACCCGTTTGTACTCTTTATCCCAGAGCTGCTGTCTAATGCGAAGTTCCACATTCAGAAGCCGGGGTGCATCCGCCTTTGGAGGTGTCGCCATCGCTCTGGCGACTGGGAAAGCGAGTATCTTGTGGAATCTCTAGCAAATCGTCGTATGAGATATCTAATATTTTCGCCAACTCCTGCGACGCCTCGTCCTTCTCCTTCATTAAAAGCTGGGCAACAGGTCCTCTTGAACGTCTGTGAATAACTCCCTCAAACTTTCATACCCAAACACCCTGAAGGGAAACCTGGTGAGTTCGTCGTTGTCGATCTAGGCATATAGTAGCTGAAGGCTAAAAATCTTAAAGAAATCTCTGTGCCCACCCAGTTTCAAAGCCCTGGCGACAGATGATAACGCCTTTGCAGCATACTTCTCCCCATTGATGAGCTGCCCTGTCTCAAAGATATGATATACAATCAACTTCTTCGTCGAGAAGCTAGTAAATGCCAATTGTGCCAGTGTATACACCTGCATTGCCAATCCCTCCGTCCAAGCCGATTGATCAGTCAGGTGACCAAGTATGTCCTCGAAAATCGTCTCGTGAACCGTGAGTCCGAATATCTTGAACAGTACCGGGACGCGGTTCCCTAGAGACATGAACGTCCCCGTCTGCGAGGAGTCCAATAAACTGTGTTCTGACAGATTCCATCTCAGACTTCTGTCCATACTCAGGATTGACTTCCAGAATTCGTTGGAGGAGATAGACCACTTCCGCGCGGATGGTGCTGGACATTAAAGCCCTATCGAGGGTGACCTTGGTCACACATTCACAGATAACCTCACAGTTAGCTACCAAATCGCCTTGAGGGCCTTCGATAGCCACTGAGGGACGAGCGCAATTAGCGTATCGATGCACAGTTGAACAGCAGTCTCGCATCGCTCGGTGCTATAATTTTGGAGTAATGCCATTGCCAGATACTCCGTAAGGTGCATCACCGTCTGCAAGTCTCTCACTCGCAGCAAGCAAAAAGTCTCTAATAAGTGGCCGGAACATGATGAACCATTCTTTAGGCATTCCCATCAAGTAATCGACAAAGTGTCCGCAGAGCTCATCCGAGCTATGATATTTGGTTGAGAGGGCAAACAGGGATAGCAAACCCGTAGTACAATACTGGAAAGTTTCTGCTGCACACGTGGCTTGAATGGATTCTCTCAAAATCCAGCCCCCTCACGATCCGATTGCTATCAGGCACGTCAAGCCATCGTCTAGGTCCATTATGTCGACACCGCCCTCCGTAAGGTCAATCGCACTCTTCACAACATTCATTTCTTCGAAAATCTGGGATATAGCAGCTAGAGCCTGCCCAAATTAGCCAGCAAAGACCTCGGATGCATTATATGACAAGGTAACGATCACACCTTTCCGAGGGACCACTCCAGTAACACACCTGACCAGCCCCTCAACTTGATCAACCCTGCACATATCCCAACGCATCCTTATTCAGCTCCTCTAATTCCTTCTCCGGGGCCTCAGCCTTGATCCTATCCAGCATGCGGGGTTGGACCGCAGAGCAGAGTATACTCGCGGTGCAAATGAACTAGATAAGGTTCTGGACTATGTCCGGAGTGATGTACTGCAATTGAGTAGCGATCATAGTCTGCCACCTCCTGGGAAACCACCCGTTGAAGCTTCATCACCACAGTAACTGTTACTACCCACAGAATTCGGGGAATATTTGTCCTGAGAAAGAAAGTGAGGGTTTATTGTTCCATTGACATCACATTCAAGTACTATCGTTAGATATAGATGTCTCTTTTTACCAAAGATAAAGTATCAAGCACACGAACTATCTATTTTCTAAGAAGAAGAAGCAGTTAAAAGGTCAAGAAGAAATAGTATTATCGGCCAGTTCCTATGGTCTAATGGCTTAGGAGACTGGTCCACTAATTTGAAACAGGGACCATCGTCAGTTCGAATCCGGGGGACAGTGGATTAGTCGAGCATTAAAAAATGCTCGGCGAACCACTTTTTTGCTGAGGGGTAGGGGTAGGTCTAGGGTTGTTAATTCCCGCTGAATGGGGAGGAGCTTTTTTTATTGCCCTAATTGTATTTTTGATCTGGCTCTGTCGCAACAAGCCTGAGCAAACTCAACTCCGTACTGTGGGGCTGGAAAGGGGCCAACCTGTCTACTAAATTGTTTCTTGTATTTTAATTTAATTGGTGAGCGAGCGGGTTACAGAGCTAGTTAGTAAGATATGGGAGCGGTGGGTTCGTGGTCGTAGCGGAGCATGGATCACTAAGAGCTAGCTGGGATCGTGTGTTTATAAGTGGGTGGAGGAGGCAACGGAGGCAGAGACTTTTCATGTGCATAGACGACTCCGCTCTTTTCGTGTTTCATTTATAGTTATCGACTTCTTCATCTTACAGTTCTTTTTTTCATCATCGACGATTTCTTTAACACTACCCGCTGTGTGAGAGGCGATTTCCTACTTTCAGTATTGGTTTTCGTTTTCCTACCTGTCTCTCATTTCCCCCTTCCTCCCGTTTGCCCTCCTTCGTCCAGGATCTCCCCCCGGAAAAGACCACCCGCCAGGGCGAAAATCATTGTTTCAGTACAAGACCATCAAACCCTTCCCTTCCACGAAAATGAACCAGAAGGCGGTCGCGCTTTAGTTAAACTCCCTGCAGACCCCATTGAGAAACTACTTGTTGCTGCTTCCTCACCATATCCAAATGGTACTAAAACGGGATCGAATACAGCCACAGCAGGAGTACTATGAGATGGGGAGTGTGAAGGGGAATGTATGAAATGATGTAGAATCTTTCATACTAGTGTTATTGTTTGTATCAGGGTGGATATGGCATCGGGAGCTGCATATTGAATGAGTGATTTCTTGTGATAATAGTTACCTGTTGCGTCAGATAGGGCTCGATACTTGTTGATATTGTGTAGACATTTTTTCCTTCTACCTTTACGTATTCAATAGCCTTTTCCAGGAAATCATAAAGGTTTTAGTTCATAAATTTAGGCATCTCTCTCTTTCTCTCTCTCTAAGTATTAGACACGGTAGGACTAGTGAGCGAGGTTCACTCTCAAACAGGATCCCGGAAGAAGTAGCCTATGTATAATAGGAATACGGCAGGCTTAGAAGGATTTTATATTCCGGACTAGCTGTAGCCATTTATGACCCGGCACCTTTTTTATTTGAGAAAGAAATCGGAAAAACATGGGTTCAGAGGGCGATCTAGGATCGGTAGTGAAAGGGATTATCTGGAAGCTAATGCTCATCTAAACAAACTGATTGGAGTATCTTAGTATCTGAGCAGAGTGCCCTCGTTTCCTTCTAACATCTCGCCAATCGTAGGTATTCCTCTCGAATGTGTTTCTCAGGGTTGGATCCAGCCATCTCATAGGGAGACGGATGGATCCCACACTCTGAGGGAGAGAAGAGGGAGCCCTCAGCATCTCACTCTCCATTGCGCAGGGTTTGTTATTTCCTTGCGCCACTTGATTGACCATTTGATAGTAAGATTTGAGGGGAGGGATTGGGCTCCTGGGTTCATACTAATTACATCAATGGAATGATTGCTTATCGTGTTGGGTGGTTGATCTTGAACATTTTAATTTTTTGGGGGACTTAAGATTAGTTGTATTACCGCAGGGAGTATTAAGTGCACTGCGCTATAGAGGAAACATGCTCTTAAGAGCGAAGGGATTACAAAACACTGACCACTAATCACCTCACCGATAGCTACCTAGGGAACCCTTTCCTGTACTAAAGAATAGCTATACGGGGATATTAGCCATGGAATTCGGGGAATATTTGTCCTGAGAAAGAAAGTGAGGGTCCGTTGTTCCATTGATATCACGAGAGAGTAATATCATTGGATACTGATGCTTGTTTATTTTTCCAATGATAAAGTATCAAGCACCCGAAATGTCTATTTCCCAAAGAAGAGGCAGTTAAAAGATCAAGAAGAAAGAGTATTATCGGCCAGTTCCTATGGTCTAATGGCTTAGGAGACTGGTCCACTAATTTGAAACAGGGACCATCGTCAGTTCGAATCCGGGGGACAGTGGATTAGTCGAGCATTAAAAATGCTCGGCGAACCACTTTTTTGCTGGGGGGTAGGTCTAGGGTTGTTGATGCCCTGAGGTCAACTCCCGCTAAATGGGGTGGAGCCTTCCTTATTGCAGATTGTATTTCTGATCTGGTGCTGCTATCATACAACAAGCCTAAGCAACCCTAACTCGGTACCATACCATCAAAACCTTCCTTCCACGAAAATGAACTAGAAGGTCACGCTTTAGTTAATCCCTCTAATCCCTCTGCAAACTCTATCGAGAAACCAACTATTGCAGCTTCTTTACCATATCCGAATGGTTAGAACACAGCAACAGCAGGGCACTACGAGATGGGGAGTGATATTGGTACTGCGGTGAGCCCATACCTTGCGCATGGGTACCCGCCCCTCCATCCCTTTTCCATCTTCTTCTTCCCCCCTACCGAACAACCCTTCAGAAAGGCAGGTGCGCTTTCTCCCTGAGGCCTCTCTCAAACTACCTTATGGTATTCCGTGTATGGGGTGGGGAGCGCGGTACGTAAGATCCAAAGTGGATACATAATATTATGAAGAAGTAAGCTCTTTCGCCCCCTGCTCCCTTCCCTCCGATGCCCTAGAGAGGGAAAAAGGCAAGAAGTAGAGCCAGGACATATCTTGAGAACTAACTATCCCTGGGACGATTCGATGTACTACGAAATGCTATAAGGGGTGACTTCGTGTTTCATAGGGAGGTGGATATCGAACGAGTGACTTTTTGTGATCCAGTTAACTTACCGGTTCCATCAGATAGGGCTCGATACTTGCTGATATAGTATAGATATTCCTCCTTCCTCCACTTTTATGTAAAATATTCAAGTGCCCTTTCCTGTAAAAGTCTAAAGGGTTTGATTCATAAATATCAACGTCTCTCTCCCCCTCTCACTCTGTATTAGGGCGAAACCGGTGGGCGGCCCCCCCTCGGACAGGAATCTGGAAGAAGCGGCATAGTCAGGGATACTACAGGCTTGGAAGGATTTTATATTTGGAGTAGTGGGAGATATTTATGCCCGGCTGCATTTTGTTTTGGGGGGAAGTGGGGGATACATAGGGGGGTTATAAGGCGATCTGGATAGGTATGGGAGTGTAAGGAATGGTTTAAGAGTTGATGCTCGTCCGAACATACCGATTGAGGAATATTATCTAAGGAGGGTGACCATAGCTTCTAGAATTTGTAGCTAGTTTTCCCAAATCAGAGAAGGGGGGCACAATATCTTTCCTTCCCGTTTCCTCCTGATACCCCTCTGGTCGTAGACGTGGGAGGAAAGTGGAAGCCTCCGGTATTTCACTCTCCATTTCGCAGTATTTGCTGTGTCCTCGCACCACTTGGTCTACCTTTTGATAGTAATATTTGAGAGGAGGAATTGAGCTTCTGGGTTTATATTAATTACACTAAGGGAATGATTCCTTGTCCGGTTGGCTGGTTGATTCTAAATTTATGTTTTTTTGTTCAAGGGGAACTTAAACTCAACTGTATTACATCAGGGCGGATTAAGCACACTGCTATAGGAGCAAACATGCTCTTACTAAGAGCCGAGTGGTTATAAAACACTGACCACTGATCACTGATGACACCTAGAGAATCCTTTGCTGTACCAAAAAATAGCTATAGGGGGATATTAGCCATGGAATTCGGGGAATATTTGTCCTGAAAAAGAAAGTGAGAGTTCGTTATTTCATTGATATCACGAGAGAGTAATATCATCGGATACTGATGCTTGTTTATTTTTCCAATGATAAAGTATCAAGCACCCGAAACGTCCATATTCCAAAGAAGAGGCAGTTAAAAGATCAAAAAGAAAGAGAATTATCGGCCAGTTCCTATGGTCTAATGGCTTAGGAGACTGGTCCACTAATTTGAAACAGGGACCATCGTCAGTTCGAATCCGGGGGGCAGTGGATTAGTCGAGCATTAAAAAAATGCTCGGCGAACCACTTTTTTGCTGGAGGGTAGGTCTAGGGTTGGTAATGAATGCCCTAAGGTCAATTCCCGCTGAATGTTGCGGTGGGACTGCTGGCTAGTGTTCGGGTATGATACTATATGCCCGTAACTTGTACACCCTGCCTGTTGGGCATGCAAAGCCGATTCGAGCAGGGAAACGAATCATAGGAGAATACTTCCTGGTAAGGACTGACAAGAGATGTGTTATCGGGGGATATATGAACTATCCAGGCAAGTTTGCGCTTCCTAGTTCACCAAAACCGCTCCGATCGCCCGCCAAAGCCCAACTAAACCAATATCGACCTGACCACCCGCGGCTTCGAAAAATCTCTCCACGCCATTCGATTTACCAGCACCCCTAAATCTCAGAAATCATGCCGGGTACATACCACGCCACAAACCTCCTGGGGAGACAGCAAAGGGCCAGGACGCAAAGGGGGAAAGAAAAAAACCAAATTCCCCCCTAAATCATGGATGAGACCCCAAACCCCTTGCAACCCCGAGTGACATTCTATGCAAAACCCTTAACCCTCACATGATCACATGACTAAACGCGAAAAGAAAAAAAATCCCCCCCACCACCACCCCACTCAAAAACTCCCACGCCAAAACATCCAAGGGGGGGGAAAAGAACAATTCCCTTCTTTTTTTTTCCGCACCCTGCAATGTGAAATGATTGACCGCCTCGCATCATTTACAGCGCGTCTCTGCCTCACAGCAGAAATAATCACTCGTCGAAGCGCAAGCATCCAGCGACAGAAACAAGTCGTTCAATCGGTCTGGCCAAAGGCATTGTGCTACCCGATTGGCTCATTCCGGACGGGGACAAGTTTGAAGGATAGGTATATATATACAACTTTTCTTTTCTTTTTCGCCTCCGCTCCCCCTGCCACCAATTCGATAGACTCGACTGAGGCTAACGACGGACGGGATGGATATGCAGTGATGTCGATCTTCTCGTCTCAATTCCGGAGCAAGGTGACGAACGGAGTTGCGTGCTTGCGGCGGCTGCTTGTATGAAGGAAGCCATCATCAAACATCGTATCGCCGAGCCGCAGAATTGCTCGGTCATAGGGGGCGCTAGGGTTCCCATATTGACCTATATGGACGGGAACGAGACGCCGCCGCTTAAGTTTGATATATCGTTTCAGAGGGAAAATGCAGTCAAGAATACGGAGTACTTGGTTGAGAAGTTTGATGAGAGACCTTTTATGAGGGATCTTGTCATTATTATGAAGTATTGGTATGTCCTTCCCCCCTCCTGACTTCCACTGCAAGCGACTGAAGTGGGCGACTTACCTGTGGGGGTCTAGGCTACGGGAGAAGCACATGAATGAGGTTTATAAGGGCGGTTTGGGGTCTTATGCCGTGTCTTTGACGGTCATTGGATTTTTTAACGTATTATTACACGGCCTTTTGGGAGAATTCGGGTGGTTGCTTTCGGGAGCTGACCAAAGTGGCGATCACAGCTCAAACAGAGGACTTTGAGTCGAGCAGAGTATCAAGCCTTCATTACTGGTTCCAGGTACAACATGTTTGTGCAGTATCTCGAATTCTGGACAGGATGGAAATATAAGCAAGATTCCATGATACCGGATCCTGGGATAATATCGAGAAAGGTACCGCGACCCGCCATTGCACCACAGAGCCACTGCTATTGTCGCTAATCCTATTCGCAGACACGAGACAAAAAAAGGGGTTGGCCACTCATGCTCCGGATCATGGACCCCACCGACCCAGCGAACGACGTCGGTATGGCTTCCTACAGGATAGGCAAGGTCATCAGGGGAATGGCAAAGCTGAAGCGGAGGATACAAGACCTCGGTCCGGGTGTGGAGGAGAGGGAACTTGACCAATTGCTCAGCAGCACCCCAGCGCAAAAAGCAAGGTCCCTAAAAGAGAAGATTCACCAGGGTCGCAACAACCACGCTATGAACCTCAAGATGCAAAAGAGGATCAGGAAGTTGGAGAAGAAACAGAACCTGACCAAAGGGGCGCAGAAGAGCTTAGCAAGGTTGAAGGAGAAACACGAAGAGTTCATCACGAGGAGACCAGGTTTCGCCGCTGAACTGGCCAGGGCTGATCACCTTCTTAAAGGTACTGGTGGCCCTGAGCAGGATCTTCCAGGCCCCGAACACGGTCTGGGCCACGACACGCCCATGATAAACCCGAGGGAGGAAAACATGCAGCCGCCGACCCCAGGAGAATCCGCTACAACGAAATCACAAAATGACGAGAGGCCCGCCCTCATAGAGAATGAGGGGAAATCTTTCGAAGAACTGGAAAGGGAAGCAAAACATGCCGCCACTATAGCAAGGAAACGGGAGAAGAGGGAGAAGATGCTCCGAAAGCGGGCCGAGAGGAAGAAGGCCGAGAAGGAGAAGAAAGCGCAGAGAAGGATGGAAACCGAGAAGGAGAAGAAAGCGCAGAGAAAGATGGAAACCGAGATGAATCGGCTGAAGAAGGAAGAGGAATCGGCTAACACGCGGCCGAAAGCTAGTAAGAAGGTTATAGAACAGGAGGCCATGAATTGATGGGAATCGGAAATTATATAGGCATCATACCCTGGGTTGAGTTTGAGGGTGGACTATATAATCGGAGGGTGATAGCTAAAGGGTGTTATGTACAAAAAATTGTAAAATGACTTCTCGGGATTGGGGTTTTATGGGCGCTAGGCAGGCTGTTCATCTCTATAGATAGTTTCATGGTAATACTTTTACTGGATCAGAGCACATGAACGCATGCAAGCGCCCCACCCCAGGGCCTGCGAATTCCACAGAACCCAGTGCCCATGCTACGCTCGCACGATCACACATAATCCCACTATACCACACGCCCGCGAGAATCCCCATGATATGAAAGCCCGCAGATTCCCATTTTTGATTAATTACAATTCAACTCCCCCAATGCCGGCCCGCTCAAGCAATCGTAATAAAGCGTATAGCCTCCTACCCACTCATCCCCCAATTCCACGCACCCCTCATCCACCCATCAGTCCATCACTTTCTCCTAGCAGGAGCGCTCTTCTGGACCTCAATACCTTCCTCCAACCGTCTAACATAAGCCTCCACCCTCTGAATTGAAGTCCTCAAGGCCTATATATAATCCCATAATTAGCCCCCCATCCAAACCGGGAAAAAGGAACGGGAAGCAAACCTCAACATCCTCAGTCAAAAGCTCATTAGAAACTTTATACTCGTCAAGTAAGTAAAGGTACGCAGCCCCGCCAGAAACCGTCGATCCCAGGAGAAACCCAAACAATCTATATCCCCCCCACCACCCACCACACATACCGTATAAGTCAGTTCAAAACTATACCACCACGCAACGGAAAAGGGTATTTGGTTAAGAACGCACCCTCCTCTAAAAGCCCCAATAGGCCTCTTTTTGGGAATGGAGGCGGCGGGAGTAGCGGTGGCCGCGACTTGACGACAAACACTTGAGGTGGCGAATGTGCGGAGGTGCGGGGTGCGGAGCAGGAGTTTGCGGGACGTTTGGGATAACATGGTGGTGGTGGTGGTGGGGCCCCGTGGATGGATGAATGGA
>Ga0307510_10004253_pt1 | contig 16825 bp, 9 predicted proteins | sample 12_EM_MG_FD_207224 | JGI IMG/M metagenome (GOLD analysis project Ga0307510, IMG submission 207224) | Populus trichocarpa ectomycorrhiza microbial communities from riparian zone in the Pacific Northwest, United States - 12_EM | ecosystem: Host-associated > Plants > Roots > Unclassified | place...
TATATATATATATACGTGCATCGATTGTTTGTTGTGGCGTACTTCTCTTGCACATTTTGCAATTTGAAGATTTGTGAGAAATTATGAGTCGAATCAAGTTGGAAAGATCTCCTTCAATCTCTTCATGCTTCCCAGAAAGGTTTTCTGGTCCGAGTATGGAAATTAGTACTTCAACATCTGGGAGAGGCTATACAACAACTTCTTCGTATTCACATCAAGTCCCTCGGTTCATGCCTTCTCTTCCAGAAACTGCAGTTGATAAGCATCTTGTCGAGGAAAAGCAGGAGTTGCTTAAGGTTCTTCCCGGTTCAGCAGCCCCTGCAGTTGCATCCCTGAACTCACAACATTCTGTTTCAATTGACATAACTGATCATGAGAGTTCTGTTCCATCACCGGCTGCCGCTCAGCTTCAAAAAGAAAATGCAATTGGGTCTCTTCAGCGGATGCAATCACTTTTCAACACATTCCCCAATTCAGCACCTGCAACTCTTTACTCGGAGCGGACTGTGACAATTGACTTAACCAGGCAACAATCTGTTTCGGCACCTGCTAGCATCGACCTTTATAGCAAATCTGCAGCTGCACCTCTCCCAGCTCCTCCGACGATTTCACATGGTCTTGTGAAAGGTCAGTAGACAGTAAGCATAGATTGTATAATTTGTTGCCAGTTTTTGTCTTATGCATCCTGAGGAGTTGAGGTAAACATATGAGAATTAATGATTGATTTATTTCATGACAGGAAATAGAAGCACCACTGGGCTTACGTTATACGCACCTTTATACCAAGCTGCAATGAAGGGTGACTGGGAAAAGGCTGATGAGTTCTTTAAATCCCATCCAGGTGCTATAAATGTTAGGATCACCAAGGAGATGGATACGGTTCTCCATATCGCAGCAGGGGCTAAACATACCAAGTTTGTTGAGGAGGTGGTCAAGTCGATGACGGGAACCGATTTAACTTTACGGAACAAGTACAATAATACTGCTCTATGTTATGCAGCTGCCTCAGGAGTCACCAAAATAGCAGAAATGATGGTGAGCAAGAATAGAAACTTGCCAATGATGAGGAACAACAGAGGAGTGACGCCTCTTTATATAGCTGCGTTATTCGGACACAAAGACATGGTCTGGTATCTCTACTCTGTCACTTCAGACGAATATTTAACGCGAGACGACTACATCGGTCTGCTTATTGCTACCATCAGCACCGATTTGTTTGGTAAGAAATAGCTCCTGTTACTCAATGAATAGCATATTGATCAGGGCCTGGCCTAACTAAACCTTTTTTTGTATTCATAGATGTAGCCTTGAGCATCATTCAACACCAACCAGAATTAGCAATTCAGCGAGATCTAAATGGGGAGACAGCACTTCATGTTTTAGCTCGAAAGTCATCAGCATTTGCCAGCAAAAGTGGGCTTGGATTCTGGCATAGATTTATTTATCCATGTGAGTATTTTCTGTTGCCCCCTTAAATTAACATCAAATCATGAAGGGATTCTTTCCACTGGTTTGTAATAACCCACATATATTTCTTATATCTTGAATCTTCAGACTTCAATTGTTGTTATTTTCTGGTCTGTGATGATTAACTGTTGCAGTTTAAATACTTCTTAGGGATCTTTGTGGAAGTACCTACCAAATGTAGCTGCCCATCTAGCATCTTCCAAATCCATAGGCACTTGAGTAATCAAGGTTTGTTGATTAAACTCATGATCACTTTTCCAATGCATTTTAGTCAAAAGCTTTCATCAACATACAGGCATATGGATCTTAATCTTGTCTGTTTATAAGAGAAACTTTTCGAGTCTCAATCTTATCAGTTTATATTGGTAGAGATTTTGTCAGTCACATTAATGATAAAACTAATACTTTCATAGTACTGAAATTTGACTTGGAATTACTTAGCAATTTGGGTTCTTGAATCATGACAGAATCTCTCAGCTTGGTGGGACAACTTTTCCGTGCAATACAAATGAATGGTATGCTGAAATATATAGTAATGAGTTCATTGAGTTCACATTAATAAGTTCATTTTCTGAGTTATTTTCTTTTATAGTCCCAGGAATCAAGGCAGTTTATGACAAGAAGTTGATGCACACACAAGTTCTTGAGCTGGTTAAGCTGTCGTGGGAACAAGTTCTGTTATTGGATGACTGCCAAATTGCAGAGTTGCTTGCAAGCCCTTCACAGCCACTCTTCGTTGCGGCAGAGTTTGGAATTGTTGAGTTTATAACTGCACTTATACGCTCTTATCCTGATTTAATATGGAAAGTTAATGAGCAAAGTAGAAGCATTTTTCACATCGCCGTAGCGCATCGCCAGGAAAAGATCTTTAGCCTCATTAATGATATTGGAGCACACAAGGACATGATTACTGCTTATAAAGATATTAACAATGCCAACATATTGCATTTGGCTGGAATGATTGCACCCCGGGATAAACTTAATGTTATTTCCGGTGCAGCCCTTCAGATGCAGAGAGAATTATTGTGGTTCAAGGTTCTTACTGAACCCACAACTTTGTCATACTTCTATTTTGAAGCTACAGGATTATTTATTTCTTCCTTTGGTTTTCTATGCAATATCTTTAGGAAGTTGAGAAGAATGTGCAGCCTTCATTAAAGGAGATGAGAGACAAGAATGGTAGAACACCTCGAATGTTATTTACCGAAGAACATAGAGGGCTGGTTAAAGAAGGAGAGAAATGGATGAAGAATACTGCTTCATCATGCATGCTTCTTGCTACACTAATTACTACAGTGATGTTTGCTGCAATTTTCACAGTTCCAGGAGGCAATGACAACAGCAAGGGCACTCCACTTGTTTTGGCGTCTACATCTTTCATAGTCTTTGCCGTGGCAGATGCATTTGCACTATTCTCTTCAGTCACTTCTATATTAATGTTCCTTTCCATACTTACTTCTCGTTACGCAGAAGAAGATTTCGTAGAGTCCCTGCCGAAAAGATTGGTAGTAGGTCTTGCAACACTCTTTTGCTCTATAGCAGCCATGCTTGTAGCATTTGCTGCAACCTTTTGCATCGTGCTTGACCATCGATTGGCATGGATTGTTGTCCCTATTTCTCTAGGTTCCTCTGTCCCTGTAACTTTATTTGCATTTTTACAATTTCCACTTTTTGTTGATATGATCCATTCTTCATATGGGGCTGGCATTTTCGCCCGAAAAAGCACAGATATGCTATACTGATAATAGTTTAACAAAACATTCTTGTGGCATCTGATTAGCATCATGAGCCCTCGATTTATATAGACCTTGTGAATTATGTGCAAAGGAATGAAGAGAAGTTGAATTTCAGAAGCCAATTCAACTTTCTTTTGGCTTCCAAGTATCGCTTAAAGGCCTTCTTCCCGTCAAGCACTTCATCTAAACCATACAGGATTTCTGAGCATGAATTTTACTGTCAAGGTTGTTCCTTTTACCATTTCCTCTTGATGATTAAGCAATTAAATGGTATATCAGTTCAGTAAGTGAGGGAGACAGGGAAATTATTAGATTGGTGGTTAAGTATTTCTATATGGTTCAAATTTCAAGATTTCATGATGGTGGATTGACCTTCATCGAGATTTAAGCCGGCCGAGTTAAAAAAACATTTGACTCATTGTGTTTTAATAAAAAAATTAAGTTCATTCGCGACCTAGCCTGTCCGATCAAAATTTCTTGATTTTTTTATAAAAAGATAATATATTTTTTTATAAAATAAAAAAAAATTAGATTGATCTAAATTTATACTGATAAACCTATCGAAGAGCGGACTTACCTCAGGTTGGTTTAGAAACTATTATTACAAGTTCTTGGCTTACATCAAATGAAATGAATAATGATTTGAATTGATGAATTACCTAACTAATATCTCAAGTAGGATTCTCTACTGGAAAAACCTGAAAATGTGATGAACAAGTCACTTTGTAACCTTATCTTGCACTTCAGTTCATATACTTTTCTTGAATGTAGAAAAAATAAAATTATTATTAAACTTGTTGGACACATTATTACATTTTTCAAAAAAAAAAAAAAAAAAAAAACCCTAATCAAGAGCTGATTTGATTTATGTTATTTCAAGAACGTCATGAACACCTCTTGATGTAGCGATGCTATTTTCTTTTATCAAATCGTTAAGCAACGTAACTAAATTCTCCTGATATCATTATCCTATGCGAGAAAATACTCGAAATATATCCATCAACACTTTCAATCATCGACCCCATGCATGGTCCTTTCCCTTTAAAATTTAAAACCTTTTTTAATCATTATTCCTCGATAATATTTATCCACTATAGTAATATTTATTACCATACATTGTATTAAAAATAAACTAATATATTTAATTCAATTTCATCTCAAGTTCAACACAGGGTCAATAAAACTCTCGTGATTCTAATAGTATTGAAAAATAATATTATTTCATTATTTTTTAAAAAAGAATTAGATGTGGATTCAAATATATCACTAAAAATTCAATAAAATCATTTAAATTTAGAACATGTTTGGTAACTCATTGTCAAACATATAATTAATTATATTGATATATATTTTTTATTTTATTTGAAATTTAATCTAGGTTAAACTATAAGTCACAAGCTCTTTAAGTTAACATATAATTGAACCGATTTTAAAGGTTATTTGATATTTTGTTTTAATTTGTTTATGATGTGTTTTAAAAATATATTTAGTATGAAAAAAATATCAAATTAATATTTTTTAAGTATTTTTTAATGGTTTTAATGTGATGATATCAAAAAATAAAAAAATATTTTAATAAATTTTAATGTGATAATCACTTTTAAAAAATAATCTACATCACAATATCAAATACATATTTAAATAGTGATTGACATTGTGATCTAATCATATTTTTTAAAATTTTTAATTTTTAAATTATTATTTTTTTATATTTTTCCGAACATATATGTTGAAATTAAGAATAAATTTTAAAAATAAAAAATATATAATTTTATGTTAGAATAAATATAATTTTGATAAATCTAACTTGATATTATTACAAGAAAATTAGATCGAAAAATACTGATCATAATTCTAAAGCATATTCATTAAAAAAAAGTTATGATTATTTTGAAGAACTTGATGAAGACAAATCTTCATATCATTTTCTTGATTTAAAAGATAACAAGAATTTAGAAAGTGATTAGACTACTACTAGATAGTGATACACTGATTCGCCTTCCCAAAATCACGTTAAGTTACTTAAAAGCATCAAAAGACGTGGCATCCTCTGACGCATCAGCTGCACATTATAACCGTGCTCCGGCACTCAGCTAGCCCTCCTCCACCACCACTAGCAAAAATTATGAGAGAGAGATTAAAGATCAGAACCCCTAAATCCCCAAATTCCAGCAAACTTCCCCGCATAATGGCGCGAAAATCCTCTCTATTAAAACAAACCCTTATTTTCTCTGCATGCACAATCCTCATCATCTACGCTTTCTTCAACACCTTCCTCAGCTCATCCACCGCCGCCGCCACTACCGGTATCTCCGCCACAACTTCATCTCTCTTCGCCGAGCAAATTTCTCGAGAAAATCTCCTAGAATTTCCCGAGAAAGCGACGGAAAATGAGAAGAAAGTTAGAGTTTTCATGTATGATCTGCCCAAGAAGTTCACAACTGGAATCATCGAGAATCACGCGTTGGCGCGTGGCTCTTCTGACTTGTCTAAGGTGAGTTACCCGGGTCACCAACACATGGGTGAATGGTACATGTATTTGGATCTTTCCCGACCCGATTTGGACCGGGTTGGGTCACCTGTGGTGAAAGTCAATGACCCGGAGGAGGCTGACTTGTTTTATGTTCCGGTGTTTTCTTCTCTCAGTTTGATAGTGAATCCAGCTCGGGCCGGAACAGTACCCGGGTCGGATCCGGTTTATAGTGATGAGAAGATGCAAGAAGAGCTGGTGGAGTGGTTAGAGGAGCAGGAGTATTGGAGGAGGAATAATGGGAGGGATCATGTGGTTTTTGCTGGGGATCCGAATGCACTCTATCGGGTCTTGGACCGGGTCAAGAATGCGGTTTTGTTATTGTCAGATTTCGGGCGGGTTAGAAGTGATCAAGGGTCCTTGATTAAGGATGTCATCGTGCCTTACTCGCATAGGATTAATGTCTATAATGGCGATATTGGCGTGGAGGAGAGGAAAACGCTCTTGTTTTTCATGGGCAATCGGTACCGGAAAGATGTAAGTTTATTTTCTTAAAGTCTATGTGAAGTTGCTGAAAGAAAATATTTATTGTGTGTGAGAAATTGAAAGATAAAATTATTGATGATAGTTTCATTAAGAACTATTGTTCTTAGCATTATTCGTGTTATAAATTTGAGAATTGACGTGTTTATGCCCTTGTTTGGTTGAGAGAAGGGTATAGGTGTGGAGAATTGTTAAAACGTTTTCGTTATTCCTGGGTGTATAGGAAAGATGATTGTTTTTAAAGATTATAGAAACTTGTTGGAGAAATGTTAATTATGATTTTGAGAAATTGAAAGATAACATTGTTATGGGTGTATTATGATGTAGCACTAGGGGTAGTTGCTTTAAGGATCTCCAAACCAGTAGTGAGATTAATGCATTGTAGTTCCATAGACAGAAATAGGTGCTTATATGTCACTAGTGGTCAGTTCCCTTAAGAATTACTTGTCATGCTAAGTAGAGATACTATTACATAGTTTTGTTTGAAGTGACCATCCTTAGTACTGCCCCGAATGGATAAAGGTGATATATAGCATGGCATATGAAGATGTTTTATTGAAAGAAAAATATCACTTTTACTGATATTTAGGTCACTATTTTTCATGATCTCATGTTTTCTTTGAATGCTTTGTGTTTACAGGGTGGAAAAATTCGTGATCTGCTTTTTCAAATGCTTGAGAAAGAAGAGGATGTTGTAATAAGGCATGGCACACAATCTAGGGAGAATCGACGCACAGCTACGCGTGGCATGCATACTTCAAAGTTCTGCTTGAATCCTGCTGGTGATACTCCTTCAGCTTGCCGACTATTTGATTCGATTGTTAGTTTGTGTGTTCCATTGATAGTCAGTGATAGCATTGAGTTACCTTTTGAAGATGTCATAGACTACAGAAAGATTGCAATTTTTGTGGACACTGAGTCTTCTCTAAAGCCAGGATATTTAGTTAGAATGCTGAGAGCAGTATCTACTGAGAAAATTCTGGAATATCAGAAACAGATGAGAGAGGTAAATTCTACTTGCATTTACTTATAATCCAACCTTCTATATTGCTGAAGGTGTTGCCAGTCTTTGTTGCTCTCGTCTTAATCTTTCATTGTATTGTTGTTGTTCTGTAGCTGTCACAGTTATTGATTTTGGGTATTCTTGGAAAGAAATGATGAATCTTTTGTTAGAAGTAGGGATTTGGAATTCCTGTCTATATTAAATAGATAGAAGTGGGACGAGGGAGCATTATACTAGTAAAAACTGAAGTTTCTTTTTCTTGGCTGAAGAAATGATGCAAGAGGTTTTAAGGAAAATTATTTTTCCTAGTTATTTTATTTTTTACTATTTGGTTTAGGAAATTAAATATTATGCCTAATAATTTTATTTTTTCTATTTTGTTTAGGACTTTTATTCCTTTTCCTTTATTTTCAGGTTTCCTAGTTTGTTTAGATTTGTTTTCGGGTTTATTTAAGGAGTTGTAAACCTGAGAAAAAAGACTATTAGAAGAGAAAATATTGAGCAATAAAATTTCAAATTAGGATTTTTGTCTGGCGAACCTATTCGGCAAAATTCTGTGTTGCTTTGTGCTTATTGTTTTTGTTGTTTCCGTAAGCATCGAGAAAGCTAATTAAAAGGCATGATTCTAAACATATTTTTATATGGACGACCATAATAAGTATCATTACTTGCATGCTTAACAAAGATGGAATAAAAAAATAGCTTTAAACGTATTTAACTAATTAAAAAGCATGATCTTAAACATATCTTTTTTATAGGGATGACCATAATAAGTATCATTACTTGCATGCTGAATGAAGATGGAATAAAAAAAATAGCTTTAAAAGTATTTGCTGTTATATACTTACATTCCATTCATTCCTCCATCTTTTATCTGACATGTTGAAGTCATTTCTTTAGTGATCAAAACTTGTTGTAACATCAGTTGCTTATATTTTAATGGTTGCTGTTTTGAATTGTATGATTCAGGTGAAGCGATATTTTGTATACAGTGATTCAAATGGAACCGTGAATGAAATATGGCGTGAAGTAGCACAAAAACTGCCTCTTATTCAACTGATGATTAATCGTGACAAACGGCTTGTTAAGAAGGATTCTACTGAACCAGACTGTTCTTGTCTATGCACAAACCAGAGTGCACATATCACTTCCTTGTGATGCCAAGTTCTCTTGAAACAGATGCAAAAGCTTAGTTCAGATGTATCCAGATGTCCTCGGGGAAAGGCTCTTTCTTAGGTCCAGAAGAATGACAAATGTTAACGCATAGCTCTTATTGTCTGAAGTAGAAGGAAGGAGCCCCCTGCTCCTTGAACACGTTTGTTTTAACAGTGCACAAAGGTGAGGAAACCATCTTGTTAGAGAGAATTGCTCCTTGGATAGGTTGGTTGTAACTATGCACCAAGGTGATGAATCGTGAAATTGTCTTCTGAAAGTGTTCTCTCAGCAATCATGGTTGTAGATTTATTTTTCCTATTTTTTTATATAATTTTTCATAAGTTCACAACTCATGCTATGTAGCATTTGATCAGCCTCGATATTGGACTCCTGTTGTGATTATAATTGTTGTGTACATGTAGAAAAGAAAATTACCATGATTTTGTTTGATTTTTTCATATCAGCTTTATCCTTGTTGCTTGCTTTGTTTACTAAACTAGCTTTATATACCATCATCTGTTGGTAAATGTGTGATACTGTTCTCAAAATACTGGAGATCGGAAATAATGAGAACAAAAATGTGTTTGATAGAAAAAAAAGAGAAAAAAGATAACAAGGATATTGTTTGTTTGTTGCTTATAGTTTTTTTTTTATCTGTTACTTTATATGGATGCAAATATTTTATACAATGCCATAACATTTTGCAATTTCTTAGATTAGTAATGTATTTATTTAGATAAATGAAGATTAGACATGCCCTAATTGTTTATGCTAGAGGTCTTGAAGAAAAAAAATTGTTTATGATAATCATTCCATTCTCAATAGATAATAAATATTTATTTTTTAGCTATAAATGAAAAATAGTTTCAGAATTTCAAAATTTAGCTGCAGATGCAACGGGCAGGTTGGTAAATGTCAGTCTAGTTGCTTAGAGGTGAGAAAGCCAATATTTTAATTTTAGAGGCAAACTTTAATATAGTCTTTATATTATGTATTTAAAAAATAGAAAGATCAAATCATTTCCTATAAATTTCAAAATGATAAATGAATCCTGTAAAAAATAACAAATTACCTGCAATACCAAGCTTATTGGTTTTTTTATTTGTTGAAAAGACAAAATTGTAATTATATTTCTATTTATAATACATCATGTGTACAATGAATTCACCACCCAATTTTTTTTTTTTTTTTTTATGAATTTAAGAAAAACTTCAGACAAAATATGAACTTTAAATAGTTGTATTTTGCGCTGGTAAAATGATGAGCTTGAACATTTATCTTTGGCCTGGATCATTCCTGAAAAACCAGTCTTCTATTGTAAAATAAAACCCTCCAATACTTAAAGTTAATAAATATAAAAAGAGAAAATAATGTACAGAAAAATAAAAATAAAATAAACTTGTCTAGCCTGTGTGTATGGCATATGACGTGGAGTTTGTATGGCCTTCCTTCAACGGCTAAAGGTAGCTTTGGCTTTGTATGGTTTGAAATGGCCTTCCTCTGCTTACTTGATTACTGGGAAAAAGAAAATATTCCTAGAAAGATTCATTGAGTGATGCGTCGTGCTTGTCACTGGTGATGTCAGTGGCGACATTTTCTTAGAAAATTGTTGTTCGTTCTTCCATGTTCCAATGGAGGTGCTGGTGAAAAATACAGAACAAATGTGCACAGATAAATTATATGCATATAAAGTTTGTGGAAGAAAAAAAGACATACAACAGTATATGTCGGGATATTATTTGGACTTGACCAAACAACTAGAATGGAGATTCTAGCTATTTTTGACTTGGGCTAAACGTCTAGAATGGTGGCTGTTTGGCCTAGCTCAAATAGCCAGCATGGCTAAACCGTGTCATGCTGTTTTTCGGTGGTGCAGGTGGACACTCTTATTCTCAAAACTTTCCTTCTAAGATATGCATGGAGTCATCGAGATTTTTCTAATGATTTTAAAAAGTATTTTCCTTCTAAGATATCTCTTTCTAATAACCTATTATCTATGTAATTTTTTTCAAATAAAAAAAGATGATAAGTCATATGATTTTTATAAAAAAGCAAAAAAAATAAAATTGCACACGTGTTTGAGCTTTGTTTAACATGCCCTTGAGTTTTTTTTATTGATCATTTGAATTTTTCAATTTTTTTTTTATTTTTAGGTTTTGATTCTTCTATTTAATTTTATCATTTAGTATTAGGTTGTGATACATTACTTTTTATATGTTTTATTATATGATAAAAGTTTTTTTTTTATTTTTTTTTAATTTCATCATTTAATATTATGTTTTTATTTCTTGTGGGTTTTTTAGCCTTTTTTTTAATTTTATTTTTGTTTCTATTTCACTTTTTAATATGAGATTTTTATTTAACTTTTTTATTTAATATTGAGTTGATGAGAAGTTAATTTTTGTATATTTTTTAATTATATGCTAAAATAAAAAAAATTAATTCGACTCAATGGAGCTAGTAATTCATGTCACATGTTTGAAGGATTGATTAGGGTTAATTTGTTTTTTTTTCCTTTGATGTCTTTATTTTACACCTGTTTAGTCAACAAGGTAATATTAAAACAATTCCCACACCATTTAATTTAAAACAAGTGCTAAACAAATAGTGAAATTGATAACTTTCAAATTTGAATTGTTATACCAAAATCAATAACAACACTGAAATATTTCCTACAGTCAATATATATATATATATTTATATATATATATATTACAATCCAACAAGTTGGAACCATACTGAAAGCGCATGTAATAAACTACTGCCTAACTAATGGTAAAAAAATGTAAAACCGGTTTTTTTTTTTTGGGGTATTTAGTGGCTTTATGATTTCATATGTGATACCTTTCTCTCACACCCAAGTCACAAACAGCTTGTATCAAGATATACAAATTTCTCATATGGTTCCATGCCATACGCATTTTCTCTATTCTTTCACAGTAATTGCATTTTTTTTTGGGTATATTATCACATAAAAATTATGAAATCTTGGAGGAAATTAAAATATATGAGATAGTTACGATCTATTTAAACTCAAATGTACATCTGAAGAACATCTTTGTATGGTCCTGAATTTGACACCCACCATTGAAGTAATTGTTTTATAATTATAAAACTAACTGATTTTTTTTCTTAAAAAGTAAAAAAAAAAGATTGATTATTTTTTTTTTGTTAATTTCTTATTTAATTTTGTTATCAACATATGATATTTGGCTAATATTGTAGAAAATGTTTTGATCTTGTAAATCAAAAGATGGTTTAGCAATGTCAGGTGAATGGTAAGTAGATATATAGATATATTGATAAGAGAACTTTAATGGTGATAAAAGGAGTAATTTTTCACTAGTATGAGTTTATTAATTTGATTTTTCATGAAACTTTTGAATTTATGTGTTTGAGATTTTTCATTTTTCATATAAAATCTATTTCTTTCATAACATTTTTTCTTAGATTTTTAAAATAAACTAAAATAATTAGTTGGAAAATAAAAAAAAACTAAAAAAATCATTTTTTCCCTTCAAAAATAAAGTAAAAACATTTTTGCCAAGATGAATTAAAAAAAAATTGAAATAGATAAATAAAAAGTAGATTTAAATTAATACAATTTTTTGAATGTTTTTAAAGACTTTTATTATTTTGTCAAACTTTTAATTAATTTTTATTTTTCTTAAGTTAAAACTAATCAAATCTAACCTATGTTCCACCTTTCTTTAAAAAGTCAAGCTGTGAAAAAGTTTGATTTATGCCAGACATCTCAAAAATGTTTTTTTTCATGAGTATTAATATATTTATTTCACGTATATGTTTTTTAAATAATAATATATATTTATTTACCTGAAACATTAACAAACATGTCAATATTTACGAGCCACAACGGGGCGTATTGATGATCTATTCGGAGGCTATTACTGGGTCTCATTTCGCCCATATTAATTTTAAGAGGCAGTGAGTTAGGGGTGAAAAATACTCTCCTCATTTGGATTTCTAAGAAGACAGAAGTAGAATAATCGATTTTGTTTAGCACTTTGGCTGGCAAATAGAAAGCAAAAACATGATGATTCCTAAGTGAAGATTAAGAGATTACAGAGGATGGAAAAAAATCTCCATTTGTAAGGTGTTCATAAGTCCCAGGTGACAACTATAACAAATATTCAGATCAAATATAAAAAGAATTCAAGAAAGTGAGGGCATGGGGAACAAGACGGTGCAATCAAGCTTCAAGATGAATTTATTCAAATCTTTAACCGGGCGGCCATTTCATTTGTCTTCCACCCAGGACATGCAAGTGGAGATGATAGACAGATTGACCTGGACAGAGAGACCAGGCCATCAGCACAATAATGGATGGAAACAGCACTAACACAGACTACAAGTTACAGAAATGAGGTGAGAGCTTACAGGCACCAGGACCATTGTTGATAACAACGCGAAATCCATCGAGGATGCCTTCCTTTTCAGCCACTATTCTCGCAGCGTAGAGAAGTTGCCCCAACACCTCTCCATGTCTGGCTTCTGCCTGATAAAAAGGAAATACACAAGGTAAACTACCATTTTAAATTACAAGGCTGGATCAAGTCATTTCAATTAAATACTGATTTACAACACACTCATTTAAGAAGATACAGTTTGTACGTTGAGGAATTATTTCTATTCCATAGGTTTATAATATTTTTGCAGGTTACAGTCTTATGGACGGCTTACAGTATAAAAAAGAGAAGGAATAAGGGGTGCATTTTGGTGCAAAATACAGCATGCAGAAGGAACATCTTCAAGTCAGGTCAATGGTATTCCACACGAAGGAGAGCAAGCATAAATAAACATTTTGAAATATATAGTTATATACCATGTTAATTTTTTATATCTGTTCTCATGTCCATCCATTTGGTTAAGTATGCTCAGTGAAGATTCAAAGCTTTGCATCAATGTAATGTGTATGAGCATGTGTGCGTGCATTCAATGAAAGATACATGGCCATTACTAACCTTCCCAAGCGTTGTCAATCCATCCCTGGCCTTTGGAATGACCAAAACATGAACAGGAGCCTGAGGGTTGATGTCCCTGAAAGCTAGGACCTTTTCATCCTCGTATACAATGGATGAAGGAATTTCCTTTGCTATGATCTTGTCAAAACTGGACAGGAAAGGTAAAACTCTTATCAGCATGAAAGCAGTGCAATAATCTTCTAGAAATATCACTCCAACATGTCACAGGAAAGATGACTCTCAGTTCATATTCTACATAAACTGTCTTCCTCTCATCCAAACACAACATAAATCTCCCAGGCTCCCCTCCCCTATAGACAGATACAAACTTCAAGTTTCAGGTATCCTCACCTGTTTCCTGAATCTACGTAAGTGAAGATTATCATTCATTTCTCAGCACCTCAAACAAAGATTCTTTCCCAATAAAACTTCCCTATTTTTAAAATGCCAATTTTGAAGTAATTGTATGCTTCTTTTCCTCATTTTATTTTGATAATGAGTCTCTATAAAGAACTAGCAAGTATCAGCTATTATTATCGAACACTCTTAAGAGTTTTTGAAACCTTGCGATAAAAAATAGGGTCGCTGGACATCTGATAGGGAATATCTAAAGCATTCAATGCAAGAGGTTCTCAGACTATTTTTAAAAACATGTGATCAAACCAGCTATGTCACAAGTGATGATACATGGTTGGAGCTCCACTCTCGGCACTGGCTGCAGCTGCTTTTGCAGAAGCCTCTTCATCGTGTATAGCATTAGTGCAAAACAGAGATCTAAAAACACAATCATAAGAAATCAAAAAATCAGCAAAAGATTCAAAGTAACAGCTAAACTTTTCTTTGAAAATCTGATGGAATGAACAATAACTAAAACATCATAAAGCCCAATCAAGAATAAACTGACTATAAAAGATAAGGGAACAGCTAGAGGATCTTTGCAGCATCATTCAAATGAGTGAGGGAGATTACCATCCATCCTAACTGAAAGTATGACACAAGGATACTGAGCTACGACCTACAAAACTGCTTGCTTTAAATAAATTTCTTTTCATAATCTAGATATGATGCAAGCTTCACCTGATTCGAGTTCTATAAATAAAGCATTCAATCATCCCAATATTTAGGCTTTCACTGAACTGCCACTTTCAAAGCATGAATCTTTTCCCTGACTAAGGGGTCACACTTGTCTCATATATTGCAAGCTGTACATTTTCACATTCAATAACCACAATCTCGATTGAAACCAAATTTGAACATTAGGGATCATGACGACATAACTGCAAGTGAAGCAACAAACATGTCGACGAAACCCTTAAACAACTTCCACAATCATGCAATGAAAAAGAAGAGCCTTTCTGCCCAATTTTTAATAATGGGTGTATCATCCCTCAAATTCAAACAATAAGGCAACATAAAATCCAAACCAAAACATAATAATTACGACCCATTCCGGTGTTTGACATGAATAGCTAAAAACATCAATACTTTTTAGGCCATGAATTGACATATATCATCAATACATAGATCATAGAAATCAAGCAGTAATATTTATCCTATAGAATACAAAAACAAAAGCAAAAGGCCATTGAAAAAACCTTTGAGAATGGTGAGGATGAATGAGCTTAATTGAATTGAAACTAGAGGTTGCCCTTGGTGAGACTCTCACATTTGAGAATGCCCTTGTAGTTACTGCACAATTCCTGTTTATATACAAATATTAAACACAACCCACAAATTCCATGGCAATGAAAAGTACAAAAAGGGTGTATGTAGAGGGAGAGTACCTGAGCAGGCTGAAAGACCCAATTGCAGCCATGGTTAACGGTAAGTGCTGAGTCCTTGAGGGATTAGCTAATGTAGGCAAAGAAGTACATTTTCACTTACCTGACAGTATAATCTGGACCGCCAAAAGTTCGTGGGCCAACCCAATTGATATTGTGACCAACGGTTGTTATAAAGTTGGAAACTTGACGCGTAAAGCCACCAAAGTTAATGGTGCTTCTACTCCTTCTATTCTCAATTGTTTATTACTTTGCTCCTCTAACTTCTATTCATTCTAATATCATCTCTTATTATTTATTATTCTCTATTTTACAATTATTCAACCCTTTCTTTAATGTTTAAAATCCCACTTAATAGTATATATTTGAGATTTGATCTATGTTTATATCAACCACCAATCAAATATCAATATTGGAAGAAGAAGTTATTGATGATTTGTTGATAGAGAACCAATAGTAAATTTTTTATTTGTTTTTTATGCTATTGTCTTGTATGTATCCCATCATCTTATATCATACAACAAATGCTATCAAGGTGCAACATATTTTTAAAAGTTTGTTTGATATTTATATTTATAATTATTTTTTAAAGTATTTTTTATTTAGAAATATATTGAAATAATTTTTTTAAATTATTAAAATTTATTTTTAACATCAACATATTAAAATGATCTGAAATATTAAAAAAATTAATTTAAAAAAAATACAAAAAATATTTAATTTTTTTTAAAAAATACTGCTTGATTATAGAGGCCATTGATGAGAACCAGAGCTAATGACCCAAATAAGGTGAAATAACTCATTGGTTGTATGAAAGAAATTGATCTTCAAGTACCCGTAAGAATCTTATCTTATGTCTTTTGTAATTTACACTTGTTGTTTTGATTTGTTTTCTGGGTTGCTACTACTTGAATTCTTAATTTTTTTTAATTTAATTGTCTGTCTTAATTTTTTTGTTTGTTTGGAATGAATACCAAGTGGTGGGATTTTTGTGACATTTAGGTGAAGTAAAAGAATGAATTTAGACTTCAAAGATTATTATTATTTGGTTTTATAGGTTAAAAAATTATATAAATTATATTTTGAGATTTTATTTAATAATTTAAATTTTTGGATTGAAATAATTTTTTAATATATTATCAGAGTCTTGTTGATCAAATGGTAAAATCTGATCACCTCCACTCTAATTAATAAAAATTAAGCACAAAATAATATAAATCTGTGCAAGTTTCAAGTATAAAGAATTTTTATTTAAAGAGGTGTGTTAAAGGGTAATATAAAACTATTCTTGGGATCTCATCTAATAACTTAAGTTTTTGGGTTAAAATGGTTTTTTGATATGATATCAAAACATTGTTGATCTCATTCTATTTGATAAAAATTAAAAATAAAATAGTATGAGCATATCTAAGTTTCAAGTTCAAAAGATTTTCACTTGAAAAAATATGTTAAAAAATTATATAAATTATATCTCAAGACAAAAAATTATATAAATTATATCTTAAGACCCTACCTAAGTTTAAACCTTTAAGTTAAAATGATTATTTGACACTGTTTTCTAAGAATGTTGAATCAGGTATAAAAGGATTATTCTTAGAACCTTATCTAATAACTTACGATTTTGGTTGAGATGATTTTTTAATATAGTATCAGAGTCTTATTTATTTTATTTTATTTGATAAAAATTA
>Ga0307510_10004254_pt1 | contig 16824 bp, 16 predicted proteins | sample 12_EM_MG_FD_207224 | JGI IMG/M metagenome (GOLD analysis project Ga0307510, IMG submission 207224) | Populus trichocarpa ectomycorrhiza microbial communities from riparian zone in the Pacific Northwest, United States - 12_EM | ecosystem: Host-associated > Plants > Roots > Unclassified | place...
GGTTGTTGAATCAGAGCCGCAAGAGCGTTTGGTTGCATACACCGGTGAGAGAGATCCAGTCTATGTACGAGTTCTGAGAAGCCTTTACGGACTACGACAAGCTGCATTGAATTGGTATGAGAGACTTGATCAGGAGCTGAGGAAGAGTGGGTTGAGAAAGAGTGCTTGGGAGGCTAGTGTTTATTTTTGGGCGGAGTTGATTTTGTTGGTTTGGGTTGATGATATTTTACTTGTTGGGGGGAGTGATGAGGTTCAGGCAACAAGGAAAATTCTTCAAGCGGCATTTACGATTCGCGATATAGGTCCGATTTCACATTTTTTAGGTATGAGGATTGAGCGCGACCGTTCACGCCGAATCCTATTGATTGATCAGGAAGGATATATCAATCAGATTCTACGGAGATTTCGTATGGCAGAGAAGGCGGTTACTACTCCTATTGAGCCAGGTACATCACTTCTGAGACGGAAAGCATCACCCACGGTATACCCAGAAGGCCAAGCTATAGTCGAAGCTTTAGTTGACAAAGAGGAAGAACGAGAAGCAGACCAACAGGAATATCAGGAAATTGTCGGCAGTTTGAATTACGCGGCGATAGCAACACGACCCGATATCTCTTTCGCCATTGGAGTATTGGGCAGGTTTGCAGCGGATCCTGCTAAGCGGCACATGACGATGGCCATCCGAGTCATGCGATATCTAAAGCGCACATCCAATCTTCGTTTACAGCTAGGGATGCGAGTTGAAGACAGCCAGATTGGTGAATCCGTTGTTCTGTATACCGATTCCGATTTTGCGGGAGATCCGAACTCACTGAAGTCGACCACCGGTATGCTTGTTCAGGATAGATATGGGGCGATAGTGGCATGGCACTCGAAGAAGCAGTCGATTACAGCGAAGAGTACAGCCGAAGCTGAGTTTATCGCCACAGCCACCAGCACAGATGAAGCTGTACGGATACACAAGATTGATATCGAATTGCACACGTTATCACATACGCATGCGGGGTCCTATATCCCGCTACGTGTTTACAGCGACAATCAGGCAAATGTTCAGAATGCGAATATCGGCATCCATCAAACGAAGAGCAAGACCGTCGGCGTCAAGTTTCACTGGCTAGTTGACCAGGTCAACGACGGTACGATCACTATCACGCATATACCTACTACGGCGATGTTGGCAGATGGTTTTACGAAGCCGTATGGTAGACTCAAGCAAGAAGAGTTTGTTTTGAAACTGGGCCTAACTCGAGGATGATCGAGAGCGGTCAGTTTCAGGGGGAGTGTTAGAGTTCACAGAAGTGGATAGTTGTTTCCTTTGTTCTAGACGGAAGGATAGACGGGATAGTAGTTTTAGTTGTTTCATTTGTTCTAGACGGAAGGATAGACGGGATAGTAGTTTTAGTTGTTTCATTTGTTCTAGACGGAAGGATAGACGGAAGGATAGATGGAATGGTTTTTTGGTTATGTCTTTCCTTTGTTTAGAGTACGGAGATCGATAGGCAGAAGGGGATTACGCATGAAGGAGAGATTGATAGGTGTGGCAGACGATAGATTGATTGAGAGAGTTTTCTTATATAGACTTATGTTTGGTTAGTTAGTTTTGTGGAGATGACGAGCGAATGAAGTTTTTGATTCTCCCCAGTACCCTTTTAGTTTTGCCCTAGTCTAGTTCGACCGGTTGACCGTTGCCTGCGCATTATCCTCGCAACACTTAGCAGCCCGGGATCTTGTGATGGGACATTATTCGGGGTAGGGATAAAATCCGTGGACACTAGGGTAGTGATTGGCAACAAGCTCAATAACGAAAAATTCAAGCTTAGCCAGTTAGCTAGCACCTTGGAAAATCAAAATTCACCAATTGTCTTTAAAGTGTTCTCGGAATTTATTCTCTTTTAACATATATACAAGTACCACTGCATGCACATATGGCCCATCTTGCTCGTCCGCTCCACCTCCAGCGATTGAAATCTCAACACCATGGGAAATCATCGTGAGAGTGTTCCCCAGGCCTGCCTCTGATCTTCCCCGCCCGTGGCAACTGCTCGGGGGTTTATCACGCCTTCATCTCCTTCCTCTCTCTGGGGCCTTTGGCCTCCCCTCTCGGGGGTTATGGATTCCTTTCTGGATCCGTTCGTCTTCGTTGAGCACGCTCGCGTTGATGTTCCTACCCTTTACCCCGCACTTTGCGACGCGTCTCGCTTAGCGTTTTGCACGGTCGGCAACCCTCCTTCCTCCGTCAACACACGGTCACTAGTTTCGGACTATCGGTGAAGTAGTTGCCCTGGTGGCCCTGCTCTCTGGTATTGCACTCTCTCCTGAGTTGCAGGATCGGTACAGTCGGCATTCGAAAAACTGTGACCCGATCTCCGTCCTCCGTGTTCGTACTTCTCAGTTGTTTGGCGAGCCCTCCCTCTCCCGCTTCCCACGCGTCTGATCCGCTTGCACCGTACTGCTACGCCCCTCCTTAGCTGGAACCTGATCTGCCTCCTCGGCTGGCACCCTACTGCCCCTCACGATAGCTGGCACCTCCACTGCTGAGTGGCTCTCCTCGCTGGGTGACTCCCCTCGTCCTCCTCCCGCTCCTGCGATTTACTCCATGGTCGCAAACCTCGCATTATGTTACGCTGTGTCATGGTATAGCACTAACTCCTTGGCCCATGCTAAAGTCTGAACCGTCGCCGATTTTCCGGGCAGTCCGCCCGTGACAAGGCCTTGCCCCTAAGCCGTTAGGTTCGGGGAATTCCCTTAGGCATCCGGCAATAGTAGTTTTATCTTTCCTCTCCGTCGGCACTTGGTGCAGTAAGAATCATTTCTTTTGTTTTGGGGGGCCGCCGAAGGCTTTGTGTCTTTCCCTGGTTTCTTTTCTATACTTGTCTTTCCTTACGTGTCTGGAGGAAGGTATTGCTCCGTCTTGCTTTCGTCTTGGGTGCTATGAGGGGGGAGGATGGGCTCTGGTTTGGAGGGGTTTGATTTTTCCCATGAGGGGGTGAAGCGGGTCGTTGGATTGCTTATAGGTTTTGTTTCGGTCATAGCTAGCGCTCCATACTGTTTCTTGTACCTTAATCAACGAATACATGATTATAAAAATATAAAAATATAAAAATATAAAAATATAAAAAAAAAGCATGCACATATGGCCTATAAACCTCATATCCACCCCCAAAATGCTTTTCACGGACCAACCCTGGCATCCGAGTATTTCGATCGTGGCATCGATTTGAGTCGTTGGGTTATTACAATGGCTTTCAATATACAGTACTGTTACGGATAAAATTTGGCTTTCTTCACTTGCAGTTTTTTAGCTTACCTGCGAATAACTTAGACAGAATGGATAGCGGTTCATGATCTTTGCTTGGGTAGGCATCACGTTTCTGCAGGGGTGGCTGCTGCCTGGTCTTGGCAGACAGGGGGGACTCTACGGTATCTAATTACGATCTTTCGCTTTTCTCGCACTTCTCCCCACTGGCACCACGACCGCAACGACAACGGGAATATAGCACAACAGAGGTGGATTGAGGAAGGAAAATTTGGGTTAGTGAATGATAAGAGAAGGACCTCCTGTACAGTACCTAGTTAGTCGGACAACCTGTAAGGTTGGGCTTTCTTTGGGCAGGATTTTTTTCTCTTTTGTGCGTTTTTCTGGGTTGGGCTTTAGACAAGAGGTTTGTGTAGCTTAGCGGATTTGAATTGATCGTGACTTGTGTGGTTTTCCTTTCTTGTTGAGGTTTCTTGATAGTGACGGTTGTTTGCCCGTACCTCTTTCATTCCGCAGAGTAGATACACTATCCCGGTGTTCTTTTGTTTTCAGTACTAGGACAGGACCCTTCGCTTGATGACCTTTTTACACCAAAAGTATCCACCTTCTCCCATGTCAATGAGAGTCCTGGAAAATTTAGGCAATGCATTAGCAAACCGGTAGACAAGACAACATGAGAAATATTGCAATATTACAAAGAAGTGGAGAAAAGGTCATTTAAGTACAGCATCAGGAACCGGCTGCCATGTACTTTTTTGTATGGGGCTCACGCTACCAGTAGTCGTCACAACCATAAACAATGAAAGCAGCCTTGGCCCCTTGCGCTTCTACTTCCGGAGGTTTGGATGGATTGTCATTCCCTGTTGATGAAAGGATTTAACGTGTTTTCATGTAAATAGCGTTGGGAACCGTAAGTCTGAAGAAAATGTCTATTTCTCGTTAAATTTGGCACGGAACTGTCTGTCGGGCGGAAAGCTTTGTGCTGGTACTGTATTTATTACTAACTAGTCCGGGGGCACCGCAAATCCAGAATCGAGAGTTGGGGCTTGCAGTTTACTCGACGAAGCATTCCTTTCGACGCGCGAGCTGATGGACAATGGTGTTTGGGGGGGGGGGGGGTAACGGATATGGATTGTTGGAAGTGGTTACCGCTGGGTGCTGATCGGCATACTCAGTCTATCGCCCCATTGTTCGGATAGTTTTCAGGAATGCGCTTGATACATCCGCCGGAAGAAAAGAAGAGCTGGAAGAGGGAGTGGAAGAGTCGGATGCCCGGGCTACAAATAGTCGGGGTCATTGTCATTCTTTTGTTAGATGGGAGCATATAAAAAAGGAAAGGGGGGCATACGCGGAAGAGAGTTGATATGTGTGGTGACCCATGAGAAAGTAGGAAGACGGCTTCGTTGTGATTTATATATACTCCTGTCTTTACCGTCCGTTAGCTGACCGCGATAGAGAAGGGAATGAGTGAACTTCCCAACTAACTTAACCCCAACCAAGGGATGGCGATGGTATTTTTCTTACGCGAACTCTTGGCGCCCGGGGTTTGCCGTCGATATGTTTAGAATTGATGTGCCTCGGGTGTAACCACGCGAATTTATAGGAGAAATACCCAAAGCCTTTCACAGCACCTGCAACACCCCGGCAAGCCATCTCAACTGCATACAACATGAACAACAAGCACAGAGCGACTTCCCTCTTCCTTTTGTCGCCATTTCTGGCCGCTCTCTCTGACCCGCACCGCCTACAGGGGTTTCAATAGCCTCCGCAACCCCCATCTTGTCGCCGCTAAGACCTCCTTGCGTCTGCTCTAGATGAAGGCACTCTTTACTTCGGATCAAACAATCTCTGCTTTTTCCCTCAGCAGACTCACCACCACCGGCTTCGTCTCCGCGCCCTCCCTATGCTCCGCTCTATATAAAGACGTTATATTGGACTAGATGTGCTACCATGATTACAGCCCCCTTCATATTATCTAGCGCAAGACCCTCGCTACGAGAACCTATCCTCGCGACACTCCCGCTCGCTTCCCCCACTCGCCATCTAACGCTGCGCCGACTGCAGGGCCCCCGGCACCGAACATCCGCCCCTCCGCTCCCCTCCCAGCCCTGTCCCTGGCTCTACTTGAGACCTGCCCGGGAATGCCCCGCCTGTGCAGGGCGGTGGTGTGGGGAGCCGCCATATCCGCGAAGCTCTAAGCTGTACTCGGGACATCGCCCTGGTGGATGGTAGTGTTGCTTCCGGTGGGCATGGGAGGTCTGGTGGTAACTGAGGCCCTCATGCACCCGAGGAAGTGGGTATGCGGCTTCTCCTGGGTCTATCCGAGGAGGGGCTTCGTCATCATGGCGAACCTCTCCCACACATACGGTAAGACCCTCGGCCACCCGGAGACCACAAATGTTGTTTGGAAGTACGCTCCGCATACCATCGCCCCATTCAATCGTAATGGGGGGAGTAAATGAGGGAGGGGAAGGGGGTTGGCTAGACGGACGGTGGGAGTTGGGCTTTTTATGCTCGGGGGATTTCCTCGCATTGATGATGATGCGGTGGCAGAGCAGCTACTAGTCTAGCGGGGTGGATTGGGTGGCTGGGCGAAGTGCGGGTATTACGGGTAGTCATACTAAGCCCTGTATTGCCGAGATTAGGAGGCGCTGGGGAGAGGAGGTTGAGGAGATTGTTGATGGGATATCTTGAGAGGGGATGTTGGAGGCTGTTGGGTGCTGCTCGGAATACTCACGTTGTTCTCATTATTATAGCAAAAGGTTTCGGAGATGCGCTTTTGGATTAATGGATTCACTGGAAGGGATACCGGAGTCAAAAGGACTGCACGGAAGCTATGGATAATGGGAACTTTGCGAACTGCGTCTTTCCTTTTGCTATCGCGGAATGCGCTCGGGAACATTGAGTGAGGCAGATCGATATGCCTGGTGGTCGATGGGGGGGGGGCCTTGGAATATTTCACTATGTTTATATACACTCCTGTCTTTACCGTTTGAATAGCGATAAGCCAAGAATGAGCGAACATCCTCACTGACCCCAGGTCGTACGATCGGACTGGTATTTTTATCCCATTGCGTCGAAAAGAGGAGACTCTGATTAGGATGGTAGGAAAGCAAGGTGCGATCGTGAGCTTGTTTCAAAATTCGCTTCTCCAGAGTTAGATATACCTCATTTCCACCAGATTCATACGATGCCTGACTACAAATACTCGTGGTCTTTATTACTACTAGTATGGCGTGGCAAGTTTAGATATTTTTCCTAGTGTACTGAACGTGTTCTCGAACCATATTAGTATAGTAATTACGGTCATGCCCCGGGGCGGGGGCAATGCCAAGGGAGCGGGATGGGACCGCAGGACATTGCCCTATGTAAGACAAATTGCCTGGGGGACTGCCGGCCTTTGCCATGACGACAGGTGTTGAAGATGACTGCCAGGGATGGGGAGCAAATAATGGGGTGGCCGGGGCCCTCAGCCAATCTATCAGTGAGATATTGTGACTTGTAGCTAACAAATCAAGAACAGTCCCCGCAAGAAAAAGAAGGTTGTTTTGAGGTAAGAGGTTTTTGCCTCCAGCCTATTTTCTGATTTCTAATTTAAATGATACGATAAGGTTATGTCAAAACTATCATACCCATGATATTTGCAAATGCCGAAATTAGCTTGGTGATGATATCTTGCTCGAAAATCCATGTTTCCTTTCCTTAGGTTGCTCATGAAAAGCGTAATTTGCAAGATGAAAAGTGAGGGGCTCGAAATAATTGACTCGACTTAAAGCATGAGAACCCACCTGGGATGGTGGAACTGGGATCGTCCTCCTGTGGGGCTGTAGGGCGTTCCTGATAGAACCTAAGGAAAGCACAAAAGAATGAAAGAACAAATGTGCGATAGCAAAAGGCTCTAGGCGGAAAGGCGGAAGCTGAAGGAATTGCGCTCTAGTTCGCTCTACTCTCTCTAGCTAAGGACAGGTTAGGACATATATCTCTCCGACTAACTAATAACAACCGAACGCTCCCGAAACCTAACGAACTCTAAAGAAACACATGTGGCTAATAAAACCTAATCTCCAGCAATCCAGAACCATCCTAGCATCCCATGATCCTCTGTGATCTCTAAAGTTTCTGCCCTCAAAATGCGCAAACTCCTGTATTCCTGGTGGCATAGGGTATGAAAAAACCATGAGACCAAGACCTTATCCCGGGAGGCATAGGTTGTGAAAACAACAGCCCACCGGAAGCCACAAAGCCGCATGCCATATACCCGTCTATCTCCTACCCGCATATACCCGCATATCCGCATACCTGCATATCCGCTCAACTGCATAACACCACGCCATAGGCGATCCAACAGTCCCGTCCTATATAAATATACCTTGGGCCGTCTATAGGGTGGGAAAAGGACGGATTGGAGGACTCGAAACACCGATACCCCAAGAACTATAGTGTTCTGCGGAGGCATTGTTGTTGCCATTATGTGAATAATATTCCGAGCTCGTGGAAGTGAGGGACTATGTTATTAGCAGTGGGGATGCGGAGAGAAAATAGGCGTATCACGATAACATATGCAACCCACCCCCGCTAAGATCCCGTGTGTATCTTTACGGGCATAGGGTAACACTTTCAACTGGCCTTGCAGTAGTCCAATGCATCGATCTGGAATAAACATCCTCAAAGTCCTCACATCCATTCCTAATTTGTGATAACACCTCCTCATGGAACGATTAGCTTCAACCTTTAGTTTTTCTTCTGAAACACAGCCTCTATTCCAGTTCACAGCGTCCCCTGAAAACTCCGAGCTCCATTCTGACTTTGAGATTTATCGGCTTTGCTGGGAGAGCAGAATGCTATTGTCAATTAAGAGTTTGGAATCTAACTGCCACTAAAGCCACTAAAACAGACTGGGCCGGATGGGGGGCCCTTGCCATACCCCAGTAACCCATAAAGCACCGGCTCCCACCCCTCCACCCCCACCATTGGTCAAAAGCGCGGAAAACATAAATGGGCAAAAAAGTTCGTCCGAATCTGCCGCTTCACAACCTCTCACTCGACTGAAATGGTCCTTGCATTGTTGGATCTATTGTCTTCCGTGGTCCACAAGCATTATTTATTAATATTAGGGCGGGTTTGGTTGTGTCTCAATTATTTGGCCTGCGTTTTGTAGATGCCGGATATCTCTATACCCTTCACAGCCTCCTGCAGGGTCGCGAGATTCTCGAGTTGCGGGCGTGGTGGCCCTCTTAGAATGGATTTTCCCGAATCCACAGTATGTATGGTGAACCACCCTTCCAAATTTCTGCGATAGTTTAGTATTGCGGTTTCTATTTTGGGCTAAGCCTTGTCTGAAGTGCAGGCATGTACTGTGCCCGTTCTAAGCCACAACTCTTGCAACTCGAGAATCTTGCGACCCTACAGGAGGCTGTAACTCGAGCACTAATTGATGCTGAGAAGAATATCATCCTGGAATCACAATGTTTAGGGTTGATTCCCTGGCCTGTGGTGGCTTTGGGAACGGTTACGCTGGAAGTTCGGGTATTGGAAAGAGAACTCTATGTGCGGTTTATGTATCTACCCGTCTATCGATCTACGGCTGGCAAGGGAAAACGGGGAAGAGATGAATACATAAAGGAGAGTTGAAAAAGGAGATTTGAAATAAGTGATCTATTTCACCGAGGAATGGTAGCCAATATAAATGGCGGGAGTTAAAAAATAATGAAAATATTCCCCCGGATGCAGTAGACAAAACAGAATGAACAGAAATCCGTGAGCTTTTGGTTATAAGTGTGAGCAAATATCCGAGGGTTTCATGGGGTATGTGCTTGCATACAGGTGGCATTCTTGTGAACGACGGGCGGGAGGAATTTAAAGATCGGGTTAATCGGACAGGGGTGAAGGGCGCTGGGAAGAAGGGAAGATGTGATTAGCGTTGTTGGCACTTGAAGTGCCTTGTGCCATGCCAATGTGCCCGGCACGGCACAATGATGTGCCAGAGTGTGGTGAGATTGGCCGATGGCACAACCTTGAACAATTCTATTGTCGTAGACCAGTTTGTGCAATTGAGGAAGCAAATATTGGAGTTCTTCAGCCCAGTGAGAACTTACAAGGATACAAATGGGGGATATTCAATGTAAATTGGGCTTGTAGAGAGTTTCTCCTTTTTTTCTTCTTACAAAGTCATTTTATTGGTACATATATTGCCTGGGCACAACATTGTGCCGTGCCGGGCACATCGATTTGGAGGGTTGTGCCATGGCACAAACTCTGGTAACGTCGTGCCAACAACGCTACCCATTGACCTGTAGTGTGCTCGAGTATTGTTCTGAAGAACTACAGTATCTCCATCCATCGTGAATTGGCCAAACGAGTTATTATAACCACCATACCACACTTTCCTGGTGCCAGATGAACACAACACGGTGCTTGCACGAGTGGCCCCGTCACATCTTGCCCTATGAATTAAGATTGGAGATGCCAGTCAGTACTACACGATAAGAGTAAACGCAGTCCCATGGCGGAGCCAGAACCCCGAACAGGCTCGGTTCACCATGGATCAAACAACGACCAAGCCCGAGCTCTCAACCGAAGAAAACTCTGGAACACTTCTACTATAGTCCATGATACAATACTGTACTGGTACTTGTACAGCGCCGGTATGATACGGCAACCCCTCCACCAACAGCACTCGAGTCCCCCATTCTCCATCAGAGCCTCAGCACTCTATCTCACCCAATTGTAGCCCCCCAATCTCCGAAAATCCCCGCACCATCCCACTACCTGCCGTGCCACCCCAAACGGTTTCAAAGAATGGATGACCTCCCAAACCTCACCCTCTCCGACGACGACGAACCCTCCTCCGCTAAATCCGCCCGCCAGGCAAAACTACACCAAACCGAATCCTCATTCCGGGAACAAAAGAGCTCCTGGAAACCCGTTTGCCAGACCAAACAAGTACTCTCCTCTCTTCCAACAATGACTACGGATAGGTGGGCGGTCGGTGGACTAACGGGGGAGTACAAGGCAGCGCGAAGACTAGATTACCGAATTGATGGACCAGCACCCGAGAGTAAAGAGTCAGCGTTGGAGATTAAAGCTGCGGCGGAGGAGAGGTATTATGCTAGGGAGTATGAAACTGCACTGGGACTCGCGGAGAGAGGGTTGAAGGCTGCAGAGGGGCTGTTGCATGTTAGTGAGAGGAGGGAGTTGGAGGGGGTTAGGGGGAGGTGTATTCGGCGGCTGGCTCAGTAGTGGCACTGTGGTAGTTCTTGGGATGTGATGGCCTGTTTGTACTGCATACCGGTAGTAGGTGTGTGGTGTAATTGGTCTAGGTCTGCACTGCGAGTGCTGTATGATAGTCTAGTATTACGGCACTTGTAGACGGGAGAATGGATGTACAAGTAAAAGGGAGTGTGAGTAAGTGAGGAAAGCATAGGAGAGGGAAAAGCTAGTCTGCAGGAGCAGTCGCTTCACAAAGTGTATGTCCGATGCAATCCAAAAAGAAAGAAATCTACAAATCTACAAATTTACAAATCTAATCCACCCCCTCCCCCCTCATGCTATGTCTCTTGTGGCTTCTCGATGGACCTTATCCCACCAAGCAGCTCTTGGGAACTCAGGTACGCTGTAAGCTTATCGATCGTGGCCCGGTCCGGCTGTAAACGCAGCTGTGACATCCGCGCGATAATCTGGCCCGTCATGTAGAGATTATGCTTGGTCAGGTATCCATTCAGCAAGGTGGTCCAGGTGACCGCGTTTGGCTGCGCCCCCTTCGATGTCATCAGGTCAATGACCTGCTCTGCCTCTGCCATATCTCCCCGCTTCACCAAGATCTGGAGCAGTATCGACCACGAGACTACACCAGGCTTGACCGGAGACCGCTCTTGCAGCATCTCCTCCATTACAGTAGCAGCATAGTGTAGCCCCACTTGATGGGTTCCGAACGCCATCATGAAGGAATTCGGAATGAAGCTGCCAGCTTTAACGAGCACCGCTCTATGAGGATTGGCAACCTCTCTCAAAACTCTCTGGTACTCGCGGTACATCCTCCATGCTACCCGCAGGCCCCTATCCTCCCGACAGAAGGCATACATCATGATGGATATTGTGTAGTGATTTGGCTCCAATTTTTCTAGCGTCGGGTACCCCGCCGCCGAGGTAAGGCCCAGCGCCGATAATGCGCCTGGCCTAAACAACCTAGTAAACTGCGTGTAGACCTCCGCGTAGGAAACGCTGGCAAGAACCTTGGCGTGCAGGATGTCAGAGGCCAATATCACGTTCAGCCTCTTATCCAACATCAGTGCGTCTCGGATGACCATAATCTGCTCCTCCCGTTTCCCGACCTGCTTGTAATGCTTGTGTAATATCCCATATGTGACCATGGTAGGACTAAGACCAGCCTGGAGCATCTCCTGGAACGCTTCCTTCATTGTATCTTCATTGCCTTCGCGGACAGCCTTGCTCATTAAGATATTGTACGTCTCGGTGGTAGGGGCGATATTGCATGCTAGCATCTTCCGGATGACCGCGTTGGACTCTTCTTGCCCAATATATGTTGCCTGGTAGAACATTTTTAGGAAGACATGCCAGGATTTTTCGACCATCAGATCCAATCCCTGGCCGAGCTCAAAGGTCTTCAGAATCGAAAAGGCCTCATCCCAGGTTCGCAGATCCGATAAGCGACTGACAAAGTGCAGAGTCGTGTATCTGCCTACTTGGTGCTTCGCTTTCCGCAGCTCTCCATAAAGCCCCGCGAGAACATCCAGGGAGGCATTGAGGATGAGCTTGTGCAGGACTGGTTGCGCAATATAAGACCGGCCTTTAAAATTATTCCCGCAAAGTATGCGGCGTAGCATAGCGATAAGCTTGTCTGCCCTCCTCTGGCGCTCATCCTGCGATACCTTTATGTCCTCCACTGCCCTCCCTGTCGGTATTTTGGCCGCAACAATGGCATTGAAGTAATCACAGATCTCAAGTGAATTTCCGGGCGGACGGGTCCCCGTGCAATACCACTGCATAAATCTATTCAACATGTTCCAGTACGAGTGTTCCCCCAGGAAGGTCCCAACGCTGCTGACAAACTCGAGTTCATCACCATCAGGCAGCTTTCTCCACACTCTTTCTATCGCCTCTACATCCCTCCCCTCGGCGGCGACAAGTCTCAGAAACTTGCGTGATTGCTCCTGGTTGTGGTTGTGGAAAAGACGGGATATCGAAGACATAAGACGCCATCGAAGCCTTAGGTCCGCCTGCCCGCTGCTCCAAGACTTTGATTCCTTCAGTTTCTCCGTCTCTGAGCTGTTCCGCCTAAACAGCCCAATGCCAAATCCTCGCAGGCCTGACCCAGTATCGATCCGTGGCCGATGCTGTTTCCGTGTATTCACCCTCAAAAGGCAGTACGCTCGGCCAGAGGGGGGAACAAAGGTGGCGGATTCTAGGGGCCGCGAGTTAGCAAATGTAATTCTTAATAATCCGAACTAAGCGTTAATAATCAGTGAGGATCTTGCTTACCTCGAAATGAGAAATGTCGTCTGGAGACACCGATTGTATTCCAGTCAATTGGCACGGCCGGTGCAAGAAATGAAGGGATTCGTATGGGCTTTCTGTTGTGCGAAGAAATGCGGCAAGGGAAGCACTGTGACATTTGAGGGTGATATCGTTAAGGAACCATCGGGGGTGCGAACGATAGATTTTTGGACCGAGATGCTGGGCCCTTGTTTTCCCCTTCCTTCAGAGGCTTTGAATGTGGAGTGCCAAGAAGCTGGAGGTATCGTAGTTGTGCCGATAACCGGACCCTTACCGCACGGCGCGCTCCAGTCGACCAGCCCGGGAAACTACGATAGCAGAGTGTTTCCCTCCAGCGAACCCTGGGAATATAGAATTTGTTGGCGATGGTTTAGAGCCAACAGCCATGTCAGAATAGTAATCTGGACCATGAGCCGGTTACTTAGTAAGCAGGCACTATCGTCCACCCCCCACCCCCCATCCCTCCATCCCGAAGGTCGATTCCAGCTGAGTAGCTGAACAGTGACGGGAGGCAGTAGACTAAAATATACCAGCGTGCAGTTATACAGCTCGATTGCCCCTGACTACCTTATTCGACTATCCAGCAGCATGGACTTTAAGGCTGTGATATCTGTATCGTGCTTCGATCAGGTCCGCCGGTGGGTATGCTGGTATCATGCCGGCCTGGTTGCAATGTCTTGCGGTGCTGTGCCGTACATATTGTAGTCTACCTATCGCAGCTGCTACAGCATGATCTCCCATGGGTGGTAAGCCGCTCACAACGTTGCAGTAAAATACCGGCATCATACCCGGCTTAAGGTTACCCGGCTTCCAATAGCCTCACACGCCCCCCCAAGAGACAACCGAGACTCAACACCATACCGTACCTATTTGCCTGCAAACTCATACTACACTCAGCACCTCCGAAGGAAAGGAGAGAAAAAAAGCCCCCCTTTACCACCTCCTATCCAACCCCGAGAAAAAGGTTAAATAATTCGGTGCTTTCCTATTTTTCTTATCACCGTCATGTCATCAATAGCTTCCCTCGACGCCCAGTCCGCCGCTCGCAAAGAACGCCTCGCACAGCTAAAGTCTCTCAAGCGTAAACAACCCTTGACAGATCCCTCGCCATCACAAGAAGTCACAGTGACAGCGGGCGATTCGGAAAACCCGGAAAAGGGTACGAACGTTCATCTCTCGGGCCGGAATTATGACATCGAGTCACGGGCGCCAAAAATGGGCTTTGTGTCGGCACCCAATGAGGGGCAGGAGACCTTGGAGGATGCAGCGAAGAAGATCGTCGAGACTACGAAGGCTTTGCAAATAGAGGACGAAAAGAACGACAAGCCAATCGATTTGTTCAATCTTCAGCCTAAGAAACCAAATTGGGATTTGAAGAGGGACGCGGATAAAAAGCTCGAGAAGTTGAATCAGAAGACAGATATTGCTATTGCGAAAATTATTCGAGCTCGGATAGAAGAAGCACGACAGAGGAGAATTGGCCAGGGTAAAGGGAAAGGGGGGGGTGAGACGGAGGATGTTGAAGGAAATGTAGCTTCCATAGTACAGGAAAGAGAGAAGGAGAGAGAAAGGGAGAGAGACACCGATGCTGAGGATGCCGACGGGGATGAGGCGGATTCTCCATGATGCAACGAAGAAATGGGTTGCATAGGGGGAATAGTTTGTTTGTTTTTACTAGCTCATGGCATATGTGCAAATAGTACAAGCCCCTTGGTTGAAAAGGACACCACAGATTAATAATGTACAATATAACTCAATGGGATACTGGCGATAAATAGGACCTCTAGACTACTGTAAAATTGTTGCTGTCTCTTTGTTTTTCCTCTCTCCCTCCTCAAGAACCCCCCTACTCCCTTTTCCGCAAAAAAAGAAGAGAAAAAAGTATTATAATGCCAGTAATGATACGAAATGTGTTTATGGGACGAGATTCTCCGCTTTCAAACCCCTCCTCGCTCAAGGATATAAGTAGCTATTTAGGAACCCTCTGCATCTGCTCAGTAAGAAGTTTTCGTCTAGTGAAGGGGCTGAGACTCCGTTTTCTATCAGGACTGGTTCTGGTAGGACGGTTTTCGTCCACCTGGCGGCTCCTCGGTGGTGATTCTTTCCGGTCATTGTAAACCTGGGGTGTAATTGAGCGCCGGTGTGTTGGTCTTGGAGTTCGGCTTCTTGTCCTCCGTGGGGAATCGGTAGGACTCAACCTGCGACCCCTTCTCCTGGGGCTGGGAGAATCACGATACTTTCTGCGAACAGATCGGTCATGGTCATCACGAGCATGGCTGTTACTCTGTCTCCTAGAAGAATTGTGACGAGCTATGGAATTCTCTTGCGAGTACACCGGAGGTGTTAGCGAGCGCCCGGATGATATGCTGGAATATGTTGAAGAGGAGCCTGTGGAGATGGAGCGGGGACGCGATTGAACCGGTGAAGGCGAAGTGCTTTATTTATCAGGTTAGGGGTTGAGAATCTACGATCAACAGAGTCAGAGGTGTGGCGTACCTATTGCGTCTCCTCTTACGCCCGCGAACTTCTGGGGGACGCGCACTGTCCCTTTCGTTCTTATTCTTCATTAGAATCTCGTCGGCGGTGCCCTTCTTTTTATTAACCACAACATCGGAGGGAGGTGTAGCTTCAGTGAGCTCCTGGCGGAGACGAGGGTTTAGAAACTGCTGGGTACGTGAGGGCCGCGAGGTGTACGGTCTTTCCGATATAGTCGCTTTGCACTCATAGCTGTAGTGACCTGAGGACGCATGCGGGTAAGCAACAGGTTAAATACCGAAAGAGGTGAAAGAAGGATGTGCGAACCCAGTTTAAGGCATTTCTGACAGCGTGTAGTAGGGGTCGCTTTAGAAGAGGCAGCCGATGATGAGAATGGACCTCTGTAACGGTTCATTGATGACGGAAGCGGTTGTTGTGGGAGATGTCAGTGGTGTTGATGAGGAAAGGGGAAAGAAAGCACAAAAGAATCTAGGCTATGGACAAAATGAATTTAGACGTTTGGTCGTGGATATTGAAGGGTGAATCATGGAGTAGAAAGGTTAAAAGACAAAAGGTGGTTTGGGTTGCGTTACTTGCGTATGGTATGGTATGTGTGTGGCGTGTGCGCGGGCAAGTGTAGGGCAGGTTGCCGTGCCGTACTAGACAATACCCAGCACGGAGGTGAGGTGTGTGGCAAGTTCAACTACGATACAGTACGGGTATGATACCAGTACTGAAGGTACGTAGAGAACAGTGCCGGGGAGAATGGGGTTCATGTCTGGATGTGGGCGTAGGTACCGTACCGTACAAGCGCAGTGGGTATACCAGCATCGGATCATAGAACAGCCAGAACGCTGTGATACGAGTGCAAGACTGTTGGTCCAAAGGCCATAGACAACCGTAAAATACTGATTCAAATAAATTTACGAATACAATATTATTATACAAGTAGTAAGAATTGTTTGTATTCGCCCCAACCAAAAAAGGAATTTGAAAATTGAAATTCACGCATTCTCTCACCATCAGCGAGGCAGTTTTTTGGAATTTTCATTACTGTGGACCGGCGTTTCTAGGAATGTTACCAATTCTACCTCATGCAGCATCAAGACCTTTGCTCGGAAAAAAAAAAAGGAAAAAAAGGAAGGAAGGAAGGAAGGAAGGAAGCGGAAAGGGGAAAAGAAAGGAACCTGAGAAACTTTGCTGACATAAACATAAGCACCAAGTTTTCCTGAGTGAGAAGCCTCTGCCAAGGAATTTCCTATCCCATTCGCCAATTCTGACCAGGCCAGGCAGCACCCTTTGGATCGGCTCGCGATTCTTCGCTACTGTAACTTTGCCGCTGCCCTCCCCCCCCCCAATACTCTTCCTCTCTTCTCTCCATTTCCCTCCCCTTCCCTCTACCCTCTCCTCTCTCTCTCGCTCAACAACGGTACTCTCCTCCTACCACCTCCATCACCCAAACCCCCCCCTCTGCCCTTTGCCCTGCCCCACCGTTAACCCGGGAAAAAAGTAAAGGGGAGATAGAGGAAGAAGAGCCCTCACCCACTGTCTTGCAACCGCAATATTTAAAGGCCCTCCCC
>Ga0307510_10004255_pt1 | contig 16818 bp, 21 predicted proteins | sample 12_EM_MG_FD_207224 | JGI IMG/M metagenome (GOLD analysis project Ga0307510, IMG submission 207224) | Populus trichocarpa ectomycorrhiza microbial communities from riparian zone in the Pacific Northwest, United States - 12_EM | ecosystem: Host-associated > Plants > Roots > Unclassified | place...
CCGTCATCTTCTCCCATACCCGCCCTCCGCAGTTCCATAAATGCGGAGAGTGCCTGGGGTATGGTTGTTCAGGAACTGGATCCCCCCGCGGCATCATAATCAGAGCGGAAATCGCCCCTCACAATACCAAATACAAACGACGACCTCGAAGGTCACAGCTCTGTATCCTCTCACCTGGAATTACCTTCCGCCATCAAGCTATCGTCTCCGCCATAACATCACTCTCTCCGGCCTCCGACCACTTTTGTCATTCCGTTGTACCTCCAGCTCTACCACACTCAACCCGGAGAGTGCTCACGGTTTTCGAGCACTGGATACGACACGGGGTTAGTCGTGCAGTGTCAGTATAAGTCCTCTCTTGTTGAGCTATTATCATCACATTCATTCACCTCTGTTGCTTCCCGTGTAACATTGCTGCCTTAGTTTTGCATTTCGCCTACGCTCCTTTGCGCACCACCCGCATTACCATGTAATGTGTCCCATGGCCTAGCCACAGTCCATCCCAGTGAGCAATTTACCGACTTTTGGTGAAGTACACACATGCTACATATGAGCGCGAGGTGAAGATTACCTCATTAACCGGAGCTGCGCCGAGTCGAAGGACCCCTCGTGCTCCGGGCCGCTACTCCGGAAACAGTCGGAACTTGATTGATTTATGTATGTATCTCTGGAATACCGGATACCAGCTTGGTACACGGGAATACTACGCTCGAATTTCCCAGGATTTCCCAAAATATCCCGGGTTTCGTAACTGTGCCACGCGAGTGGCCATAAACGCAAATCTCACTCCAACGAATCACCCAAATATGGGAACTGTCGCGCCGCTGTCATCAGATAACCGGTCTTGTGAGCGACCTACGTGTTCATGTAGTGATGCAAACTGCTGCAAGTACTGTGACGCTGTGGTAGGTGTTTAAGTACTTCTCGGAGCCATGACAGACGTTCGAGGAGTAGTTAGACGCCTCCCATAGCGTTACAGCGATCAATGGGTTTTGCTGATGAGGGCAATTGACCTCGTGCGTTTCATGTCGTCCAATCAACAAAGGTCGACCGTAAGTCCGCGAGGTTGCAGATGCTGTCATTTACCGCATTGATAAGGCAAGAACGCTGATAAAAAAACCCCGTACGGCGCCCCCCCCCCGTTCTCTCTTTGTCGCCATGATATCTGTCCTCTATCCCCTGCTGTTTGGCGTTTTTATCTTCGCTCTCGTCAGGAAATGGAAGAGACCCTCCTTGTCGTATCCCCCAGGTCCCAAGGGTTATCCCATCCTGGGAAATTTCCTCGATCTTACCACGACTGTTCCTATCTGGGAAGACATCACTTCGCTGGCCAATCGTTATGGTACGCTCTCAAGTCGTTCTGCTCGTGACGGATCTGAAACTATCCTCTGAAAGGCACCGATGTCTTATATATACGACTCTTGGGCCGGGATATGGTCGTCTTGAACAGTAACGAGGCTATCACCGATCTGGTTGAGAAACGGTCAGGCATATATGCGGATAAAGTGAGAGACAAATTATCTTCGCCTTCCGCCCCTGACATAAAATAGCAGCCTCAGACACCCATGCTGAAGCTGTGAGCTGAATATGGCAGTTGAGGAGGTTTCTTTCGTGACCGTTAGTTTTTTTCGTCAGGACGGGGGCATGTGAATGGGTACCCGCGTTTATGCCCTACGGTGCCGCATGGAAGGCTCGCCGCAGACTTTTCCACGAAGTCTTTAACGTAAGACTGAACGAGAGCTTTGACAGTCATCAGTGCAAATACGTGCATCGTCTCTTGTCGCGTTTGTTGGAGGAACCCGAGTGCTTCATACAAGAGTTGGACTTGTAAGTCGACGTTCCACTTCCTTTACCCAAGCTGGCGTCTTGTGCATCGCCTAACTCCCACAGCACTCCCGGAGCCATCGCATTGTCCATAGCCTACGGGATCGACTCCAAGTCTGCCGACGACCGATTCTTGAAGGCCAACATCGAGGCGTCACACGCAGTATCGGCCACGCTGGTACCTGGAAAGTGGCTCGTCGATGTCATTCCTATACGTGAGTGCTTATACGCCCAAACGGTAACCCACAAGCACCTGGCATACCTTTCGATAGTACAGTACATCCCGGACTGGTTCCCTGGAATGGGATTCAAGGTTCATGCAAAGGAAGTGCGCGAAAAGTTCAGAATATCCGTCGAGGGTCCTTTTGAATATGTCAAGAACGCCATGAAGGTCCGTCCACAAAGTGGCCCGACACTAGATTGTGTTTTCAACATGAGCCTGATCACTAGTCCGGCGAGAGGGTTCCTCAGTCTATAACATCCGATTGCTTGTCTCGTTTGGAGAGTAGTGAGAAAACGGCTTTCGACGAAGAAGTCATACGAGATATCTCAGGGGTCGTGTTTACCGGTGAGCCTGTTTTGAAAGTTCATACTCCTGTTTCTCATTGTTCACTATACTTAGGTGCAGCTGCGACGGTATGTCAGGATGATGATCGAGGTCTCCCGTCACCCTGCTGACACTGCGTTTAGACAAGATCGATTCTGAAGATGTTCTTCTACGCAATGGTCGTCAATCCCGAAGCGATGAAGAAAGCGCAAGAGGAACTGGATCGAGTCGTCGGCAAAGGAGAACTCCCGGATTTCTCCCACAAAGATAGTTTGCCTTACATCGATGCTTTGGCGAAGGAGGTTCTTCGATGGGGCTCACCTCTGCCCTTCTCCTCCCCAGGCCGAGCCATGCAGGACGATGTTTATCGAGGGTACTTCATCCCCGGAGGGGCCACTGTGATTCAGAACGTCTGGGCAATTTTTCGTGATCCAAACATTTACCCCGACCCGGAAACATTCAATCCAGACAGGTTCCTCAAGGATGGGAAGATCAACCCATTTGTGTTTAATCCCGAAGACAGGGTTTTCGGCGCTGGAAGGAGGTAAGGGGATGCCGTTCACACATCTCTCCGAGTCGGTTGTGGATGATCGTGTTCACGTGGACTCCCCGGTAGGATCTGCCCCGGCAGGTACTTCGCTCTTCGAACGGTGTACCTGGCCGTCGCTTGCGTGCTGTCTGTGTTTGATATTGGCCCGGTCTTGGACGAAGACGGGAATCCTCGAATTCCCGAAATTGAGTTCGACAGCGCTTTCATTCGGTGTGCCCTCTTGTAGCTATCGATCCACATCGCAGCAGATATTGACCGTCTTGTGATATCGCATCAGGGATCCCAAACCATTCGAATGTAGTATCAGGCCTCGTTCTGAAGACGCTATAAAGCTGGTGAAGGAAGCTCGTGACAGGATAAATTATAGGCGGGCGTAGGTTCGTGTATGATTGTTTAAGTTGAACGCTGGCACCCTCACGCTTTTGTGGATGTTATTACATTTCGAAATGGGGCCGTGAGGATAGTAATAGCAGCCGTACCAAAATCATTCCGAGAAGCCTGCGGGTCCATTGTGTATGTGCACGAGTAAGGAAACAAACCGACGCGGGTGCCGGTCCGGAGCCTGAGATGCAGGGTCGGATCCACAAATGCATCCGTTGCAAGTCACACCGCGGCGTCTTCCGGATGGGTTCTGGCCTGTTGAGACACGGTCCACGTTTGGAGAGGTGTTCTGCGTGCCTCAGCTCACGATGTCCAACGACGGTGCCTCGTTGTCTGATTTACGTTTCATTTTCTACCTATTCGTCCATCTCCCCCGTCCCTGCGAAGGACATACATGAAATACACGACTGGGCGGGGTTAGCAGCACCTGCCAACACGGCAGTACACCAGGCACGTGCATTTTTGTAAGGTTGGCAGCCAACTGCGGCCCGCCCCCGGCCCTCGGCAAGGTTCCAATATCATTTGGGTGATTCGTCAGAGTGAGATTTCAGTATATCAGCATCAGCAAATCAGTGAGGAAATTATATGGCATCGTGACGCGCTCACGATGGCCCATAATGTCCACAATGTGCGACGATGACTAACGACGACCGGGTACCGGGATTGACTCACTGCGATGACATCGCGGTAACATGATGAATTTCGCAGTTTATCGTGGAAGGTCACGATACTTCGAGAATATTCCAAGTCATCGCCGAAGTCAGCCGATGGTTGTCGTTGATCGCGATGCCTCGCCGTTTCTACAATGAAACACATAGTATTGCGACCGTCTCATAAAATTTTAAGAAGTTAGCAATTTGTCCATAGTATCGAGCCTAGTTGGCGATATTCAAACTGCGTTCACAATTTCCACACGCGGTTCACGATACCTGCGCCGGGTTCATGATTCTCGCACTGGCAAGGATTGCGAGAAAAATATCATATATAAAATTGCATCGTACTATGCTATTCAACTAAGATGGTCATCATGTCCAGGCTAAACATCTGCCTCTGCTCGTGCTCGTTGAATGGAAAGCAAGTCGCGCGAGAGGTGATCTCCCGGCATCGACTCACTGTCAGGATTTAAGGGGACAGGAAAAACTCGCCTATAATGTGTCATCAGATATTTCAAGCGCAGGAGTGCATCGGAGCTCACCTGTTCCACCAAACAAGCAGGGTTTTAGTCCGCTCCTTGGCCTTTGGACCAAGGTCAGGGGCTTCGAAGAAGTCGATGATAAAGTCGTACAGTGCAGAGAATTGGTACCCCTCATGTTCCTGTACCCAATTTTGTGCCTCGGATAAAGCGAAAATCAGCTGTTTTTGATCAGTTGAAGTGCATGCCAATGAAGCGGAGAATATACCTGGACCGCTGCATATGCGATCGCTCTCGGTGTCACTTGGTTGTTCATACCGAGGATGTTTGCAACCATCCGTTGCGATGGTTGGAGGTGACGGCGTTTTCGAGCCGGCTGTGTGTCATCCGTGATGACGTCCACCGAGGATGGCGAAGTAAAGATATGTTTGAACGTCTATTGAACGAATTAAGTGTCCCACGGCTGGGTCAATACGGAGGCCACAGACCTTCAAGAGGAGAGGCCCCTTTAAAAATCCAGATTCAATGTTGTTAGGGTCTCCGGTCTCGTTGTCATACAAACACCGATGGAAAAAACTTCGGTTGATATCATATTCGGAGTTGCCTGCCTTGAACTTCTGGCGAACGCTATCAACAGGGATTCAATATCTGGTGCTGATCTCCGTGGAGAACGTCTGGACTCACTCTGGATTTTCCCAGTTGTGGTTGATAGGGCACAGCAAGCGAGCAGTTACATCGTGGTGCAACCATCGACCACTCCGATCCTGTTTACTCAGCGAGAGGCGTTGCGATCCAGCACCACCGATCCAATCGATGACAACCTCCTTCAAACGGTGGACGTCATCACCTCTCGCGTTGTTAGCGGCGGTGTTGAGCTACGGAAATGGTGGGAACGGGCATCATGAAAAATTTTGTATTAGCCCACCTGATGGTAATAACTGAGGAGCTCGTCATCGTGGAGCTCGACGGTTTTGTTGCGAAAATCAGGGATAAGTTGGCAAACAGCGAGATATGATCGATATAGTCGGTGTCTCCTGGTGACGACCGGTGCCGGTGATTAGTGATATCGGTGGCTGGCCGCGATTGATCGTGCACGCTTACTCGATTTTTCGCCTCCTCTGTTCCTCCTCTGATGCCACCTCATCGGCATCTGAATCACCACCCTCCTCTTGGGCCAGAGCCACTGCAGCGAGGGTTGAGATGTTTGTATACAAGCTGGCTACCTTTCGGATCCCCCTCGCCCGCTCTTCTATGGTGGGGTTATTCAGGCTTCGTTGCTTCTTCCTGGACTTGCGGATGAGCTGGTCGTACTTCCGTTTCAGTGTATCAAATGTCTCCTGGGTTTCAGTACCGCCGCTGTCAGAGGGTGGATGGGTTGGAGAGCTGGAGGCAGACATGGTAGGTGGGTGCAAGACGAGGACTAAAACACCTCGGTTTCCATGGTCGGGGCATTTATAACACTTCTGTGGAGGGCCTTCGAGTCACTGCTGCGAGGTATGTTCTAGTTCGTTCTCGCAAAGTCGAATTTATAAGCATGGCTGTGAGCGTTGGATCCGGGAATTTCCAATTCATGGGATAAAAAGCACGGTAAGTTTGTTCGGAACCGGGACTCTCCCACCACTACCGTGATGATTTTTACATGTGTATGCGGGGATTATTGGAAGAGACAGGGGTCACTCAGCAGACACCAACGCTCTTGCAAGGTCTGGCATGGCCAATTGTCGAGTGCAAAAAGGCCCCTCCCTGTCTCAGAACCGATTAAAAAACGAAAGGTTCGAGTGATATTTAATTCTGACATTATAACCGACACTAATAACACACTGGTTCGATAGATTATGCCCCTATGTGATCGTCCAGGCCAGGGCCACGCCGAACCTGGTGTACCAATGGACGTTGGTCACGCAACAGCTAGCCCCTCAACGTCAACCATCGATGAACCCATGGCCGTGGATCAGTCACCCCAGATATCACAGGGTCACGCAGCGTCCGTTGCCGCAATGAGACGTCCAAACCGGAACCGGAGGCTTCCCGCTCGCTATCGTGATGAGGTCCCGCAATCGGCTCCACCGGTAATCGTTTCACCTCCAAACCCTGATCCCGATCCCGATCCCACGCCCCGGCTTCCCAGGGTCTTCCTGATTGTACGAGATGGACTAAAGACCATTTTGGATTCATTCGGGCTCTGGAGGAACTATGCTCACCGCCCCTCATATGATCCAGACTCAGTTGTTCACGACGACGACCTCGCCAAACCCATTTCCAACCACACCTCTGACCTCCCGAAACCCGCTCACCCTGGACCTCCCTGGCCATACCAAAATATGTCGGTCTATCGATTTATGACATGGCTAAACACCGGAAGCAAGTCGAAATCTGAGGGTGAGGTGCAGAGGCTAGTGGACGAGGTCCTGCAGGCAGAGGATTTCGATCCCTCAGACCTGCGTGGACTCAATGTTCGACGCGAGAACCGGCTTCTTGACCTTTCAGAGAAGACTCTTCCACTTCTCGACGGGTTCAAGAAAACGTCGGTTTCGATCGAAGTTCCATCAGGCGATAAGAACATTCGGCCCACGAAATTTACAATTCCTGGTCTACATTATCGAACGCTGACTTCTGTCATTCAAAGCGCATTTCAACATCCCCTCGCACACCACTACCATCTCTCCCCATTCAAGTTATTCCATAAATCTCCTGGCAGTTCCGAGAGCGAGCGTGTCTACAGTGAAGTTTACAACTCGGATGCGTTCATTGAGGAACACGATCGTATACAACGACATGGCGAACTTCCACCCGATGATCCGCATTGTAAACGCGAGAAAGTTATTGCTGCATTGATGTTCTGGTCCGACGCAACCGTCCTCGCTCAGTTCGGCACCATGAAGTTGTGGCCCATCTACCTTATGCTCGGCAACTTGTCAAAGTACATCCGTGCTAAAATGGATTCTGGTGCCTGTCACCATGTAGCATACATCCCATCTGTACGTCATTCGAAATTTTCAGGAAGTTAACATTTAACGCTCACGCTTATTGTAGCTCCCCGATCATTTTTACGACTTTGCGGCAACGTTCCATAAGAAGTGGAGCACGCAGCAGAAGGATATTCTGACGCATTGTCGTCGTGAACTAATCCATGCTGTGTGGAACCTTCTTCTAGATGATGCATTTGCCTACGCATTCAAGTACGGCATAGTGATAAAGTGCGTCGATGGAGTTGAACGCCGTGTCTATCCACGGTTCTTCACTTACTCCGCCGATTACCCCGAGAAGTTTGTTTCCTTGCCGATCGTCCCTAAATTCCACTGAATGCATTGACCAGGGTTTTGTTGGCAACGATTCGGGACAAAGGGTTGTGTCCTTGTCCGAGGTGCCTGACTCCAAAGGCGAAACTTGACTTGATGGGTCGGCACAACGACTCAAGGTCCCGAAAAACGTTGAGAACGTACATGCGTGACCTCATTGCAATGGCCCGTTCCTTCGTCTATGACAAGGCTCTCCCAATCACCGGAGTAGCCGTTGACGAAGCCCTCAAATCAATGTCATTGGTGCCAACCTTGGTAAGGGTATTGCTAGCACACTCGAAGATTCTTTGTGTAGGCTAACTGCACCATTTTAGAATGCATTTTGTGAACGTCTTGGTACCGGTGTCAATGTATCGAAGATGCTCGTCGTCGATTTCATGCACGAATTTGAACTTGGGGTGTGGAAGACCTTGTTCACGCACATGGTTCGTGTCCTTCACGCAGCTTCATCTGGTCAGAACCAGCTCATAGCCGAGTTCAACAAGCGGTAAGAGTTATTGATTCGTAGTTAATACGGATGGCTTATACATCTCCTTTGTTGTTAGGTTTCGTATGGTTCCAACATTCGGAAAGGGTACAATCCGGAAGTTTTCAAACAATGTGTCAGAAATGAAAAGGCTAGCTGCGCGTGATTTTGAGGACATTCTACAGGTCAGCATCTCGCCGCAACTGCAGTTTTTTCACTTTCTGACCAAATCCTAGTGTTCTATACCGGTCTTTGATGGGCTTTTACCGGAGCCGTTCAATGACATTGTCCTTACACTATTATATCAAACGGCGAAGTGGCACGCCCTCGCCAAGCTCAGGGTGCATTCAGAATCAACGTTGAATCATCTTGAGGCGCAAACGAAAATCCTGGGGCAACGAATGCGAGCGTTCCGCGACACCACAAAGGATGCGTTCAACACGGTAGAGCTACCCAGCGAGACTGCGGCTCGAAAACGTCGATCCCTTGCAACCGAAGGCGATATCACTGCCCAGTCACGAGGTCCATTGAAAAGGGTGCTCAATTTACAGACATACAAATTCCATGCTCTCGGAGACTACGTTCAATCGATCCGGCTCTTCGGAACGACCGACTCATATTCCACGCAACTGGTACGTACATCTTGAATGTTTATTCATGCAACAGAGCGCTCATTGCCTGTCAGGGCGAGTTTGCACACAGGATTGTCAAACGTTTATTTGCACTCACAAACAAGAAGGACGCGGTCACCCAAATTGCGACCAAGTACCGCCGTGAAGCTCGTTCAAGTGAAATGAAGACTCCGAGGGCCGACCATCAATTAGACGTTGAGGAATCAGAAGTGGTGGCACCGGAACTGCATCACCACATCTCGCACTCACGGAACTCTCCCCTCAAGATCAGAAATTTTCTGCACCACAACCCTGGAGATCCTGCAAAGAAGGTGAGCTTCCTATACCACGAAGCGGGGATAAACCCTAATCACAAACTTGGAAGGACTTTCTCCCAAAACTTCGTCAACATCTTCTCGCGCAGATGCTAGGTCGGGACTCTGATATGGAGTTCCATGACCACGTCACGGACGAAGATCGCAACCGGGTCTGTATCGTCGGTAACAAGATATTTTCGGTCGGGACCCTCCGTATCAATTACACGACATATGACGTTCGCCGCGAGCAAGATACCATCAACCCCCGCACGCACCCCTTTGTTATGGTCAAGAGTGGTGAGACTGCGAGAAACGCTCACTCATTCTGGTATGCACAGGTGCTGGGGGTTTTCCATGCTTCTGTGTTCGACACAAACGCAGAATCCACAGCACGATCCCCCCGGCGCATGGAATTCTTGTGGGTGCGTTGGTTAGGTGTCGATCCGGACCACCGCTCAGGGTTTCAACACGCTCGTCTGCCAAAGATGGGCTTTATTCCTCACGATGACCCCGATGCGTTTGGGTTCTTGGATCCATCGAATGTCATCCGCGGGTGTCATCTCATTCCGGCATTCGCTGATGGGAAAACAAGTTCATTGATGCCCTACCAAGGGAAAACATTTGCCCGTACTCCCGGTGAGCTTGATGACTGGTCGTATTTCTATGTAAACATGTAAGTGTACCAAGCCGTTCTACCTAAAACCCAGGGCTAAACGCTCGAAGCTTTGTTGACCGGGACATGTTTGTTCGGTACCTAGGCGGAGGGATCGGTCACGGTGAAAACAGCGCCGACGCCGAAACACCCACAGCACCCGACGACGAACCCGAAGACAACTTAGATGGCCAGCTTGGTGGGAATCACGAGGAGGGTGATGGCGAGGCGGTGGGTGAGAGCGAGGATGAGGGTGACCTTGACAGCGACGGTGGGAGGGATATTGAAAATGAATATAGTGATGATGAGGGGCCCGAGGCTGAAATGTAAACATTCTACTCTAGGTTTGTGTAACGACACATTGGGTAACTCTTGCAGTCGTTCGTGCACACCGCAAACCTCGCAACCTACTGAAGTGGTGATGGGGCCATTGCCAAACAGAACCAAACAACTCGGCGCGCACTTATTGGGAGTCTGCTGTATCTTATCCCAACCCCTAAGGTATCTCAGTTTTTCTCCCCCACGTGTGACTTGTAATCTCAGACGATTACATCGCGAGATGGCCAGTGAACTGGGAATAACCACGATGAGCCCACAATGACCACGAAATGTTATTTGCGATTAGTAATCTCGCCCGAACCTCGTGATCACCGAGAACCGAGCGCGATGGTCCCGAAACCGCGACGATGGATCGTGGGAACCACAATCGCGGGAAATTTCTTCCCAAATTTGCTGATGTCAGCAAGCGCATTCGCTCAGTATATCAGCAAGCGCATTCGCTCAGTGGTTTCCAGCTTCAGCGCTCGGTGTTCGATGAACGTTCAACGTTCAGGATTGAGGTATTTTGCAGTCAACCTCTCGCTGCACATCACGAGGGTCCCGCTGGTTCAGCGTATGCTCAGTTGGTGTTGTTGCTGGCGAAAGTCACACTGACACTGAGTGGTGCGGGCGTGGATCTCCCAACAACGGTGGACGTGCAACGTGTAGCAGCGGGTGGTGGTTGTGGCACAAAGGTCGCCGTTGTCATTTATCCATGTATGTGGGTGTGAGGAGGTATCAGGCAGACCGTTGTATAAAGTCGCAAATTGTCGGAGTTTGCATGCGCGCGCGAAGGTGCGGAAAATTGTCGCGAGCGAAACAAAATCCTACGTGCTGAGTCCAACCCCCGCTGGATTTCCCCCAAGCGGATTGAAGACCACGGGCCTTTGTAGGGGAGCAGACGCAATCCTCGTCGGCAGCAGTTGGAATTCGGTGTCCGCGGCGAGGTATAACATCTGGGCCTATGAATCAGTGCCGTACCTCCGATAAGGATCAACGGTAGCAAAGCCTCCCTCGCTTTGAAGGGTTTAATTACCATTCGCGTCGTCTCCCCCTCGAGGCAAGAACAAATAATTATTTCCCCCAAGTCGGGTGTATGCGTTGACGTCACCCCGGCGAATCACCCAAATATGGAAACTGTCGTGCCGCTGTCATGACTCTTGGATAACCGGTCCTGTGAACAACCTACGTGTCCAGGTAGTGGTGCAAACCGCTGCAAGCACTGTGACGCTATGGTGGGCGTTTAAGTACATACTTCTTGACTTCCATGACAGACGCCCAAGAAGCGGTTAGATCCCTCCCATAGCGTCACGGCAATCAATAGGTTTTGCTAATGAGGGCAATCATCGCCTTTGTGCGTTTCATGCCATCCAATCAGCAAAGGTTATATGTAGTCAACCGTAAGCCCGCGGGGTTGCAGATGCTGTCATTTACCGCATCGATAAGTCCAGGGCGCTGATAAAAAAACCCCATACGGCGCCCTCCTCCGTTCTCTCTTTGTCGCCATGATATCTGTCCTCTATCCCCTGCTGTTTGGCGTTTTTGTCTTCGTTCTCGTCAGGAAATTGAAGAGACCGTCCTTGCCGTATCCCCCAGGTCCCAAGGGCTATCCCATTCTGGGCAATGTCCTGGATCTCACCGCGACTATCCCGATCTGGGAAGACATCACTTCGTTGGCCAATCGTTATGGTACGCTCCCAAGTCGTTCTGTACGTGAAAGTTCTGAGACTATCCTCTAAAAGGCACCGATATCCTATACCTTCGACTCTTGGGCCGGGATATGGTCATCTTGAACAGCAACGAGACTATCACGGACCTGGTCGAGAAACGGTCAGGCATATACGCAGATAGAGTATGTGATAAAGTTATCTTCACCTTCCGCCCCTAACGCAGAACTGCAGCCCCAGACACCTATGATGAATTTGTGAGTCTAAAATCTCACTCTAGGAAGTTACTTTTCTGACCGCCAATCTTTAAATGTTGCCAGGACGGGGGCACGTGAACGGTTGTTTGCGTTTATGCCCTACGGTGCCCCGTGGAAGGCTCGCCGAAAACTTTTCCACGAGGTCTTCAACGAAAGACTGAACGAGAACTTTGACACCCATCAGTGCAAATATGTGCATCGTCTCTTGTCGCGTTTGTTGGAGGAACCCGAGTGCTTCATACAAGTGTTGGATTTGTAAGCTGCGCCCTACACGCTGTGCCAAAACTTGCGTCGCATAACCCTCGCAGCACTCCCGGAGCCATTGCATTGTCCATAGCCTACGGGATTGACTCCAAGTCGGCCGATGACCGATTCTTGAAGGCGAATATCGAAGCGACAGACGCAGTAGCAGCCACGCTGGTACCCGGAAAGTGGCTCGTCGATGTCATCCCTACATGTGCGTGTTCACAGTGCACCCAACCAGCCACCTACAAGCACCTGACATACCCTTTGATAGTAAAGTACATCCCGGATTGGTTCCCCGGGATGGGATTCAAGATTTACGCCAAGGAAGTGCGCGAAAAGTTCAAAATATCTATCGACGGTCCTTTGGAATATGTCAAGAACGCCATGAAGGTCCGTCCACAAAGTAGCCTGACACCGGACTGTTTTTTCAACATAAGCCTAATTACTAGTCCGGCGAGGGCGTTCCCCAGTCCATAACATCCGATTGTTTGTCTCGCTTGGAGGGTGGTGAGAAAATGACTTTCGACGAAGAAGTCGTACGAGATATCTCAGGTGTCGTGTTTACCGGTGAGCCTGTTTCGAAAGTTCATTCACCCATACTCCCGTTTCTCATTGTTCACTATAGGAGCAACTGCGACCGTATGTCTGGATAGTGTTCAAGGCCTCCCGCCACCCCGCTGACACTGCGCTTAGACAAGGTCGATCCTGAAGATGTTCTTCCTCGCAATGATCACCAACCCCGAAGCGATGAAGAAAGCGCAAGAGGAGCTGGATCGAGTCGTTGGCAGGGGAGAACTCCCGGATTTCTGTCATAAAGACAGCCTGCCTTACATCGATGCCTTGATGAAGGAACTTCTCCGATGGAGTCCGCCTGTTCCTCTCTCCTCCCCAAACCGAGCCATGCAGGACGATGTTTACCGAGGATACTTCATCCCCAGAGGGGCCACTGTAATTCAGAATGTCTGGGCAATTTTTCGTGATCCAAATATTTACCCCGACCCGGAGGCCTTCAACCCAGATAGGTTCCTCAAGGATGGGAAGATCAATCCACTGGTGTTTAATCCTGAGGATAGAGTTTTCGGTGCTGGAAGGAGGTAAGGGGATACCGTTCAACACACCTCCCTCGATCGTGCATAACCGTGCTCACGTGGATCCCGGTAGGATCTGTCCCGGCAAATACTTCGCTCTTCGGACGGTATATCTGACCGTCACTTGCATATTGTCTGTGTTTGACATTGGCCCGGTCTTGGACGAAGACGGGAATCCTCGAGTTCCCGAAATTGAGTTCGGTGACGCTTTCATTCGGTATGTTTTCCTGCAGCTATCGATCCACACTGCGGTAGATATTGACCGGCTTGCGACAGGGATCCCAAGCCATTCAAATGTAGTATCAAGCCTCGTTCTAAAGACGCTATAAAGTTGGTGAGGGAAGCCTGTGATAGAACGAATTGTTAAGTGGGCGAGGTTCGTGTATGAGTATTTAGGTTGAACACTGGAACCCCCACGCCATTACGTTTCAAAACGAGGCCGTGAGCATAATAGTAAAAGCCGTGCTAAGATCATTCCAAGAAGCATGCGAGTCCATTATTGTATGTGCACGAGTAAGAAAACAAAACGAAGTGGGTCCCGGCCCGGAGCCTGAGATGCAGGGTCGGATCCACAACCCTGTGTCCGTTTGCCACAAGGCCATCCACTACCTTCCTCTTCTTGAGGGCAACTCCGTCTTCATCGTCGTCTCCCATGACATGGGGATTTGATCCTGTTCTGAGCTCGTCGTGGGTACGGATGAAAAGGCACCTTGTTCCGTCGCAAGTCACGCCGCGGCCTCTTTCCGGACAGGTTCGATCCGGGGTTTCGGGACACAGCTCATGTTTTGAGAGGTGTTCCGCGTGCCTCAGCTTACGGTATTCATTGAACCGCGGTGTCTCATTGTAGGCTAGTGTACGTTTCATTTTTTCACCTATTCCTCCGGAGTTCCCCGTCCCTGCGAAGTTGCATGAATGGAATCACGAATTATCAGCGGGCTTTAGTAGTAGGATCTGCCAACCTAGCGGCAACTCAAGAAGGTTGGCAGCCAACTGCTCTCGGCCCCCGGGGTGGCGCTTGACGAGCATCATAGACCCCGCAGATTCCATCATTCCACCACCCACACAAAAAGGGTAACATGATTCCCCCGTTCTCTCTTTGTCGCTATGATATCTGTCCTCTATCCCTTGCTGTTTGGAGTTTTCATCCTCGTTCTCGTTAGATGGAAGAAATCCTCGTTGCCGTATCCCCCGGGTCCCAAGGGTTATCCCATTCTGGGAAACGTCCTCGATCTCACCACGACTGTCCCGATCTGGGAAGACGCCACCTCGTTGGCCAATCATTATGGTACGCTCTCTCAAGTCGTTCTGTGCATGACGGTCCTGAGAATGTCCTCTGAAAGGGACGGATATCCTATACCTACGACTCTTGGGCCGGGATATGGTCATCTTGAACAGCAACGAGGCCATCACCGATCTGGTTGAGAAACGGTCAAGCATATACGCAGATAGAGTGAGCGATAAAATAATCTTCATCTTCCATCCCTAATACAGAATTACAGCCCCAGACGTCCATGCTGAAACTGTGAATCTAACATGGCCCTCTATGAAGTTTATTTTCTGACCGCCAATCTCTGTCGCCAGGACGGGGGTACATGAATGGTCTTTCGCGTTGATGCCCTATGGTGCCCCATGGAAGGCTCGCCGCAGACTTTTCCACGAGGTCTTGAACGTAAGACTGAACGAGAGCTTTGACGGCCATCAGTGCAAATATGTGCATCGCCTCTTGTCTCGTTTGTTGGAGGAACCCGAGTGCTTCATACAAGAGTTGGACTTGTAAGTCGTGTTCTACATTTTTTTCCGAGTTAGCATCACTCAACTCCCACAGCACGCCCGGAGCCATCGTATTGTCCATAGCATACGGGATCGACTCCGAGTCAGCCGACGACCAATTCTTGAATGCGAACATCGAGGCGTCATACGCAGTAACGGCCGCGTTGGTACCTGGAAAATGGCTCGTCGATGTCATCCCTATACGTGCGTGTTTATGCACCCAAATAGTAACCCGTAAGCATCTGACATACCCTTTGATAGTACGGCACATCCCAGACTGGTTCCCTGGGATGGGATTCAAGGTTTACGCCAAGGAAGTGCGTGAAAAGTTCAGAATGTCAGTTGACGGTCCTTTGGAATATGTTAAGAATGCTATGAAGGTCCGTCCACGAAGTAATCCGACACCGGACTGTGTCCTCAATGCAAGCCTATGATCGCCAGTCTGGTGAGGGGGTTCCCCAGTCCATAACATCCGATTGTCTGTCTCGCTTGGAGGGTGGTGAGAAAATGGCTTTTGACGAAGGAGTCATACGAGATGTCTCGGGTGTCATGTTTAGCGGTGGGCCTGTTTCAAAAGTTCATAAACTCATACTCACGTTTCTCATTGTTTGTTATAGGTGGAGCTGCAACGGTGCGTAGGGATAGTGTTCGAGACCTCCCTGGGCTGACGCTGGGCTTAGACAAGGTCGATCTTGAAGATGTTCTTCTTCGCAATGGTCACCAACCCAGAAGCAATGAAGAAAGCACAAGAGGAACTGGATCGAGTCGTTGGAAAAGGAGAACTGCCGGATTTCTCTCATAAAGATAGTTTGCCTTACATCGATGCGTTGGTAAAGGAAGTTCTTCGATGGAGCCCACCTCTCCCTTTCTCCGCCCCAGGCCGAGCAATGCAAGACGATGTTTATCGAGGATACTTCATCCCTAGAGGGGCCACTGTGATTCAGAACGTCTGGGCAATTTTTCGTGATCCAAACATTTACCCCGACCCGGAGGCCTTTAATCCAGACAGGTTCCTCAAGGATGGGAAGATCAACCCACTGGTGTTTAATCCCGAGGACAGGGTTTTCGGCGCTGGAAGGAGGTAAGGGGATGCCGTTCAACACACCTCTCTCGGTTGTGGATGACCGGTGCTCATGTCAATCCCGGTAGGATCTGTCCCGGCAGGTACTTGGCCCTCCGGACGGTGTACTTGGTGGTCGCTTGCGTATTGTCTGTGTTTGACATTGGCCCGGTCTTGGACGAAGACGGGAATCCTCGAATTCCCAAAATTGAGTTCGATGGCGCTCAGTCCATTCGGTGTGTTTTCCTGCAGCTACCAATCCACACTGCGGCAGATGTTGACCGCCTTGCGATAGGGACCCCAATCCTTTTGAATGTACTATCAGGCCTCGTTCCAAGGACGCTGTAAAGCTGGTGAAGGAAACCTATGATAGAACAAACTGCTAAGTAGGCGTAGGTTCGTGTATGAGAGGCATCTCAGCTCGACTACTTCTTCCTCCACCATATTTTGATTTCTATTCCAAGTCCAAATTATGAAGTGAGTTAGCTTGGGGTCGCGTGAGCGAGTACTGTACTGACACTACCAACCCGGCAGTCATTGGTCATCAGAAATTCTGCCGCTGCCGGAACATCACCTTTGTCATCAGTCACTATAAAACCTGCCACTATATTGTCGGCATGTCATTGGTCATCA
>Ga0307510_10004256_pt1 | contig 16818 bp, 10 predicted proteins | sample 12_EM_MG_FD_207224 | JGI IMG/M metagenome (GOLD analysis project Ga0307510, IMG submission 207224) | Populus trichocarpa ectomycorrhiza microbial communities from riparian zone in the Pacific Northwest, United States - 12_EM | ecosystem: Host-associated > Plants > Roots > Unclassified | place...
GCCTGGCCGCCTTCTCTTCCACCTATAGAACTGAAGGCCGACTGCGTTTCAACTCTCATACCTAGTGTTCCAACTGTCATGGCTACCGACACCACAACAACAAGTGCACCAACCCGGCAATGTGCCGGTGGTATGCCTCCCCACACCCTACAGGTAATCACACCTGTCCCACCGCTACCTGTCGAATACGCGGCCGACCATGCAACCATACCGTGCTTAGGTGTGTGAACTGCAAGGGCCCACACGACGCTCATACTACACGATGCCCCTCCCACCCTGTGAGTGCTCAGGATGATAAGCCAGAGGAAGGCGAGGAGGAGATGACCACTTGATGGCTATGATTTATGTTATGGTTATTGTGCAGACTTTGGTTCTACATTTTATATTGTGTTTGAGACGGTGTTGAAGTTTCTTTTGTTATATTAAGGTTTTTCTAGGCCATACTTAAGGGTGCATGCCGGAGTTTTCCTGTAGTTAAATACGAAATAAACTCACAGGATTTTACAAAAAAAAAAAAATCTCAAGCAACTTTGTACAAATAAACAATAGCTACTAGTTTTCTAGTACTACAACTTCTTCAATCAAAACTGATTGAAGATCAATCTATTCACGTTCCTAAAATTATAGAGTACAAAGCTTTTTTTAAAAAATATACAAGAGGTAGTAGCTTTGTGGTACTTCCAATAGTGTCCTAACATGCTGTTAGATTGTGAGAAAGCTAGTATTAAATAGATTAGCTTTTGAAAAGCATGAAAAATAGCATATATGAAGTTCAAAGTGCAGAAAGGTTTAGCAATAAATAAAAGGCAACCAAGAAACGAGAAAGAGTTCAAGGATCTTTCAATTATGATAGATTAAAGAGTGTATATTAACATATAAGTATACCAAGTCTGCGGTCTTAAAAGTAATATGAGAATCAGATAAACCTTAATAACTTTAAGACTGTTTTAAATATCAAGTATCTTAATTTAACCTGTTTTCAAACTTATAGATTACATTTTGTAAATAGAAATTTACATTTTTAATGCTTATAGTTTATTAATAACCCATCTATAATACTTGTTATATGGAAAAATTAACTAGAAATCTGTTACAGAATAGCTAACACGGTAGGATTCTGAGCTAACTAGGACAAGGATATTCGAAACAACAGATTAATAGTGAGGAAGGCTCTTAGGTATTTGTTTGATAAAGGTAAGGTAATAAAGTGTAGTCAAATATCAAAGAGTTATAATATAACTCGCTAACTCGTTATATTGTTAAGGTCTCTTCTCCGTTGCTTGATAATTCTTCAACCGCTGGGGAGAGGCATACTATTTATACTAATGTTCATGCTACTTCTACTTCTTTAGTTAAGAAGTATCTTCTTAACAATTCTGTTTGTCAGAACAAAGTGCGAACACCGTTTGACCCTGAAAACTTGCCCAGCCCAACTTAAAGAATCTTCCGAACTGCTATTTCATCTGAGGGTATCCCCACTCCACCAGCAGACAGTCTTCAATCTCTTCGTCATGATAGACTATATATGAATATACAGTCCAAATGCCTACATACCAATAGTAGTATAGAATATGGAGTGATCAGTTCCGATATCCAGCTATCCAAGCATTATGCAGCAATATGCATATGCAACTAGAAAATGAGAGGAATTGTGTTCTCTAAGGATTGTTTCAATGAATTAAACATATCTTGAAATGTGCTCTCATCCAGTGGTCCGAGTCATCTTCCAGATGCCTCTAGGAAGCTCATAACTTTGAGAGCATAGGTTCGAATATATGGTTATCGTATGGCGCCATATACCTCACTCTTAAATATTAGGTATGCTATTCCCGCTAGGGTAATAAAATCTATTTCAAGTACTGTTTATCTGACAAATAGTAATTGAATAATCAATTATTACTTGTATGTTCCAAGAGTGCAGTTTATTTTAATTTGTTAATCGTTTTTTATGTTGATTATTATCTTGTTGAACACATTGAACTATTCAAATATCAGCTTCTTCAAACTTGAAGGAATACTAAGTGGGTTGTAAATTTTGTTAATTTTTAGAATGTCAAAATAGTTGCTTATTACTAGTGGGTGACCTATACTAGGAATATTATGTTAGTAATTAAGAGGGAATTATACCAGTTGTACAAGAACAGGTTAATAAAGCCTATATTTTGAAGGCTAAGATTGTTAGGAGATAGCTAACTCAGTAGGATTCCAAGCTAACTAGAACAAAGATAATAAGGATATCAGGCTGATTATCCGGGAGGCTTAGAGCAGATAGATAGGTTGAGGCAAAGAGGAAAGTATCGTAAAGAGATTATCTTAATAAATTAATAATATATGGTTAAGATCTTTTCTCTGTTGCCTGCCAGTGATAATTGTTCAACCATATGGAGAAGGCATTTCAGGTTTTCAGAACAAAGTATCAATACTGTTTGACAGTGAAAAAGTGCCTAGCTTTGTTCCAGACAATACCATGACTTCTATTTTATCTGAGGGTATTCATACTTTACCAGTAGGTAGTTTTTAATCTCTTTGACCTTATCCTGCATATATTAAATATACAGTCTGAATGTTCATATACCAATACTAGTCTTTTATAGCATAAAGAGTAATTAGTTCTGATAGTCATCTTTTAAAGCATTATGGATCCCTATGTATATGCACTAGAGATGAAGTAAAGTCCCCTTACTTCACTGATGTATTGAGAAAAATGATTTATAGAATGTGAAGCTCTCAGGTATTCTGAGTAGTCACTTCAGATATCTTAGGAGGTAGTACCTTTCAAGAGCTAGAGTTTAGACATATTATCCTCATACAGACATAGCATCTTACTAAATTCAAGCTAGGTAAGCTATTGGAAGTAGAGTAACAATGATGTAAACAGCAGAGAACAAGCAACTATTGATGTAAGAGGATAATGTGACTTTTAAAGCTGCTACAGATCTAAAAACTTGCAGGTCAGTAATTGAATTGTACAAGAAGTTTCTCTGACTGAGCATATCAAACCAGACTCTCTGAGAAAACAGTATTGATAATTGAGTTCTAATTTAAAGACAGCTCTTGAAAGGTTTAAGTTGTCTTAGAAGTTCAGGAGCATCTATAAAAACTCAAATAGAAGAGAGATATACTAGGACATTGGAGTGGCTTCTTATAGTAAGATACATTGTATATTTCTTTTGGTATATCTTAACTGGGGATAGAGGAGGGACAATAAATAGTTTAAGTGTCCAGAATAACTGCTTTTTTAAACCAAAACTTTCTATTAAAACTCATGGTACCTATTTGGTGAACTGGGCTTACAGTATTTGGAAGTGGGCAGGGGGCCGGGAAGGGGGTCATCTGGGCAATAAAACTATATAAGAAAGAGTAGTAGTAAATAGCTTGACTTTCTTTGTTGGATAAGCAGATTCTAAGAATAAATAAAACTCTCTGAGATGTTATATACACATAGATATTACATTAACACAACCAGTAACATGCTAGTTGAAGACATCCAAAAGTGATAGCCAACCAACTGGGAGATGCAAAGGATTTACCAAGTACTTTTCTCTTTTAATTTCAAGCAAAAGTTCTTTATTGGAAGGGTAATAACTCAGTGAAGATTAATTCACTAGGTAAATTTAGACCCTTGTGCTTATACTGAGTCAATTGTTTATTTCAATACTATTGAATATTTATACTACATATATTGTGCATGAGTAAAAATCACCTTTGTGATAGTGGTTAATTAGGTAAATAACCTGTTCTACAAGAGGTATTGTAAGGACAATAGTGGGAAAGAGCAAATAGCACAGTACTATAGGCTGGTACAGAAAAGATAAGGTTAGATTCTTCACTACTTTAGGGAAGTTTAGGAAAGACAGGATTTGAAGACAATTTCTTTTCTGGTATAGCACCCAAATTACAAAAAGCCCCAGTGAGGAGGTTGGTGAAAAGGGCTCTTATATTCACTTCATATATTACAATTATATACTGTATAGGTATCCATGATAGTCAGCTATTGGAATCAAGAGACAAGGGGCTTCCCTACCTGATGATATCTTGATCTGGAATCAAGAGACAAGGTGCTTCCCTTCTAAATCCCATAACTCTCTCCATCATTCTCCCGTTTATGAAGCTTTGGAGATTTGAGTTCAAACCCTCTCACAGAGACTCTTTTAATGGGCTACTGGTCCTGGGCACAAAGCTTCAACTGTCTAGAACTTGGTAGAGATTCTAAGCCTCAGCTGAGAATTCCTCTTTGAGGAATTTACCAACTTAGCTTGCCCACTTACAATCCAAATTTCTCCCTGTATTACTGTTCTATCATTATACTAATCTCAGTCAGGTCTGGCCAAGAAACCTTGCCAAAACTATCACAAGCAGCAAATAAAAGTACTAGCGATACTCCTTTAATCACTATATCCCTTCACTGCCCTGCGATTGGGTAGAGCACTTGCTTCTTTGTTCTGAAGATCTGTTCTTCAAATCATGGTTTCAGTGCCCGGACATACCACATCGAATATTGTAGCCCACTTTCTCAATTGACCAGGATGTACAAGCCGATAACCCAACATGTGGACATCTACCAGGTCAGTTGCCAGTATTACCCAAGCATCAACCCATCAGCTGGCTGTAGTAAAAACTACTTTTGAGTTCATATTTGTGTGACAGCTCTTGCGTTATAGGATACTGCCTCGGAATGAAGGGAACGGCTTCCAGGCACTCAGACTTGGGGTATAATTTTACGGTTTACCATATCATAGTACCATGCTAGGGAGGTTATATTTGTCAAGTTTTTCAATCAGCAAGCTATCTTAATTTAAAGTACCAGTGCAAAGGTTTTCGTCAGATGCTGTTTTTACACCAAAAATGGACATTTTTAAACAAACAATTCTCAACACTGCTTATATAAAAACACTTGAAATCTTTCCATTAGCTAGGGAATCACTATCTATTCAAACCTCTACAAGTAAAAGTGTAAGGAGTCAAAGCTGCCTTCATTGTTCATGATTGTATCACGTAGTGTGAAAGTGACATAGATTTTTGTATTGAGCTCTATACAAAAAGGTACATGACAACCAATACCAAAACTTAAACAACCTTTTCTCCATCACTTCGCACTATTGAAGGATTCTGAAACTTTCTTCATGTTATCTACATGTTTGCTAATGCAAGGACAAATTTTCGCTGATTCTAATAGACATTGCGCAATGAGGGAGGGTGGTGAAGATGGGCACTTTTGGTGTAGAAAGTGCATCGGACGAATACTTTTGCCCTAGTACTGTATGTATCAAATAGCAACGCATTATTTCTCAAGGGAGCTCGGATGCCGTGCTTCTCTACCAAAAGAAGCAAAGTACGGTACATGAGGGGCAGAATATGGGGGACGGATAATAGAGCCCACATTTCTCATTTCATCCTGTTTCACTACTTCCTTTGTTCGTAGCCCCTCCCGAATATCAAACCGATCTCGGCTAACTGTCTAGGCTTGTTTTCGGCATGAGCACCCCTGGCCGTGGAAAGGAAAACGTCCGATGATATTTTCGCCAAGAATCTTAAAAACCTAAGGGCTCTCTGCCTGCCCTGGGAGAAATTTCACATACTATGATATTTTTATGATAATACTATGCTCAGACCCTGGTAGGGCTTGCTGGAGTTGTACGTGACTTCTTCTTGGTCACACCTTTTGGGAGTCTTGGCACCCCTCCTGAGTGACGGGTTGTCTATATAAGAGATCCAAACCACCCCCCCCTCCTCTTCTTCCTTCCTCCACCAACCAACAAGACCAACAAGTTTTACACAGCAACCTTCAACCTTCCTATCGGCAGTACTCTTATCACGGCATATTTTTCAATTACCCTTATTTTCACCAACTCAACCATGAGTTCTCTATCTGCTCTCGAGATGGCCGTCGAAGCCGGGCCGCTTATCCACCAGCGCTACAACGGAGTCGACATTTGTCAGTATCTTTCTATGCTCGCCACAAACAAGTTTCCATTTACTGGGTCGGACGGAGCGCAGCTCCAGATCCATCATATGCTTCCCGTCGACTGGAAGCCTGCTTCTGGAACTCTTAGCGTCTCATTTGAGCCGGCCCCCTACACTATTATCGGGACCCACTTTACTATCCGCAATCGCCCGGTTTACAAGCTTAGTGATGGATCCATTCTTCTTGTCTTCGATCCCGCCACTACCGACATGAATTGCGAGCTCACTGATCATTCCTTCGTCGACCCCCAATTCGAAATTACTGGGGAGAACCGTTTTTTGCGCCTCGCTATCAACGATCAAGACTTCGCCTCCCATGGCGGTAACCTTAGTTTGATTCGCGATAAAGGTGTCAAGCGCCCCGCCAATGCGTAAGTACAATTCTACCAACCTACCGGTTTCATGTGCTGATACAATAACAGATTCATCTTGTTCAGAACGGAAAATGTGAATGCGATTAAAGCTCAGTACCCCGGGGTTGGCAACAACGATATCTGTATGTGGTTCCCATCCCCCTCCTTTCACTCTTCGCTCCTAGCACCATTTCCCTAATATGTTCCATAGCAAAGATCCTCGGTCGCATGTGGCAAGATTCCTCCGATGAAGCCAAAGATATTTATAAGGTACAACATCTCTCATTACTACTAGTTAGAATCACTAACACATTAATAGGCAAGGGCCCGCCAACTCGCGGTTTCCCATAAGTTGATCAATCCGACTTATAAATACGCCCCGCGCCGCTCTCATGAAATTATGAGGAGGACCTGTGCGAACAAGGGCCCTTCCACCCGTGCCGACCTTCATCGCGCTGGGGTTGTGAAGCGTGCGAAGAAGAGGGCCTCTACTCATCTTGGGGCCCTCACTGAGCGCTTTGCTTCCCAGCCCAACGCCAATACTCTAGGCGATATTATCGAGGAAGCGGAGAGGGTCTTGGAATCTTTCGGATTGATTAATTGAGTGGTCTCAATGGATGGAGCTTATGGGTTACTTAGGTGATATACATTTAATAGGAGGGGTGATCTTGTTTGTTTGTGGAAGGTCATTTAACTCAATTAGATAAACTTGTACGATCCAAATAAAATAAAATAAATCTTAAAATGAGAGCGAGAAATGTGAACAAACAAAACCATAAAATAAGCATAGAGTTGTGAGCATTATCCTTAAGCACTCACCCCCCCCCCCCCCCACTCTCCTCTATATTATGCGACTAAAAAGTACCTCTCATGGTCGCATGCCATTTTGTTTATCCATCGCTCGTAAACCCATTTAACTTAGGCACCCCATACAGGTTAGTGCTTCACCATCTTAGAGAGTTGGAGGAGATATGGTTATTAGCCCAGTAATGCTCCCTTGAGTTGTGGAATGCCCCTAAACTTGTCATTAATAAAGGTATGATAGAAGAGAAATGTGCTAGGACGTTGGAATTTCCCTTCTCAGCTACGCGAGGGGAAAACACCGCAAACTCAGCCCCCAAGTTACTTTTGTCTTAGCCAAAACCAGCTTTTGGCCGGGAAAGAATGCAAACATTTTTACCCAGCCGGCTCTCAGATATAGGTCTAGGAGAACACCTGTAGATATCTATTGGGAAAAAACAAAATCTGGGCTTGATTAGCCCTGATCAGGCAAACGACAACGTTAGCAAGTAGGAAATTATTTGGCTTTAGAAGAGTGAGAGGTTTGCTCGGGTTTTGCGTGACATCCCTGCATGTTACACGTACCTGGAATTAGTAGAATTGGCTAGTACGAGTACAATCATGGAACACCCAAATACAACAGTTCGCTCCTGATTGGCTGAATCTTAGTAATCCAAGGTTACACGACAATCTGTGAGGACTCTGTATTTGGGGGGTTGTATATTGGGGTGCTCGGCGATCCTACGATACTCGAGTACCGTAAAAACTCTTGCGATTCGCTAGCGCCAAATACCTCTGCAAATCACGGCACCAGACCAAAGTAGGTTTAGCTAGATAAGCTGACACAATTGGGACAGCAAGTTAATGAGATCCATTGACTCAGGCTATACTATGCCAGGAAAGCACTAATCCTTCTTAAGGGATTTTGTCTCTGAATCCAGAGATTAGCGAGCTAACGGAGCTACCGGAGATAGCGAATCGCAAGAGTTTTTACGGTATTGCCGGAGGTTCAACAGTGACCAAAAAAGGGTAGAAAATCTGCCTTCTTTTTTTTTTTTTTGGAAGATCGGGTAGGATGGTTCAATCACGCAAAACCAAACTAGATACCGAGTAATCCAGCATGAGTCAACCTCCCAAGGTTGGCAAATTGTGAGACGAGACCAGGGAAGCCTGTCACAATATAACATTATGGATTCTATTAAGCAGTAACGCTATTAATGATGGCTTGCCGCTACAATAATAGACAAACCCCAATTCTCAGATCTTATTTTTCCCCAGCGTACTTGTCCACAAGATGAGCAGGACCCTCGCCTGAAGGGAATCGCCACTTCTCTTGCAAAGTATTTGTTCAAAAGGGGTGTGAATTGGGTCTACTGCGGGAAACCAAATAAGGGAGAATCACTTTACTTCGCAACTAAGTACGTAGTATGGGTATGGGTTTGAGTAGGCATTTCTCAAATTATTTGACTCCAAGTCATTTGTGATATGTGCTTAGATTTTGCGTGACATCCCTGCTAGCTGAAATTCGGAGGAATTAGAGTCGGATACCGTGACTGGTACTTGTATCAGTAGCCGCAGTACAACTGCTCATGATAGTCCCCTTGGACTATCTACTAGTGAGGCAGGCTGCTTGGGCCCTATGGGTGTTTTGGTTCTTGCTAGACATCCAGGCGAGTATGCATGCATTGAGCAATCTCCTGATGCAAAGTTAATGTAAGCAAAGACTATATATTAAGGGCCTCTTTGGCAAAAAAGAAGAAGCCGTATTCATTCTATTGCGAAATGGTTTGATAATAATATTATTATATGGAAATGGTTGTTACTCATAGTCAACCATTTCTTGCTTCATGAAAAATTTTCACACTAGCCTTGTTGCTTGAAGGAATTTTACTAGTATCATACTGGCTATTAGATTGGTTGAAATATAGGTTGATAGGAAGCAGTGATTGTTAAAAACTGATATTATAACATAAAAGCCAGTTATTTTACATGGCAAAAGTTTTCATGATATGTTTACATGGCAACCATCTTGTAGTCACCACTAAGAAACCGAATGGTTGCTATCATTTGTACCAAACAGTCATTTTGCTTATGATACACCTTTTCGAAACTGAAGGAAATGGTCATTTGTATTGGACAACGGAACAGAACCGTTTCATCCAAACAGGCCCTAAGCCTCTGGAGTTCACTAAGGATTTCAACGAGATTGCAACAAAACCATACTTGTAAATATTATGAGACTTGCTCGAATTTGTACTGATAGTAGCTTTAAGAACGATATTGGTTTCACACTTGGGACCTTCCTGCTTAGTTTGGCTTCTCTTCGGTACTCTGCGTTGCTTGGCGTTGGAAATTGACTCCCGCTACGGCCAAGTCCAATAACGAATTGGCTCCAGCAATAGTAAAGTTCTTGAAGGAAAACTCCATCATAACTACATAAAATCAGCTCCTCTTTTGGCCTTGTGAACTCCGCTTTTTGATTAAGTGGGTATTGGAAAAACTCAAATAGAAGAGAAATGTGCTAGGACGTTGGAGTTGCCTCTCCTAGTAAGGCGCCTCGTATATTCCTTTTGTTATGTCTCAACGGGGGGCTGAGTTTGCGGTGTTTTCCTCTCGCGTACGGTAACTGAGAAGGGAAATTCCAACGTCCTAGTCCATCCCTTCTACCTGTATTTGAACTTTTACTGTATTGGCTGAGAGGGGAAGGAGCATTTGAAAATAGGGAACATGATCTCGGATGTTTGTGCCAAGACACTGCCTTTTGTGAGGTATCATATTTGCAAGGCTGCGGACTAGCAGATCAGCGTTTGCCAACCCCTCTTTTCTTTAGCTCCAAGCAACACCAACAACGGACGATACTTGATAACTCCTCCTCTACAAAAGCGTAAGCAACAAAGATGTCTCAATATACCATCAGTGACAGCAACAACTGCTTCAATAATAACAACTCTTTTAATAATGTGTGGAATTATACTACTATTACCGAGGATCGGTCTCAGCTCCTAAGCTGGTTGTCACCCCTGGAGCCTACGTTACGGCATCGAGATGTTCAGGAACGCCGTGTTGACGATGTAGGGGAATGGCTCATACAAACTGAGGAATTTAGAAGCTGGTGTGATTGTAGTGGGGGGGGTGGGCGCGATAACGCAGTCTTGTTTTGTCACGGAGATCCGGGGGTCGGTAAGACGTTTATCAGGTAGCAGAGACTATCCTCCAGGGAAGGGAAAGAGCGACAGTGCTAACAGGTGTTAGTTCGCTGGTGGTGGACAGGCTGCACGATCAGGCCGGGAGGCAGGACACCGCCGTCACTTGTTTCTACTTCGACTTTGCGGCTCGAAAGGAACAGTCCGCGACGAGCATGCTGGGTTCCTTACTGAAGCAGGTCGTTATCGGGATGGAAAGGATTCCCGAGGAAATATCACGGGTCTTTCGAGAGCATAAAAAGGCCATGGGTGGGGGAGCGCTGCGACTTCCTGATATCGTGAAGATGCTGCAATCCATCACGTCCTCACAGCCCACATTTATATGCATTGACGCCCTAGACGAATGTGCGGCACTGCATCGAGTCAAGATCCTTGATTCTTTAAAACGAATCCTTGAGAAGTCACCGGGCACACGAATATTCATGACCGGGAGGCCCCATATTCAAACTGAGATCGAAAAGCGTCTTGCCGGACGAGTGATAAGTGTATCCGTGGGCCCCAAAAAAGATGATATCATCAGATATCTTCGTGTTAAACTGAGCGAGGATGAGACCCCGGATGCCATGGACGAGAGTCTGGAGGCCGACATTCTGGAGAAGATTCCCGAAAGTATATCAGAAATGTACGTAGGTAATGGTGCTGGGAAACCTACCCATATCCCCGGCTAACATATATATATATCTAGGTTTCTGCTTGTTTCCTTAAACGTCGAGGCAATCTTGCAAGAATCGACAATCTATCGGAGACGAGAAAGACTCAGCAGAATGACAGATGGATTGGGGTTGGGAGAGATTTACGGCGCGACAATAGAACGGATAAAGACGCAGGGTGGGGATAAACCAAGCCTCGGAATGGCAGCTCTGATGTGGATCAGTCATGCCGAACGACCGTTGCGAGTGAGTGAGCTCTGTCACGCTTTAGCAGTCGAGCTCTCCACAGATTTCAATGTTGGGAATGTCCCTTCGATTTCGACCCTGGTGAGCTGCTGCCAAGGACTTATTGCCATAGATAAGGAGGCATCAACCGTTCGACTGGTGCACTTTACTCTCCAGGAGTATCTTTCCGCCCACCCCGGAATTTTCGGTAGACCTCACTCGACAATGGCAGAAATCTGTCTAACCTATTTAAATTTCCAACAGGCCAAGGCCCTTTCAGCCGATCCCTCTCCTGACATTCAAGACACACCCTTTCTAGAATATTGCTCTGTCTACTGGGGATGTCATGCCAAAAGGGGACTCTCTGACTGCGCGAAATCACTTGCGTTGGATCTGTTTCAGGAGTATGGTGGCCACACATCCACTAAATTGCTCTTAGGGCAAGTGAAGCACCTAAGTCTTGGGGATTTTGATGCTTGTTCTCCGTTTAGTGGGCTACACTGCGCATCATTCTTCGGAATTGTTGAGCTTGTGGCCGCCTTGATAGAGATAAAATGCTATGATATCGACGAAGGAGATTTTTGGGGGCATACACCACTTATATGGGCTGCTCGTAATGGACATGGGGAAGTGATAGAAGTACTGCTTGAGCAGGGGGAGGCCAATCCCGACAAGCCAGACAATTACGGTCGGACACCGCTCTCGCATGCTGCCGGCCGTGGACATGAGGAAGCGGTGAAAGCACTACTTGGGCGGGAAGAGGTTGGCCCCGACAAGCCAGATAATGACGGCCAAACACCGCTCTCGCATGCCGCTTGTGGTGGACATGAGGAAGTGGTGAAAATACTGCTCGTGCGGGAGGGGGTCAACCCTGACAAGCCAGATAATTACGACAGAACACCGCTCTCGTTTGCCGCCTTGAGCGGAGGTGAGGGAGTGGTGAGAATACTGCTTGGGCGAGAAGGGGTCAACCCTGACAAGCCAGACAATCGCGACCGAGCGCCTCTCTCGTTTGCCGCTGCTTACGGGCGTGAAGGGGTGGTGAAAATACTACTCGAGCGAGAAGATGTCAGCCCCGATAAGCCAGATAATGACGGCATAACACCGCTCTCGTACGCCGCTGCTTGCGGACATGGGGGAGTAGTGAGAGCATTACTTGAGCGGAAAGAGGTCAGCCCCGACAGACCAGATGATGACGGCCAAACACCGCTCTCGCATGCTGCTTGTGGTGGACATGAGGAAGTGGTGAAAATGCTACTCGTGCGGGGAGAGGTCGACCCCGACAAACCTGATGATTTCGGCCAAACGCCGCTCTCGCATGCCTCTGGGGATGGACATGAGGGAGTAGTGAAAATACTACTCGCTCGGGAAGGGGTTAATCCCGATAAGTCAGATAATGATGGTAGAACACCCCTCTCGCATGCTGCTATCCACGGGTGTGAGGGAGTCGCAAAAATGTTACTTGGGCGGGAAGGGGTCAACCCCAACAAGCCAGATAACCGGGGCCGAACACCGCTCTCGTTCGCCGCTCGGTATGGACATGAGGGAATCGTTAAAATGTTACTCAAGCGGGAAAAAGCCAACCCCGACAGGCCAGATAATGGCGGCCAAACACCGCTCTCGAATGCCGCTGCTTACGGGCATGAGGGAGTGGTGAGAATATTACTCGGGCAGGAAGGTGTCAACTCCAACAAGCCAGATAATGATGGCCGAACACCGCTCTCGCACGCCGCTTGGAACGGACGTGAGGGGGTAGTGAAAATATTACTCGGGCGGGGGGGGGTCGGCCCCGACGAGCCGGATAATGACGGCCAAACACCGCTCTCGCTCGCTGCTTGGTATGGACAGGAGGAAGTGGTGAAAATACTACTCATGCGGGAAGAGGTCAGCTTCGACAGGCCAGACAATTACGGCCGAACACCGCTCTCGTTCGCTGCGATGCGTGGCCATAGCAGGGTGGCAGCACTACTACAGTCACGCACGGCAGCACCCCCCAGCGTGGTTTGAGCCGTAGGGGACACTGCCTTATCGAAATCACCACCATCCTTTCCTTTCGGAGCATGTTAGTCACAGAGGCTGTCCATGGATATCACCCTTTGCAGATGAAGGAAATCCAATGAGATAGACCCAGGGATGCACATATGTCATCATGCCTATGCGAGCCTCCCTAGGATTTGCCTTTCAGTTCGGGCGGGGATTCACAAGTTTGTTTACAAAGTATGGTAGAGTTTGGCCCGTGGGAGGAAGCCGTCTATTGTCAGAGAAGGTCCGGTTTCTAGCTTGCAGTTTTCACCCTATCATACCTAATTGTTTCTTCGGCTGCGAAATCTTGCTTATGCGCTTTTCTTCCTTTCTTTCTCCCCCTCACACGACAGGCGACTATATATCGAGCCCTGTCTAGATAGAATAGAAGTAGTGTATTTTATCATAGCGCAAGAATTCTCGTGGCGAGCGCGAGCAACCGCGCACATAAAGGCCGCACCGAGCCTGCGATAAGTGACCAATTACTATTTATAATGTGTCTTAACGAAGAATACGGTACCATGCTTAAGGGACACTTACCTCGCTATTCACATTAGTATAGAAGGTGAGGAGAGGGTAGCAGACAGTCTTTCCATCTCACCCATTCGCCCCACCGCCTCGCGGTTGGCTTGATAACATAAAACGTATCAAAAAGTATGCTCTAACAGGTGTCTAGAAGCTGCGGGACTCTCACGATAGACCCGTATTGAGCCACCGAATGGCCAACACCCCAATAGCGCGCCTTGCGATATGGGCAGGAAAGAACATCTCCGGGCGGTTTGCTGAAAGGCTACTTAGCGACAGCAGCGCTTTTAGCCGATCTCGATATTTAAGTATCAAAGGAAAGCAAGCGGGATGAGGGAGGTGGTATCTTTGCTTTTGGAACGATGGTTATTATGATATCGGTTGTGCTGGGGGTTGTGAGGTGTTATGATGCTGCCAACTGTGGTGCGAATTAAATTAGGGGTATGATGAGCACAGGTGCGACCAGGGCCTACTATGATACAGCGCCTATCAAGCCTGAATTCTGTGCCAGGTATTGAAGTTTCCGTCTCTCGGTTGCAGGTTTCAGCTCTCGAGTGATATTTTATGAACTGAATATCAATTTCATGCTGGAGCTCAATGAGGGCTGAGCTCGCGCCATCCTTGATGGGAGAGTTTTATCAGTGATTAGAGCCTCCCGATCGGCTCGCCTATTGGTGAACACTACTTTCTGTAGGGATTTCGGTTTTTACAGATTTACCATACTTGTACCAGGGGGGGCGGAGGAATTGCGGGATGATCGCCAATGCCGTAATTTACTGTGTTTAGCGATAAATCGGTGGTGATTAGAAAATTGGATCCCCAAAGTGTCCTTATAGACCGCTCCCTTGTTGTGAGAAAGAGCTTTCCAATCCTTGGACAACCCAGGTAGAACTTTGCTGTTGTGCTTCAAGTTAGCTGCTGTGCTAGTCCGGGAGGCTTTCGCTTGCTCGCATGGGTTTGCTATGGCGGTCCAACTGGCTGGGAGCGAGAAAACTTATTTTCAGAGCCTGATCACCCCCAGGAGGTCTGAAAGGAATATCGGTTTGAAGTGCAGGTCTCAGGGTGAAATATTAAGCTCAGATTATTATAAATTTGTTATGTGTCTATCACAGCGGGCCAAATAAACAAAAAATCGAGGTTCGCGCTATGTATAGTAGTGCATTTGTTTATGGGTTATCTGGAGCACTAAGCTTTGGCCGCGGGGCTGCTTCAACGCCAGCAAACTTCGCTTTTGACGTGACCGCGCTTCTCTTTAGACGGGGTGGGCGCTCTGGGAGGAAGCACCCGAAGCGGGGCATGGTTTGATGCCGGGTTCATGCGCAAATATTCGCTAAGCCGCGCTTAGGGTGCTGCATCGCTGAGCACTGCTGAGGAACACTAACCAACCAACCATACTCAATAACTCCTCCTATTTGGTATCATACTGTGAGCGGTAAAGAGCAGATGTTGCAATATACCGCTCACAATAGCACCGCCTTGTCCAATAATAGCAACTGCTTTAATGTGCAGAATCACTATGTTGCTGCCGATGATCGGTCTCACCTCCTCACCTGGCTATCACTCCTAGAGCCCAGTTCACGGAATCGAGATGTTCAAGAGCGCCGTGTCGATAATGTGAGGATTGGCTCATACAAACTGAGGACATTATAAGCTGGTATGATTGCAGTAGGGAAGGTGAGGTTGATAAGGCAATCTTGTTTTGTTATGGGGATCCGGGGGTCGGTGAGGCATTTATCAGGTATCATAACAAGACTATTCTCCAGGGAAGAGAAAGAGCGGGAGTGCTAACAGGCCGTGATGTCAGTTCGCTGGTAGTGGGCAGGCTGTGTGATCAGGCAGGGAGACAAGACACTGTCGTCACTTGTTTCTGCCTCGACTTTGCGGCCCGGAAAGAACAGTCCGCGACGAGCATGCTAGGTTCTTTGCTGAAAAAGGTCGTTAACGGAATGGAAAGGATTTCAGAGCAAATATCGCGGGGCTTTCAGGAGCATACGAAGGCCATTGGTGGAAGGGCACTCCGACTTCCTGATATCGTGAAGATGCTGCAATCCATCACGTCCTCACAGCCTACATTTATATGCATTGACGAGCGAGACGAATGTGTGGCAGTGCATCGAGAGAAGATCCTCGATTCTCTGAAGCAAATCATTGAGAAGTCCGCGGGTACACGAATATTCATGACCGGGAGGTCCCATATTCGGGCGGAGACTGAAAGGCGTCCTGGTGTGGACCAGTAATAAATGTATTTGTGGGCCCCAAAAAAGATGGTATCGTCAGATATCTTCGTGTTAAACTGAGCGAGGACGAGACCCCGGATGCTATGGACGAGATTCTGGAGGCTGACATTCTGGATAAGATTCCCGAAAATATATCGGAAATGTATGTAGAGGAATGGTATTAGGAATCCTACCTCATATTATACACAAAGATATATATCTAGGTTTCTACCTGTCTCCTTAAATATCGAGACAATCTTGCAAGAATCTGGAATCCATCGGAGATGAGAAAGGCTCAACAAACTTTGGGATGGATTGGAGTTGGGAGAGGTTTACAGTGCGACGGTAAAAGCGATAAAGGCCAGGGTGGGAATAAATCGAGATCAGGGATAGCAGCTCTAATGTGGATCAGTTATGCAGAACGTTACAAGTGGGCGAACTCTATCACGTATTAGTAGTCGAGCTATGCTTTATGGATTTTGAAGGCAATACCGCTTAGATTTCGACACTGGTGAGCTGCTGTCAAGAACTTATTACTGTAGGTGGAGAGGTATCGGCTGTGCGGGTGGTTCGCTTTACACTGCATATCATTCTTCGGAATTGTTGAGCTTGAGGCTGCCTTGATAGAGATGGAGTGCGATGATGCCGATGAAAGGGATGTTTCGGGGTATATGCCACTTGCATGGGCTGCTCATAATGGGCATGCCGCAGTGATGGAAATACTGCTCCGACGGGAAGAGGTTGATTCCGACAAACCAGATGATTTCGGGGAAATATCGCTCTCGCATGCCGCTTGGTTCGGACGTGAGGGAGTGGTGAAAATACTGCTCATGCGGGAAGAGGTCAACCTCGACTGGCCAAGTAATGACGGCTAAACACC
>Ga0307510_10004257_pt1 | contig 16818 bp, 15 predicted proteins | sample 12_EM_MG_FD_207224 | JGI IMG/M metagenome (GOLD analysis project Ga0307510, IMG submission 207224) | Populus trichocarpa ectomycorrhiza microbial communities from riparian zone in the Pacific Northwest, United States - 12_EM | ecosystem: Host-associated > Plants > Roots > Unclassified | place...
CTTCATTCGAGCTGCCGCTTATAGGCTCCGGCTCGCCAGGGATCATTTTTAACAGCCTGCAAGAAATAGAAGGGGGTTAAATAGGTCATCAAGTGCTCCAGGGGTTAAGATAAGACTGAGCCAATCATTCCACTACGAGCCTTATTTTCCCTTTTAAATACTTCCACGAGTCTTTTGCTTTAACTATAGTGACGGTGATGTCGCAACAAAGCCAAAGAACTAATGCAACCGAATTTGACTCCCAGCACAATGCCTGGGATTTCCCAGCGGAGTTACCGGGAAACTCAATTGACCCCCTCGGATCAGGATACCTGGAACCAAAATCTGAAATTTCTAACGGCGGTAGTACTAGTACCTTCTCCAGCGAGGATATGCTGCCCTGCAGATTCACGCCGGTGGAGGATGAGTTCCAATTTGGAAAACGCTTTTGGCTTTCTTATTTCTTAAAGATGTATTCTTGCTTATTGGTTTAGGCATATGGCACATATTTGCCTGATCATGAACCAAGAGCGAGATCAAATGATGAGCTTAAATTTTCTAAGCATACCAGCCAAAGAGGGGGAATCTAGAAAAACACCACAGTGCCTACTGGGCTCGGTAGGGCGTCCGGTCCTACCTCCATCTACCCCCAGTCCGTCCGTGGAACCGAAAAAAGAAGAACTACCACCGGCGGTCCGTCCGGTCCTACCCCCAAGACGAGCGGACAGGACGGTTCTGAGCGCTGATGCCAAGTCGAAGTTCTTCGTGCACTTTTGTCGGGTCGGGTCCCTTAATTTGGTTTGCCCTAGCTCCAATCCAATTTTTGACAGATTATACGGTATCTCCTGGAGCTTGAGGATGTGTACGGGTTCACGTATCTCCGGGAATCGGCGGGCGTCTTCTGATACCGGTAGTTATCTTCAGATATCTGCAAATAGCTGGGCATCCGATAATACTAGCTATCCATTCACAAAATATTTACTAACTTGATGACATATACCAAAAGCATGCCGCTCCCCTTTCCCTACCCTCCTAAATTTTGATTTGAACACTTAGAATCTTGATCGTTTTTTCGAGAGTCTATGGTAACATATCTCGGCGGTGTGGGATTCGCCTTCAGACGTCTTGTACCTGAGTCATATTTTTACCACTTGGAGGGCGCTTTGGGCATTTATGCTCACTCATTTACTCTCCGCGATTGAGCTCGGTACCTACGTCTAACTGCCATAGGGCCTTGATCTCGGGAAGAAATTAGGTTCCCGCTATGCCCCTCCTTACCGAAGTCCTATTCTAGTCTGCCCACTCTATATATTGTGCTATCATTAGTTATCTTTCGATCTACAAGGAATATTAGGCAAAGGTCGATATTTTATTTCTAAGCATAGAGAGATGTCGCATCGTTTTATTTTCGCAGAGATTGTTCAGTTTTCAAGAAAATTCCGAGCACGGATAAGCCATGCCCAGGACAAAATGGAAGCCAAATATCAATTGAAGACTGAAGGCTAACCGATAAGCAAAAGAGATAGAAAAGGAGATCAAAGGAATGAACCACATAAGCACTATCCTACCAACAGAAACATCTTCCGTTCACGAGCGAGGAAATTTCGCTACAACTAACGAAACGGGAGTGATATCCCTTAATCAGGCCTCGCTTAATTACCCAGGGATTCACGAGACAACTTGATCCCATGTTTGTTCAATACATGAGCGGGAAGGTTATCCTTTCTTTTGATCCCCTTATCCCCAACCTTCTCGCACCCGGGGATTGGACAATCCACACGCTTGTTAAGGTGCTTCACTTCGTAGTGGCGGTCTAATGCTTGCTTAGTCGAAAACGAGTATCACCAGGTGCAACCTGGCTCACGGCAGGGATAACTCCTCCTCTCAGAACTCGCTTGTGCCCCACTACCGAACCATTAGGGAGGGATACGGGAAAAATGGCGTGGGGGGTGGAGAAGTAACAAACCTGTTAATGGGATCATCATTTGAGAGGCAAGGGTGACCGTCGGGAGCGATGTGCGAGCATTCACCGGTGATGCCGGTAATGCTGGTGGTCGAGGACAGGATCGTCGAGTGGTTACCATGGTTAACAGGTGCGAATTTTACGTGGGGAGAAAAGACTCCAACGCCTAGCGGACCGTTCACGGAGAAAAAGCCGTCATCATCGGAATAGAGTGGTAGATCGCCAAGTCCAGGTGGTAACGGTTGTGGGTATCCGGACTTGTCAAATGAGACAAGGCTAAACTCCTGGCCTGCAAGGGATGTTGTCACTCCGCCAATCAAGGGCTTTACCGGCGCAGCAGCAACCGTGTCGCAATTCTCCTGCCAGAGAGCCCGCCTGTCAAGAAGGACGGTCAGCAAAAAAAAAAACCTACATGTGATCCATGAATAATGTTGCAGCCGCTGTTATGTAATCTGCCGCAATAGTGCAGAAGTGTGGCGAGCAGTTAGAAAAACATTTGAGGAATGAGAAGGAGGGAGAGGGGACTTTTTGAATTCTCGTTGGAAGGAAATGCACCCTTTTCCAATTGGCTAATGCCATGAATGTCAGCCCGGAAGCCTGAGACATCTGACATGCAGTCTCCCTGCAGCGAGCCACCTCCGACAACCTGAAGTGCCCTCACAAAGCCTGAGACACTGCTTACCAGGGAAAAGCCTTGGGAAGTGTGGTTGGGGGAGAAGAATGCTGCCGCAGGCGATGGGTTATGGGGTATAGCAAAGGCACTCTACCTGAAGGATAAGCCGTCCAGTACCTACGATCCCTCAGCTATATTCCGATAGACAGGCATCAAATTTCATCTTGCGCTATCTTTGACCAGAGTTAATTTCTACATGAGAGACCACCGATATACCGGTAATAACAACCAGGCCAGTTGAAGTAGTAACTCATTAGGATGGGCACCGCCTGACACTGTTTCCCCCAGCAGGAACGTCGCTCCTCCGCTCTTGTGGTGGTGATTCCTCAAACCCACAGGCTCCCAAGTGACCTTGCGCCGAAGGATGCAGCGTGAATGGCTCTCCGAAGTCTCTCTCCTTTTCCCTCTCTCGACCAGAATTATTTTTTGGTTTACAAGGATACCTTAGTCTTACACTTGATATGCACCGCCTCACTGCCCGTCCTTGGTTGCTGTGATTTTTTTCTTCCTCAATCCACCAAGTTACAATCCAAGCGTATAAAGAAAGAATATTATATCTGGCGTTGCTAAGTTAAACCAGAGAAACGAATTAAAGAACCTAGAAAAAAGAAGCTACCCGGTGTTTGCTTCTTTTAATTATGAGTATTCCAACAATGTAAATAAATACCATCCGGGGTCTTTGTAAAACGGTGATGTTGTTTACCGAGTGTTTATCAAACTAGTTAACATAATTTACTCTGCTAATGGATTCCCTGGTGTGTATCTAGGCTCGTATCGTATCTTCGGATACCGGTTTGATATTGGTAGTGTGACTATTTTTCTGGGTTAGAGAGTGGGCTGAAGGCGAGTGGTGCATCGCGTACCTTTTGCGCGCACTGGGCCCACACGCAATAAAAATGATGCCAGAAATAGTGGCTTATCTCGAAATCACTGATGGGTAAGTGAGCAGAGCCTCTTGATAGCACAGCAACCGTTGGTGGGCACAAGATATCCGCCCAGGTGGGGGCTGCCGTAATCACTCAACGTCAGACTACCGTGGGCACTCCTGTCGAATAAAAATCTTGGAGCGCCCACGGGATTTCTCCCTTTGGAAATGCACAGCCCATGCCACGTATCGAGAAGGACGCTGGGGAATGTTGGCATGCCAACCCTGGTATCTGGGAGCTGATTGCACGCATGTCCAAAATTTCTGCTGTTTGCTGGGAGAGGTGTTTCCGGTCTTAGCGAGTGGTATGGTACCTGTACCGTAGCTTCTACCGTGCGCCTTTTTCTCTTGCAGAGAGTGTGAATGTGAAACCAGTATGGTGATTTATGGTGGTGAACACGATTGACGTGGGTGTTGGCACATGCTTCTGTAATAGAGTGGACTTAAGGTACCGGCAGTATGATCCCTTCGTTCGTTCCCGTTTTTCAGGCCCAGGCACACCAATTTTAGTTCGCGTTTAGGGCGAAGCTAAAGTATGGTTGTGTCTCCGAAAGGTAACGATAGACAGCACACTGAGGTGGGTCAAGGTCGGGCTAAGTACTCATACTCACACCATAGTCGGGAGCAAATCTACGCAGAAAACCTAGTTTCCATCATGACAATACTGAGCAGTACTCACGTAGCACTGTTCTGAGCACTACACCACCTCTGAAGCACCAAGTTTTTCATATCACGATTACCCAACTAAGCTATAGCAGCAGTGAAGGGGGGTACTGGCACCACCCTTCATGTTCATCATATGCCTCTTACATCATAGTTGTCACAATTATCCCTAACTTTGCTCTCTTTAGTTACTTTACCACCGATCGCTTCCACTACCAGCTGTGCCCGTACTAGGCGTGTGGGTCTGAAAACGAACGAAGGGATAGATCGTGCTAGCATCAGAATGACAGATACGGGTAGAGTAGGTTGTGGTTTCGTCTACTGGTATCATGATAGCCGATCCATGCTTGTGCCCACTAACCCCGAGCCTGGTCCAACGCCAACAGAAACCCTAACCCACCCCCACACTCTTAATCGAGCACAATATTGAGCCGGGTAATTAAACTTCCAACCGCCCCCACTCCCGTTCCCTCTGCAAAACACGTGCAGAATGAAAGTCAACACCGCACCACAACCATCACCAATCTTCCACGCCATCACGCTCCACCGACACACATCCGCGCCTTACATAAAGCCTACCAAAAATCGCTCTTAACGGCCCCCTACGGTTCTAGACTTTGAAGACCTCCCGCCGAGCTCCTCATCTTCCATCGCGATCGCTTCGAAAATTAGCGCCTCCCGCATCAGCCGCATCCCCCGTACCAAGCGATGGGAAATAAAGACACACCGCGAATGTTGAGTCCGGCTTACCCATCCACAAAGTCGCTTCGGTTCCCGGACTACTGGTAATACGATACCCAACTCGATTCCTTCATCGGTACAGAAGGTTGTCCTGCGCAAACTACTATTCCGCGACCTTTCCGACCCGCGGCACAAAGCAAACAAACCTGGACGCACACTACCACTTATCTCCCATGCCGCCCGATCATCCGGGCGCTCAATGCCGATGGACGTGACTTATCTTTTGACCGAATGCTCTGAAAAAAACCTCGCCATCCGGGACCACGGTGCAGGCGGCTATAGACAATAGTCGATATGCATTCGCTGGGGGATAGGCTGGCGCCTCATCGGGATATTTCTGAGTCGTGTTCTGCGCCATTGGTCAGTCTTTCCCCGGGTTGTGAGGCGCTTTCTTGCGGGGGTTGGGGCGAAGAGAAGATTGTGGTTAGGGTAATGAGCGGGGACGCGGTTGTTGTCAACGGGGAGGCGAGGCGGCCTAACACTCTGTGTTCACAATTGCCGGCGGGATATGTTCTGAGTGGCCGGAGCAGAGGAGGGTTGGATCGGCCGGGCAAGGGTCAATTTGAATGCGAGGCAGATGTAGGTTTCAGTGCGAGGAATAAACTATTTCGCGAGCGGAATGAATGTATGGTTACCCGAGCACAGATTATCACTGGGTAGACCATAGGAGCTTAGAAACCGAGACAGTGGGACTGTATATATTCTGAATCCAGTAGGGCGTCCGAGTGCTCTCACGCGCTCGGTTGTTAATTGATAATTTAAACCTTCTCCACGATCGGGAAAGGAATAAGATATTTTGATAAGCATCCGAAAAGTGATTTCCAGATTAGCACGCGGCACATCTGGCTAGCCCTCTGCACTAGCGGGCGTTCCTCCAGGCCATGGCAGGTAGAGGATTAGGTACATTCCCCCGTCACTTACTCTCTCCACTTGACAACCTTCGCTTTGTATCCATTTAGGTCGTCGCAATTCCAGAAAAATAGCATATTATACAGGTACCATAATAACTAGAACAACCGAGAACCCGAGCAGCATGTTGGAGCTACAGACCGATAGAGCGCACTCTAACACCGTAATCTGCTCTAAAGACTATAAAATAGAGAGAGACGATTCTCCGTGGCTGAAGAGACCTGGATAAAATCGTTAGACAGATCCCACAGTTCTTCTATTCATGTAGACTCTGTTATTAGTGCGGGTTTGGCTGCAGTCCATAGACGTTTTCCCTCGGCCCAAGCAAGTGTACTCACACTCGATTGAAGGCCAAGGTTAAGTAATAAGCAAGACAGGAAAAATGGAGAGAAAATATGTAAACGCATATCCCATAAACATAGCAAATCGGCCCCGCCAAAAATATCCTGCTCCGACCACCAACACAATTTCAACACACCCAAGTCCAAAACAAACCAACACGAGTGATATATCGTGATCATACCACCAAGCCTAATCCCAGCAGGATTGACAAGGCAACTCGATCCCACGGGTTGGAAATGATCCGCAGTGAGTCGAACCCGAATGTGAGAGCTGGAGAGGAATTAAAAGCCAAATAAGAGTTGTGTCAAGACTGGTTTTGTTGGCTCTGCTTTGCTGTGTAAAAAGGCACCCGCCAAAAAAGAGGAGAGAAAAGAAAAGAAAACAGAAGAGAGCAAAGAAGAAAAGCGAGCTCCACAACAAATGCCAGCCAGGACACCCTCTGACTAAGCTGCGGCGAACAACCCATGATATCCAACACCATGTTTGTTTAATACATGCGCATGAAGATTATATTATCCTCCCAGTTAACCTCCTTATTCCCAATCCTCTCACACCCCGGAATCGAACCCCAGTCCACGCGGATATTGAGACACCGCGCTTCGTAGTAGCGGTCCAGCGCCTGCTTAGTCTGAAACAAAGATTGCTAGGTGTAACCTGGGCTCGCTGCAAAGATATATCCTTCTCTCAAAACTCGCTTGCGGTGTACTGTGAAATTAGGGAGGGGATGAGTTTATGGGAGAGGTGATAGACATTTCTGATAGCATCGTCATTCATGTATGATACTAGTACATCGTTAGCTGTAATCGGGTATGTCCATAAACATCGGAAAACAAACCGGAATTGTAAGTAGCCCTTTTTCCCCATGAAGGGAGATCTGTATGGATCAGCGGAAATAGTCGCCATAATTTCTCCCCACTCCCCAGAATACCAAGGACATTTTAGGCCTTCACATTCAAGTGAATATCGACAGACAAACTTTGTGGGGCGGCGGAACGGTAGAGACAAATTTGCATGCCTCCGGCCGCTGCATTTCTTGTAGTATGTACAGCCCCTGGAAACATTTCGTTAGTCCTCTCCTTCTTTCCCCTGTATTCTAGACAACAAATTGTATAGTAATAGATTCTGCGATACCCGGGAAAGACACGCTCGAAAACACTCATCTAAACCGCTGGGGGTATAAGTAGAGCTATCACCATTGGTGAAAGTAACGTTAGAGGAACATTTAAAGGCATCCATGCACACTGGCACCAATACAGTGCGTAGTTTTCAGAATTACTATCATCGCCACCACCACCGCCATTTCCACGGGTTCGTTCTTGATGCCGCAATCCGCACGCAATCCATATTCTGGAAGAAATTTTTTATTGAGATGAAACTATAGATCTATCTCTAAAAACAACGCCTCTATGCATGAACAATACATGAATTTTTTTCAAGCCACCGAAAAAATCCCCAACAGATACTTTGCATAGAAAAAGTGAAAAGATGAACGAAACCGAATGGGTAAGTAAAACTGGGCTGAGAGGGGGGAATTGAAAAGATATTTAACTTGTTTCCAACTAGGACCCAATCCAACCCGAAAACTCCACCAATTTAGTTCCCGCCCCTAATATCGATTACCCCGCGCGGGAGCATCGGTTCGTCAACCCCACGAGGCTGACCGGCTTCCTCCCTCGCCATATCGGTGATCCATCTCCCATTAGGCTTGAGGTCTTGGCCTTGAGCAAGTTTAGCCGCAAGGTAAAGCCAACACGCAGCATTACCAACGGTTCCAACTTCATCGCTCACACTGGCCTGCGCATTGTAACCGCCCATCTGGTTGTAAAGATCCTCGTCTGTGTACAAATCGAAGAGATGATTTGCAACAGCCTCTGTGTCCCCCACATCGACGAGGAATCCGGTCTTCCCATGTTGAATCTGCAATGGAATCCCGCCGGCTCTGGTGGCAACGACAGGCTTTCCATGATGCAGTGCCTCGGACACCTTGACTTCGAATCCCTCACGCAGCGAGAGCTGCACCACGATCTTCGCAGTGGTAATTAATGCATTCAACACTAGAATGAACATCAGTTTTGTATTCACAAACTATCTTCTCAGAGTTGAAACCTACTTTGATCGCTTGGACCAATTCTCATAACCACCACATCTTTTGCAATGGCAGAATATCTCGGCTGCGCAAGTAATTCCATAGTCTGGGCAAAAACTATCGATGCATCCGGATCATCAATGGCTCCATGTCCGCAGCTGAATTCCGTCAGTGTCAAGTTATTCAAAGAGTAGCTCAAGACAAGATGGAGGTCAACTCACAGCAACAACTGTGGAGGAACCTTTCCGGGCATGTCCCTGAAGAGACGAGCACACAATTTTCTGTAAGATTCAATGGCGTCCGGGATGCCTTTGCTAGGGTCGAATCTTGCGATTTGAGTGATATACTCCCTTGCAGGATAGAGAAGCTGGTTCCTGGGAGAGAGTAACAGAATTAGTAATTTTCTCTCAAAGAAATAGAATTTGTTTGCGAGTTTGACTTACATCCCCAGCTCGATACATGAATTGCGTAGATCATGGTGATAAAACCTTAGATCCCAATCACCCAAATGTTTATTGAGCCCATCAAGCCTATATTTATCAGCGCAGGAAGAAAAATCAAAAAGGGGGAAACAAACCAATCAGTGCAAGCAGGCATCAACCCAACCATCTCCAACGGAACATCATGCGGAACAAACCTGTCCACTGGATGACTGATAAAGACATCCGCCTGTTTAACAAATCTCCATATCCATTTCCAGACCTGTTCTTGAGGGCTCCCAGGCCTGTCTACAAGATCGCTGCGCATTTCGATATGAGAGCGGTAGATAATTTTGACCTTCGGGCGAAGTCTTTTGATTATCGGAATGAGCGCAGGCATTTGAGGGTCATCAATGATAACGACGTCCGCTCCGCCAGGAGCAAGAGGACCGCCGGGTGAGAGCCAATAGCGCTTAGCATTCGTCCCGATCCAGTCCTCAAGTAAAATCTGCTTCTCGTCGTCAAATCTTTCTTCAGGACCTGCCACTCCTTGGAGGATGTTGTGATTTGTCTTTGTAATTCTAAAAGCCCTCGGATTGGGCTTAGGAATATACCTGTCTCACATATCAGTAAATAGGTACTACGCACTATGGATGGGATGAAGACAAACCAATTCAACTTAACACCCAATTTATCGCCAAACCGAACCAAAGCATGCCTCATCAATGCCACACCACCGCCCTGGGGGGTTGCTGAGAAAAAGGCTATTTTAGTGGGTGGACACTGAGGGTTACCATTGGTGTGACCATCTGTATACCCCTTTAACTCAAAAGCATACTTAAGAACGGTATTCCAAGTGCCCTTATGTACGGTAGCCCGGTACTCCCCCAAGCCCTCAACCAATTTGACGGCCCCTTGTGCGTCCGGCATCACCTGGTTCCTGAAAGCTATTGTGAGAGCAGGGTTATTGTTAGGACCAAAGTGCATAACACACTCTTGTGCTGCAGAGTCAGCCTGTTCATCGACATCGACAGTGGTTGCTCTAGTGTCTTTCAATTCACTAATGGCTGAGGTCTGGACATTCAGAACCATGGCGATAGTGTCAAAATCTCGCCACAGAGAGGGGCAAATTCCAGGGCAAATATTCTCGAGACCAGGTGTAACGCCAGCACCCACAAATTTAGCTCGGTGCTGAACAGAATAATCCCTCAGGGTCTTATTGACATCTGCCCTAATGGTGTCCTCGATAAAGAGGCCAGGTCTGGGGGTGACTTGGTGGATGCAGGAATAAACCGAGTAAACGCCGTCATGAATTGAGATACCAATTCTAACCGTCTGACCCTCAACCTTTGTGGCGGCCACACCAATATAGAGCGGCTGCACTATCAAATTAGCTAACAACTTACAGAGTCTAATGGCGGTAAGCAATATAAAACAGTGGGGAAAAAACTGGTAAAACTCTACATCGCTATCAAGTAACAGATGGGGGAAGAAGAAAAAGGGAGGGAGGTAGGAGGAAAAGAGAAAGGGAAGGGAAAAAAAAAGAAAAAGAACGGAGGGGACGAAGGGAAGCAAGCTTACGACAAGGGGCATCCCACCCCAGCCAACCTGTTGAGTTGACAAACTAATGGACCGAGAAGAGAGAGTAAAGGAAGGGTATGTCTGAGCCTGGGAAGCCTCGGAACTAGTCATTTTTGAAGAAACTGACGAGAAAAGACCGATGTTTGAGGAAGAGTTTGATAATTCAAAGTAAAGAAAACTAGGTGAAGGAAGCGTGTGAAAAAGGGTTGGCCTCGTTAACAATGGATGGTGTTCTTGAGACGAAGGAGTTTTGGTGAGGAAGGAAGGAGGAGGGGAGAAGGACAAAGATAGAGGGAGAGGGGGCCGTTTATACCTTTTGGAGGGGAGGCTGACGAAATGGAGTCAGGAAGGTAACCCAGCACAAAGAAACCCACGACTCATATGTGCGCACGTTAGGTCCTAGGTATAGAGTTCGTTACGGGGCGGGGCGGGGAGGGTTTTCACTCGCCAGGCCCCGCCTTTACAACAGGCCGGGGGGGCCCCTTTGGGGATCATCCCCGCCCCGCCCCCGTCTCTCCCCACCTGTTTCAACGGGGACCCGTCTGGGAAACGGGTGGGGCCGGGCGCAGTAGCAGCGAACCCTAAAAGAACACGCCCCGCCCAGGGCCGTTTAGCGGGGCGGGGAATTGCACTGGGGGCCCGCGCTTTTCGAGGCCCCGGAGGCCTCGTAACGAACACTATCTAGGCAAGAGCCCACGTATGTGCTTGCTCTTAAACTGATACTTCCTATATAATTTAGAACTCAATTCCACCTTGTTGTGTACACAGGCTCACGATGAAGCGAATTGTTAAACCTCATGTGTATACTCCTGGCCTCTCAGATTTGCAATTGCACGCGAAGTGCGGACAAAGCCCTTTGCTATACCATGGATCTCACAGTTCTGTAAACCAGGGTAGGAAATAGCTGGCTTTTGATAGTGGAGTAAGTGAGGGGGGTTACGGGCCAACTGCTAGTAGATGGCAGATACATTGTTGCAACCAGGGAAACCATCAAGTACAGAACCAGGGCCTCACATTTGCTCGCGGGAATTAAGCCTGATATTTAGGGGTGACTACCGCCGGGCCCCGATCTCGGTCAGAAATTACGTTTCCGCTATGCCTTTCTCTACCAAAGTCGTATTTTAGTCTACCCGCTCTATATGCTGGGTCATATATTAGCTATCCACTCACAATCTGCAAGGTATAGTGGGTAAAAGTCAATATTTTGTTTCTAAGCCCCGAGTGATATCTTATTTTTTATTTTCCAGAAAGGTTTTTGGCCTTCCAAAAAATATTCCAGGCACTGATAAGTCGTGCGTGGGGTGGTGGTCTGTTGGAAATTGTGTTCACAGTAGTGCTCAAATAGTCGCTTTCCTCCGGACGCGAGCAGTGGTGGGAAAACGTGGAGTTCAGGCTTGCCATTAGTCAGCCACAAAGACCAACAAACCTTTGCTTTCTAAGGGAGAATGAATACCCCTATACCTATAAGACTTATTAAAATACATGTTAGCATATCATTCTCGGGCGTGGTTTGCTCTTGTCGTCTGCCACTATTAAATGGGTTGGGAAAGCGGGGGTGTTAAAATGCGTCGCAATGTGCCAAGCCACAGTCGTGAACCCCACCTTTTCCCACCACTGTCTACTGGGTGTGAGCAAAGGTACGGCGAACGGTGACTCATGCGCTAAAGCGTTCAGGCAACACCTGCCGGCAAGTGTGATTGGCTCTCCATGGCTGCCAAGCATCCAGATTTGGTGAGGAAAAAAAGTCTGGAGAACATAATTTAAGCACAGATTCAAGAAATTTACACGACAGCGCTTGAATTGGAGTAAATTCAAGATGTTAGCTATTGATTCCAGTCATCATATTTTAGAGATACTAAATAGCGAAGGCCTGCTGGAGAAGATTTGAAGTCATGAAGTAGCTAGTGCCAATTTATAAGTAAATAATATAACATCCAGAAAGTGAAAGAAGAATGGAACACTGAGCCCGAGGTTCGGCTGCGACAAATTTTCTCAAGTTGCAGTCATGCAAATCGGCCGGTGTTATTTACAGTTGAAACGAGGCACTGGTTGATGGCTCCAGCAGCTGGATACTGGTGATCCATCTGTTGCTGTCAAGCATTTTTTCCTTGCTTAGGATATACACCAACTAGAAGGACTTCGCCAGACTTACCTACAGCCTCCACTACTGTACTGGTATAATTCTCTACTTGAAGGTACAAGAGCTTAATCTTAGGGGATGCTTGGCCGGTCCATGGTATTGATGTGCGATCAGGTCTTGGGGTTTTGAAATCTGACTTTTTTAACCTAAATTAGACTTAGGGAACAAGATGATTGGCGGTAGGGACACGCCAAACAGCCTTTTATTTCATACCTATCTGAAGGATCATATTACCGTATTATCTCCTATTAACTGGTTTGCCACCAAAGCCTGGTGTTCCTTAGTGGGGGATGGTCCAAGGAGTCAGAAACGGGTCCTCTCAATACACCGACTTAACAAGGTAACTAGAGGGTTGTTTTAGGTGTCTACAACATTTCGACTGAGTGTATCGCAATCACTCATTTTCACCTATTTTCACCCCTCTACAAGGGTTGAGATGGTGATCAAACAAGCACCACCAACTTAGAGTTGTATTACAGGACACCTAAACCCACCTTCTGGTTAACTGTGTTAAGTAGACGAATTGAAATGGCCGATTTCTAACTCATGCACTGTTCACCCTTAAGTGACACAAGTCTTGGCGGAAAACCAGATAATACCTGTTCGAGGTAATAATGTATTATAACTAATTCTAATTATATATATTGCCTTGGCACATATTATCATAATTAATTTTAAGTTATGCTAAATAATAACATACTATTTTAACAGTGATATTCAGACAGTCGAGCTTTTTTTCACCATAAAATATACAATTGGGTAAAGCCCTAAATCTTACTTCTGATATAAATCAAATCAGAATCACAAACCATGATTTCAAGTCAAATCACGTGTTGAAACCAGAATCATGGCTGGCAAAACACCTTCTCAGGTGGTAGGTGTAAATTCGGGGAATTATTGGCGCATAAAGTAAATTAAGTTGTGGCAGATATGCGGAATGTGCCATTCAACCCAAACACCAAAACCAAAAAAAGAAAAACATTGGCTTGAGAACACCGACTGCTGAGTCATGAGGAAAATCAATAATCTATGTACTCACAGTCCGAGGAAAGTCCAAAAGGAAGGGAACCAAATTTTTTCTTCTTCCATATTTACTATTTTGGGGTATTAATAGTGATATCTTACACTTCGCCCGATATGGTTGCCATGCTCGGTTTCCCTTACACTACTTTTGCTGTTTAAAATTGACTTTCTTAACTTGCTATTCTCTAACTTATCTATGCTTAACTTATGCTCAAAAGGTAGGTAGTCATGATCTTGGCTTTGGGTGATTTTGTGGTTCTGCAGGGGTGGTTGTTGCCTAGGCTTGGCGGACCTGTGATTCTATGTAAGTTGGTTTTGTCTTCTCACAGGTTTTTATTCCTTCATTTTGAGTATTCCATGCCCCTGTCCGCGCTCAGGCCCCTGCCCCACCCATACCACAGACGGGTTCCCGTTAAAAATAGGTGGTAACAAACGGGGCCCGTCCAGGGAATTAGTGCTGGTGGGCCCCGGAAGAAAGCGGGGCGGGGATTAGTTGAAGAACTTGAATACCCCCCCGCCTCCGTGTAAGGGTGGGGTCCGGCGCCAGAAAAGCCGCCACGGCCTGCCCGGGAACGAACACTAGCAATGAACAAGAGGAGACGAGGATCTTGTGGTTTGAAGAAGGGAAATTGGACCTGTACTTAGCTAGTCGGACAACCTGCTGGGTTGGGCTTTCTTTGGCACAGGAATGTTCAATTTTGACCGGTTTGCTGGGTTCAGGGTTCCCAATGGCCTGCGGAAGACTGGCCTGGACTGGCAGGTCCGGTCGAAAGTCAAGTCTAGTCCAATGGACGAAATCAGACCCCGAGGAGAGTGAGCATTATTGAAACCCACTCGACCAGCACTAGTCCGACTAGGCCCGCCAAGCCATACTATATGGTATTTTTATTACAATATTTTAGTTTCAAATAATGGTTTTCTTAATTAAACTTATTTTTTCCATGGATTACACTGTAGAGATACTGCTTCGTTTTGATTAGTGGTGGCGAAAATGTGTTCTCAAGTATCGAACAATTTTTGGTTCCTTAAGTGACTGATATTACATGACGACCTGCCACGATACCGGTATTCGATGCCACTTATCCATCTGGTAATTTCATTTCCACCACATGCTATCCTCTCAAGGATGTTCTAGCAACCACTATTGAGGGCATGCTGAATTAATTCGTGGCAACCCACTTTAAAATCCTACTGTAGACATATATCTATTCTTGGAGTGCTGGCCTGGGTGCCATTCTGGCTCTCATGGGATCTTTTATAAGACTGGTTGGGGACCAGTCCAAACCGGACAGGACCACCCAAGTTAGTCGGGTCCAGTCATCGACATCAATCATGACGGGCCAGTCTGGTCCTGCCTCCAAGACTTGACCTGTCGGACTATTCGGAACCCTGGCTGGGTTGGTTTTGCTACGTAGCCTAGTGAATTCCGATTGATCGTGACTTGTGTGGTTTGGTTTTCTACTTGAGTGTTCTTTGAAAGTCAGTTATTTGCACGTACTTCCCACTTCTGTAGAGTAGATAATATTTCACCGATTTTCTTGTTTTCAGTACTGCACAGTACTGTCGCAAGCCCTCTTCACTGCAGGCGTCCTTTGGGTGGGAAATAGCAACTTCCGAAGCAAAGCAAATCGGCCTCTCCTATCACAATTCAAGAGTCAGGGTGAAGCGAGATAAAAATGAATGAAAACAATGATAAAAACAATGATGAAAGTTAGAGGAGAAGGGGGTTGCTAATGGTTGGGTTCTCTCCCTCCGTTCTCCCCTTGTTGAATCCCCCTTGTGCTATGGAACTAAGTTAAAGAAATGCCGTTACCAAACATTCACGATGTTTCCTGTGCTCCCGCGTAGTTTCTGCCATGTCCATCCACGTGACCGACAGTACTGTACAGCACCATAGCTTAGTTAAGCGCAAGGAATTCGTCGATCGAGAGAAATGATCGGATTGCCCCTATTCCTTGTTTGTTTCACGGGGGAGACTGAGCACAATGCGATTGCTGGTATTATAACATTTGGCGATACAGAAAGTCTCTATTGAGCATTAATTTGGTCTCCTAAGTGTGTACGCCGGGTTGCTCGAAGTTTAGACACGCGCTAGCACCGGATGAGAGATATCGAGGACGGCATGTGCGGTAGGACATTGGGGTATGATACCATGTAGAGGGATAAGAAAAGAGTAGTGAAGTCAGACTCCCGCCATTGCTCGTATGATGCGTATGATTAGAAACTATAGATAATGCTTCTTGAAACCTGGATCATTTCCCACCGCGTCGCCCAAATGCAAGGGGTTTCTACACTATAATACTGAAAAAGGGTAGGAGCCTCTGATTTAATTGGGAAAAGGATAATAATATAAAATATAAGTCTCAATGATAGAGGTGAGGGAAAGCAATTGTCGGTACAAGAAAAGTGGAAAAAATGTGACAAACAGAAAGAAAGTAGAGTACGATAAAATTATAATATTAGTAAAGTACGGTGAATGTGGAACCAATGAAACAATCCGCCCTGGGTTATCCCTAGGTACCTCCGAGCACTGCATACAATTGAAGCACCCGTTAAACTGTCCCCACTGCTCTTTTAGTGGGTAGGTAGATACATCCGTGGGGAGGGTAGTTAGAGGGAAAAAAACAAAAACAGAAATAGGGGATAAAAGTAGTGAAGAAATTGGGGATGCTATTGCTAAGCCCATCGATGGAATGGAGAGGTGAAAGGCGTGTGGTGGGAGTGTTAAAGATCGAGCCATCCGCGAGCCTAGGGCTGATAAATTGTAAATTCGAGGAATGGGGGGACGATGTGAACTTTAGTGCTGAGCATTAAAACCTGCGGTTCCTTTTGGAGGGGTGTTGATCCGGATCGGCCGGCCCAGGGGAGGGGTGCCCTCTAGATTTGTCGCCATCTGCCTGGGGGGTTTGATTTTTGCGTTTAGATAGTAATTCGACAATGGCATGGTGTCCATTTTTCTGAGCGAGCGAAAGAGCAGTATCGCCGGCCAGATCTACCGTATCCGAGTTGATGTCTACTCGCTCCAGCAGCATCTTCACAACCGCTTCATGGCCCCCGCAAGCGGCTTTAGCGAGAGGTGTTTTGCCACATTTACCTGCTATGTTAGGGTCGATACCGCTGTGATCAAGTAGCACTTTCACGACTTCCTCCTCCCCATCCTCGGCAGCTTTGAAGAGCGCCGTTTGGCCCCTATTGTTTGCGGTGTTAGGATTGGCACACCCCTGTTCCAACAGTATCTTTACGACTCCTTCTTCTCCCCACCTGGCTGCACTCGATAGCACTGTGTCGCCCCCGCTGAACATATCATTAGGGTTCACCTCTTCTCGGCCTAATAGCATCTCCACCACTCGTTCATGCCCAAGGACGGCAGCTCT
>Ga0307510_10004258_pt1 | contig 16817 bp, 15 predicted proteins | sample 12_EM_MG_FD_207224 | JGI IMG/M metagenome (GOLD analysis project Ga0307510, IMG submission 207224) | Populus trichocarpa ectomycorrhiza microbial communities from riparian zone in the Pacific Northwest, United States - 12_EM | ecosystem: Host-associated > Plants > Roots > Unclassified | place...
CGCCTTCGCCAATTAAACCCAAAATCAAAGCCCAGTTTCTCTAAGAAATAAAGCCCAGTTTAAATGAAGCCCCACCCAACAGCCCACGAGACAAATAAGAAACAGAGACCCACTCTTCTTCAGTTTATTAGTGCTCTCTCTGTCTCTCTCTCTCTCACGCACGCACACAGGCAACTCCAAAACCCACAACAATGGAAAGCGTCTCCTACCAACGCTTCCCAAAAATCAAAATCCGAGAAATGAAAGATGACTACTTAAAATTCGAGCTCCGTGAAACCGACGCGTCAATGGCCAACGCTCTTAGGCGCGTCATGATCGCCGAAGTTCCAACAATCGCAATCGACCTCGTTGAAATCGAAGTGAACTCATCGGTCTTAAACGACGAGTTCATTGCTCACCGACTCGGCCTCATTCCTCTCACCAGTGAGCGCGCTATGGGGATGCGATTCTCGCGTGACTGTGACGCTTGTGATGGTGACGGCCAGTGTGAGTATTGCTCTGTTGAGTTTCATTTGAGAGCTAAGTGTATAACGGACCAGACGCTTGATGTTACCAGTAAGGATCTGTACAGTTCGGATCATGCCGTTATTCCTGTTGATTTCTCTGATCCTTCTGACGCTAATGATTCTTTCGATCATACAGAGACGCAGAGGTATTTTTTGTTGTTTTTATTTGGTACTTTGGGGATTTTTTTAATTCTAGGGTTTAAGGGGTTTGTTGGTTTTGATTATTAAACTGAGAAGAGGCAGTTTTTGTTGTTTTTGAAGAGTAATGTGGGGTTTTCTGATGCTAACGTTAGGGTTTTGTTAGAAACCCGTGTTCTTTTTTTTTTGTTGACTATGTAATTGAAATATGGGTTGTTCATAATTTTGTTATTGCATGGCAAAAAGGTTAGGACTTCTTAGGTTTATTGTGTTTTCAGGGTTTAGGGAATGCTTTTTTTTTTTTGGGTGGTTGTTTCCTTAGCTGTAAGTTGAAATGGAAATGCGATTCTTGTTCATTTTATTTATTTGTCAGTTAATTTGTATATGCTTAAAAGCTGGATGATTTGAGAGGAAAACTCTGGATTTTTAATTTTTTTTCTGTTAAAGTGAAGTATTTAGTATTGAATCTAATTTACAAACGAATGAAATGAACTAATACTTTCATGCGCTGTTTGACGTTGTAAAAAATGGAGCTGAGTTTGTTGTATTTGTTTTGGGTTGTGTTTATGTAGGGGGATTATTATTGTGAAGTTGCGCCGTGGGCAAGAACTGAGGCTGAGGGCCATAGCTAGGAAAGGGATTGGGAAAGATCATGCGAAATGGTCTCCTGCAGCAACTGTAACTTTCATGTATGAACCTGAGATTCATATCAATGAAGATTTGATGGAGACTTTGACACTTGAGGAAAAATTAAGTTGGATTGAAAGCAGTCCTACCAAAGTTTTTGATATTGACAAAGTTACCCAACAGGTTGGTTGTTGATTTTATGTTCTAATATATTTCGTCTCTGTCAATAACTTTTTATAGTGTCTTGGACATTGTTGAGGCTTGAATCTGTTACCTAAAATAATTGTTTGAATTTTTTTCCTGTTCTTATCTTTGCCTACCCATAAAAACACCATCCTCTTTCTTTTTTCTTTAGTTCTCAACCTCTTCAAATGCATGTGTCTTAAAGGCACGTGGTACTTTTAGTTAAAAGGTAGTTTCTGCAGATGCTTCTCACCTTGTTTTCTGACTTCTTGCACATGCTACGGGACTCAGCTAAGGGTATCCTTGGTACAGGAGTAGGTAGTAGGGAAGTTCTACAAGTGCTTTTTGTTAGAAAGTATGAATATTCTTGTTTTTGAATTTGTGTGTGCAACAGCTTCTGGCACAGCAAATGGATTTGAATGTCGAACATCTTTTTTCAGCTCAAGGTTTTCAGTTTGAGACTTTGGGTGTTTGTCTGTACTTATCTTCCATCTTTATGAATCTATTCAATTCATGTATGCCCAAGGATGCAGACTTTGGATTGAACCCTGCAAAATTCTTCTGTTGTATGATGATTGTTCTGTATTTTGATCTTCCAATTCTGTTAGAATCCTTGAACCTGGTACATGGTATACTATTATTTTATGACTTTTGAAGCGAGAGAGTTTTGCAGAAGTGGTGGATTCCACTGAGATCATATGGCTGATATATGCTACATAGGAAGCCCTAGGTTGTGCATGCTGAAAAACTATCTTCAGGAAGATTTGAGTGTTAAGTGGAAACCTATGGCAACTAATGTGTGCTTGTAACACGTAATTGATGTGAATCCTTGATGGATATCAATCTTTGACAACATTTTTTTGGATTCCCTGCTGGTTTTCTGTAAGCTTATGGTGTATTTGTTGTGTGTTGTTGAGCTTGCGCTGTTGAACTAAAAACTGAGATACAAGCGAAGAGATTATCCCAGCCCAAAGGGGTGCTGAAATGTGCAGAGTAGAAATAGTATACTCTTGTGTCTAAGATTTCAATTGGTGTTATTCAACCCATCTCATGCAGTAAACTATGATGCAAAGATAAGGATATCCTTGGTAAACTATAAGCCAAGCTCATAAGGTTCCCAACATGCACTGGGCTGAAAAGGCCAGTTATTGGGTGGTTGAGTTGCTATTAATTGCATCTGTAGACCAGCTCTTCCTTTCATCAATTGTCCACAATTAGTCTCTTGAGTTCATTTTGATCATAACTCATAAATATCACAACTGATTATTTATTTCCTAATAACTTACCAATCACAATTCATAAATAGCACAACTGATTATTTATTTCCTAATAACTTATCAAGTCTAAATGTGGCATTGACAGAGATTATGCGTTTTTGTGAAATTGACTCTGGTCAACTATAATATGCAGTTATTTTAGCAGCTATGACTTAAAAGTACTCAGATATGTTATTTGTTTTTAGTTATGATGATAACCTGATGTTGATTCGAATTGGTTTTCTGCTGCTATCGAACTGTTGTGCTTACTGCTGAAACATTTCCTTTCTAGGTTGTAGTGGTTGATCCTGAGGCCTATACTTATGATGATGAAGTGATTAAGAAAGCAGAAGCTATGGGGAAACGGGGACTCATTGATATTCGTGCCAAGGAAGACAGTTTCATATTTACTGTGGAATCTACTGGTGCAGTCAAGGCTTCTCAGTTGGTTCTTAATGCTATTGAGATTTTAAAACAAAAGCTTGATGCTGTTCGACTTTCTGATGACACTGTTGAAGCCGATGATCAGTTTGGTGAGCTTGGTGTTCACATGCGCGGAGGTTGATCGAGCTGGTAAATGCCACCTCATGGCTAGACTACCAATTTACTTCCTTTGCTTTTATGCAATTCTATTTGCTGTACTAACAGCATGCTTGTCATGCACCGATGGATGATAATCTGTTTTCTGCTAGGTTATGTACTTCTTGATGAGACATTAACATCTACCAGCTTTTTTGGAACTTGCAGTGAAAAGAGGACCTTCTTAACATATATATAGTTTTTCTATTTGGCATGTTGAAATTGTATACGGTAGGCAAATTGTTGGATGACAATTTGCTTTGCACAATTTTTTCTCATTTAAAACATTACAGGTAAGCAGTATGAAAAAAATCTGCATGCATATTGGTGATGCATCAATGCGTATTGCCTCATATAGTATAGAATTGAAGCAAGAAGGCAACATACCTGATCAGGTTGCTTTGTTTCATACACTGTTCTCTCTGATTAAAAGTTTAAGATGTTCATTTGCTTGGATTAAAAAATGTTCTACATGCATACGTAGGATATATTCAACAATGTGCTAGCATGAATTATCCTGTGATCTGTGGATCCCTTGCTTATGTTTGTGTAACCACAACAAATCATTTCTTAGTTTACCCAAATATATTGGCCTCATTGCGCTGGGAATACCTAGTAGGTACCTGACTTTGAAATTTCAAGGATGTTGAGACTATGGATGATCGATGACAATTAAGATTAAGCTGGGCGACACTGTATGTGTAGAGAGACCGAAAGGAAGTGTAGAGCAATAGAAATAGCCCACCAACCTGCGTGAGAATTTCTTCCAGCTGAAGTTTAGTTTATCGCGTGGTGATGAAAATTTTGGTTAAATTGATTTAGTTTACAGATTCATTTGAATAGAATTCTAATGCTGTTTTCGGTGCCCTAAGGCGCCTGGAGTACGGATGTGGTTTTCATCTGAAAATCACCGACTGGGACATGCAAGGAACGGGCAGGAACATTTCAGGTCTTCAAATTTTCCTCTGACTGGCTCTTGTGACTTCCACGACGATTCCTCATGACGGTTGGCAGGGGTGTTCTCCGAATATACCAGAGGAAGTAACTTCCATGAAATAAAGGCCGACACTATATCGATTACAGTAATTTTGTTATTTTTGGTCCGTTAACCTTATTAACCCATTTGCCATCTCAACAACTCCTTGCAAATGTCTTCGAGTTGACCCGAAACCAACAGTCTTGATGTAATTTCTTTGTCGTCCAGTCTCGTGCGATCACAGCGATCCCGACGACTTAGCTAGGAATCATAGTACACTTGTGTATCATGTAGAGTCACGGGTCGAACGTTTGAAAGGAAATGTATACAGGACAGTTAACCCCCCATCTAGTTGCAGGAAGTGACCTAATTCAGTACTAGCATGGTACTGAATTAGCTAGCAACCATGATAGACAGTCACTCTGTTGAAAGGTGTATGTAGCTACCAGTGTCACATGGAAGGGAAAACCATTGAGCACCAGATGCTACTGGTGGCTCCTGATGATATTGGCCAAGCAGGGCTCCACATCACAAGAAACGGAAGAGCGGAGTATTGCATCTTCAATAGTTCTGCAGAGAAGGTACTATCAATTATGTCTAAAAAATAAATTCGATGCGGACAACGGGAGAAGCCAGATAGGGTTAAAAAAAAGAAGGTTAATTCAGGTGCTACCGCAAACCAAGAGAATATCTAAACTAGCAGCCTATCTGAAAGGACTGTAACCAGGGATGTTGGGATGAGCAACTCGGAGATTCCTCTAATATGTATATCATCATCCCCAAACACTATTTTCGAGTTTGGTTAGCACCATTAATGCAGTTTGTTTAGAGTGGCGTCTTTAATTAGATGATCAATTTCACACTAATAAGATTCAAATTCTTTAATTAGATGATCAATTTCACACTGGTAAGATTCAAATCTATGGATACGTCACAATTCAATGGTAACTAGCTGCATGGTTTCACTTGCTGGTTGCCAAACATACCAAAATATTGGTTGGTGGTTATTATCCGTCGTGTAAATGGAGGTTTTTGAAGCCCGCGCCCAGCCTCCCACCTGTATTGCTGTCAAGGTATTTGTGGGCATAATTACTCAAGAGAGAAGTAATGCACAGTTTAGAGGCAAGGGAACAGGGAGAAGGGACCATTGGAGTTTGGCTTATTCATAGTTGGCTTTTGGGTGCATCTAAAATCCCCTCCCTCCCTTTGAAAACTCTTATGATAGAAGCTGGGTCACCCCTGGCCTGCCAGAAGATACCCCAAATCTTTGTCTGAAAGAGCAGGCATGCTTGCAGGACAGCAGCCAAGCTCCACAGATTCGAGACATAGGCGTGGCCCTTGAAGACGTCAAATAATTCTATTGTTTTTTTCTACTGTTCATATGAAGAGACTCCTGAGGCCTAAAAGCAAGACCTCCACGGCTTAAGACAATAATTTTTTTTACCTCCTAAAGAATGTTATTATCGGACCCATCTATCTTTTCATTTAACCTACCATTGGACCAGCTGCTACCCATAACACTGATCTTACCAGCACTCCTCTGTTGAATGCTACTTGTCTACTTCCCATGTAGCATCTCAATACAAGAAAGTTACATGTGTGGTGGAGAGGGAAATTATGCTCTCCTTCAGCTATATATCGATGAAGGTCCCCCTTGTTTAGTTTTTAAAGAGCTTATTCGGTGTAGCTGTCTCCAGACTTGGCAAAACAAACACCGTGGCTTTGAGCAAATTATGCTCAGTTCATCTAGTATGCTAGATGGGTTCGTTTATGGAACAGTTCATTAGAGCTCTGAAACTAGATGCTATTCAACCGAGTAATGCAAGGTGATATCGAGCAACGTTTTCTATTTTGGATTCCAACTTCTTTAATTCTCGTATAATAAAATTAGATGAAGTCCAACAATGCTGACATCGAAGGGACACAACATTGAACACAACAATTTAACAGTTGTTCCCTCTTAACACTGTGAAAGACATTGGGTTCGATAATCAATTCACAGGTCGGACCACATAATTGGTGTTAATTATTTTGTGAATAGCTTCATTGAATGTTTGCTGTATCGATGTCAGGTTGTCTTATGACATTAAAGTAGGCTGTACATGTTCGGGAATGGTTTATTGCAAATGGAGTGAATTTTTGGCATTGCCTGAGATGTTGACCACCGGAAATATGATCTCTGTATCTCATTGGATGCCATATGGGGAGACTTTAATAAAAGGGAACGATAAGAAGAAATGTTAGCACCATTACTTGATTCACGAAATGGATGTGCCATGGAAGACAGTTGACACTGCTTCTTTGGGGCCTATCTTCTGATCTCTCCAGGGGCCGCAGTTCTCAGGAGACCATCTGGTTCTTTTGGGACCATATCGGTACTGTGATGGATATATAGTCCTTGATAATTCGAAACACATTTATAATTAATGTGCCTTTTCCATTACCTTATGGGATGAAACAATACAGAGGTAGCAGAACCTTCTATCATAAGAAAAATGCTCTCTGTATACAAGTTTTTTATGATTCAGAAGGTAGTTTTTTCCAGCTGGGAGACATGGCCTTACCTCATACGTATTATCAGTGAAAATGAAGAATAAACAGTGAACTCCTGTATTTTGAGCATTAAATTATTATTTAACCCAACTGGTTTTTAGTAAAATAACTAATTAATATCTTTAATTTAGAAAACTTCATCTAGAATGCCTGTATTCTTATCCTTGTAATAATTGTTTTTCGCTAAAATGAATCTCATCAGCTACAAGAAAAAAAAAATTTGAAATTAATTTTAGAATTCGTGAAATTAGTTGATATACACATAAGATAGTCTGGACATAATTAAAAAAAAGAAATTTGAATTATTTTAAAATGGGAAATTTGGATGTGAACTAACTTATATTATCAAAATTAAAACGATTAGCTTACATAATCATAAGAAACAAAGGGACTAAATTAATGTACTCCTTTTAATTATGTTACCTCTCCTGAAATTTATTGTAGTTGCATACTTTTACTTGTTTTCTGAATCTACGATTGCTGATTTTGTACCTTGTTAGACGGGCAAGTTCACATGGTCTAGATCTCTATCACATCAATCCCTGTGGTTCCAAAAAGGTTAATTGAATATTGACATTTTAGACTTATTACAAGGTTATTTATTAATCTCCACAAAAACTAAAGATCAACAGTCAAGTTTGATTGACAATAAAAAAAAATTACCCCATCAATGTATGTCACGTATCGTTCTCAAAGTCAGAATTTTGACTCGAAAAAATTATAACAGAAGCAGAGGTATCAATTAACATCGTTCCAAATCTAAAATATCAAAGATCCAATTGTTCTTTCTGTGATGGGATCAACTATAAGGATCTCTGTTGCCAATAAACTGAGTGAAGAACAATTAGTGATCAAGACTGGTTGATGCAGGAAAATTTATTTTTGCATTTCAAAAATGTTTTTAAAAAATTTTAAATTTTAAATTTTAAATTATTTTAAATTAATATTTTTTAATGTATTGATGTTAAAAATATTTTTTAAAAAATATTATTTTAATACATTTTAGAATGGATAACATTTTAAAAAATAATCATTATTATATTTTTAAAAGCACTTGTAATAATATCAAAACCTAGGTAGGAGGTTCATGGGGGTATTGTTAAGGTCATTCAACTTGCTCCAGATAAAAAACAAAAAAAGAGGAAAAGAAAAGAAAAGGCAAGATGGCAAGGCTTGGCCAGTGTAGGCTAAAAGTAGTTCGAACTTCTTTTCTAGCTCTTGGTAAAATTTTCGAAACTTGTTTCCGAGCTTAATTACAGAAACCTGTCATATAGTGCCCTAATGTCAGACCTCAGCTGCACACTCTTTTGATATTGGACCACAGTTCCTCAAATTTGCAGTGGGATCGTTTGTGTTATCGCAGAACCATCGATTAATATTTATGAAGAAATCCCTCAAGAATAAATTTAGATAACAGTATTTGTATTGTTCTGACAAAACTAAAAACCTCCATGTACTTCCAATACTATCGCTAGCTAGACTCATGAAGAAGAAGAAGAAGAAGAAGAAGAAGAAGAAGAGAGAACTGCTAGTGAAAATTGTGTGTAGAAGAAAAAACGCAACTTCAAATGGTTGAGTGAATATTCCACATGAACGTGAGCTGTATTTCGAGTTCTTGGATTCTCCATTAGCAAGGTTTTTTACAGAAAATAGCAATGTTATGAAAAACCAAGTATTTTTAGGCTCCTTGATCCTTGTAGAAAAAAAGGAGTACTGTATTTTAGGTTTGTTTTATCTGGTTTGAACTTTCAAACGGTAATTGGCAGCTACTATATGTTAAAACTCAGCTGTTCCTTTTGACTCTCCATAAATGCAAGCGAAAGTCCATTTGTTATATTTTAGGCTGTACTCATCGTTCTTTTTAGTTTTGGTCCAAGGTTACAAATTCAACGTCTGACACTGTTCACTTTCATCACAAACTATTTAAAGATCGGTTATTTTAGAATTCTACACAGTTTTGGTAAAATAACTTATGTCATTAAATTATTAGAAAAATACGATCACAATGTGGTTGAATATGTATAATTATTATTGGGAATAATAGTTATTTCAAAAATTATATTTTTTTATTTATTTAATTAATAAATAAATTAACTTAAAATTTTACGAATATCAAATGACTTTGAAAAAATAAATCATTATGAACACATTAAAATTCTATTTTTAACATATTCAATATCACGATAAAAATCTCGACATAGTAATTTTAATTCTATCTTGAAAGATTATTAAACATGATCGTGATTTGTTAGAGGTCTTGTTCAGAATTAATTTAGGGTTAAGCATGACCTCATTTGATATCTCCAATGACTTCTTTTTTTTCATGTCATATCATTTTATTTTTTAATTTTTTCTTCACTATTATATCTTGAATTTTATTTTTTGGTATTGAATTTTTATAAAAATTTAAGTTGATTTTTGTTTATGTTAATTAACTGCGGTTTAAAATGACAGTTGTATAGAAAAACATATTACGAAACGCAAACAATAATTTAAAATACGATTTATATTCAAATTTTAGTATTTTTCTAATAATTTTTCAATCTCTGTTACTGTGCCAGAACTTTTAACAGACTGTTCTTTTATATATATAAATATATAAAAAAAACCCTTAAAGATCAGATCATTTTAAGGTTACAGAGCAAACAAAATAATGGACAGAGAAGCAAGGTAGACAGATATTTAGTCACGGAAACAGTTCTTTACATTAATGTAGCAGCGTGATTTCATGGCATTTTTTAAAATAAAAACAACACATCTGGCTGGAAAGAGAGGCCCAGACCACATGTATGGTCCTGATCTCTCTTTTATTGTCCTGTAAACTTTACAGCTGTGACCAGGAAAAGAGTAGAAGAAAACTTACATGATGGTTTTTTGTCCAAATGTGATTTATTAATGGAACAATAACAGGGAGAGACCTGGTCAAAAGAACGCTTAAGATCAAAATGGTAAAAAAGCTTTCGCCATGATCACATTATTCTACAATTATTGGTGTAGGTAGAGACAGACTGACCTCACCATCTCTGGACCTTGAGGGCAAGCTGTTTCCCTTTGAAAAAACAACAATCTCCCTCCCTCTCTCTCTAGAATCATGAGCACTAGGCATTTGCACATCTACTTACTAGCTAGCAATCATCCACGCCCTACTGCTAACCTTAAAGTTGAGAAACCACAAATAAAAAAAAGAAAGAAAAAAAAAAAACAGGACATCTCTCCACAGCATGAAAGATTGTCTCCCGGATTCAAAATCTCCCACCCTTCACCTTTTTACTTTTTATAGCATGAGTGACTCTTCGGCTCTTCCGTCAAACTGGCTACACCTACTGCAAACCAAAACCCCTTTTTTCTGTCCTCTCTTAAATCTTGCTTTTGTGGGAAGACTTGTCGTTTTCTTCGCTTAATTGTCATTGCTTGCGACAGGGTTTATGCAAAATAATGTTTAAAGCTCCTTAAATCTCATGCAGTTGGCGGGTGGTTGAGTATTTTTTTTAATTTAAATTCTGTATTTGAGATGATTTATTAATCCTTTTAATATATCAGAGGAAGGTGCACTGTTTAAATTATTCAAAAAAAATTAATTTTAATTAACACCCAAACTTATTAGAAAATATATATCCTTATGATGAATAAAAAAGTCGTATAATTAAAGCTTGTAATTTTATTATAGTTTCAATACCTTCGTCCAATGAAGAAAATGGTGTTTAACTTTTTACCGTTCAAACTCTTACAATATGCATATGATCAATCCTAGATATTATTATATTTATTGAATTTTGGCAATTAAGTATAATTTTATTCAGACATGTGTGATTCGTACATGAATTTATATTGTTTTGTATTTTTATAGATGTATGGTGTGTTAATTAACTATGCCAAATGTCTATTGATTGTACATTTCTATACATTAGAGAAGTGCTAGATTAGTATCGGTGCGTGAAGCTTTTCTTGATTATGGGTGTTTTTCGTAGTTTTTGCTTCTATTTTTAAGTGCTTTTAGAAATAATATTAACTTGAAAATGTATTAAATTAATGATTTTTAAGTGATTTATGATGATTTTAATATGTTGATATTAAAAAAATTATTTTTAAAAATACTATCCACCACAATCTGAAACACCCTTCTATCATCATCTTTGTCAAAATAGGAAGGAAAAAAAAAAGCAAGAAAACACATCTTAAAAATCTAATTCAATTTAAGTTACAATGATCCACACTATCATAACAATTAATGACGACAGTCTTGCATCATATTTTGTAGATTAATTTAATTTCTTTCGACACAGGTGGCTGGCATGCACTGCTTATATAGATTATTAACATGAATAATGTTAGTGTTCAACACGTGAAAAAAGGAAGAGAAGCTCCAAGGAGCAAAAAATAAAGAAATAAAGCAAAAGAAGTACCAAAAGGGGTGATGAGCATGCCCTGTATTTAAAATCCACTAAAATGGGGCATCATGAATATGTGTGGCAATTCAGGAAGTCTGACCAAGAAGAATATGTGGACTTTATAGCGTAGTGGGCACTCTCAACTTTTGTGATATACTACTTTAACTTATAAAGATTATGATGATTAAATTAAATTGTTGATCGAAGTCAGTCTAATCCCATTAATAACAGCCCAAAAGGAGAGAATCAAGAAAGGATTAGTCTACGCTAAAGCTATGCAGTGCAAACCAATTGTTTGGAGGGGAGGAAAAAAGGCACCAGTGAGCATTCTTTTGATTGTCGTTTTGTTGATGCTAGCTAGGGTTATAATATTTAATTGAACAATCAAGAACTCAAGATCATCGAGCTTAAGCTCAAAATGAGAGAGCACATACAGCTACGTACGCAATCAGCCAACATGTACAAGAGTATCGCCACAATTCTCTCTTTCTTTTTTTTTTAAAAAAACAATGATGCTTTTATAGCGTGCTAGTAATTCCCACTCTATTTGTTTCATAAATCACTCTTTAAACGAGTTTATTGTGTTAACTCTTGGAAGAGAATGTCATGCAATTATCAAGCCAACCAGATATGGCAACAGAGGGACGATAAGAATACCCGAAAATACATGATATCACAGGCTTCTTCCATTGACAGTGACGCATATTAATGTCCTCTACGTATATCAGCAATCTTGCCTTTTCCTCATAATAATTCACGTTATATGAAAAGATGGTATAGCATGCTTAGATTCACAGGGGTATGGCTACACATGTCAAGGAAGAAGAAGATATTTCATGAGTTTTTAATCAGAGTTTGATAAATAGAGATTTAATATTTTAATAAGTTGTATGTGTAAGTGATTTTACATGTGACAGGTTTGAAAAAAACCTTGGTATTTTCATTTTTTAAGAGATTTAACAAGGGATATCTTGGATATATATATAAAATCCGATCATGCATGTAATGTATTCCACGTTCGCCTGTATATATCAGCAATCTTGTTTTTTTTGCTCGTACGTAATAATTTATGTTATATAAAAAGATGGTATAGCGTGCTTAGATTTTTTAGAAAATGACCCCGTATATATATCTCTCAATAAAAAATATATAGTAAAAGAAGATTTGAGATTTTAATTAGAATTCAATAAATATATATTTAACGCTTAATTAATTCTGATAAGTTGTACGTGTAAGCTATTCCACACGTAACAAGTTTAATTTGAAAGAAAAAAATTAGTACTTGTTATATTTCACATCGCATTTACTAATTTGGTTGTCTGTATATATATGGCAATTCTTAGAAGGAAAAAATAAAATAAAATACTATGTGATTAATTAATGTTTTAAATTCCAACCACCCCTTGTGTTAAAATTGTACTGTCGTTATAAATCCTGTGTATATAGTAATTTTCTAGAATCAAAATGAATAGGTAAGGTTAGTATTTCAAAGGATCTCTTCCTATATTTAGTACACACATAAATGATTTATTTTTAGTGTAAATAAAATGCACTAGCTATTTTGATTTTTTTTTATCTGGGTCAGAATTTTCGATCTTGTGATTCAATTTATCAACATTTACATGCTGGGATGACAAGATGAATTAATTATAGGAATAATTTCTTTTTTTTTTCACCTCATGAAATTCACCAGTGCAAAAAGATATCCCTGCTATCAAAGAAAAAACCATGTATATTCGCAAAATTGCATCAGAAGGCAAATGAAGACATGGATGCTATGCAAATGGTCATCGTCAAATATATATTGGGCATAAACCGGACTCAACCTTCGTGGACTAGCTCAGGCTCCGGCGAGTAGAGAAAGAAAGAAGTCCCTGTTAGTCTACTGTGTGGCCTATTCTAAGAGTTCATTACCCTACAAACAGTACGAGGAACAAAAAAGTGTAGAAGATCTAAGAGCAATAGATGGTGTTTTTTAAGTTGGGATTAGGTTATTGAGTTGAGAGGGAGAGAGAGAGGGAATTACGGTCACACTCGACTACAAAAAGAAGGTTGGCTCTTCTTGCGAGGTCAAAACTCTCTCGATCAAAGTCTCCCTAAAACCAAACCCCATAACCCCACTGACCGACAAGCTGCTCCTCTCTTCACATGCAAACAGACAATCCCATCATCTCTAACTAACTATTATTTATCATTAATCATCCAGTTGTAGTTTAAATATTCAATTAGTAGTAGAATATTAATTTATTGATGCAAGGTACCGATTTGTATTTGACGAACTTATAAATACATCTGCGTGTCATTCTGCCCTCAGAAAAGATTTTTCAGAACAAAATCTTAAATTATTCACAAGGAGAAGTCTAATTCCTTCCATCTTTAATTCTAAGCAAGACTTGATTCAGATTCAAGCAAATAGAAGCAAACAAGAGAGAGCATTAATACAAATGAACAAAAATGATTCTGAGTTTATTTTATGAATATAATATTAATATGTCCATATAAAGTATGCTGTCAAAGAGACTTATACATGAAAAGGAAGTGCATGCGCCAAAGGCATTAATAAAGGAGATGACTCTCTTGCCCTCTTGTTTAAAAGGCCACCCTCTCATGAAGAATACCTATAACGGGGAACTTTGGAATTGTCAAGATAGGAGGCAATTTAAAGAGGCCTTAATAAACATAGTAGAAATATTACTATGTGGCAGATGCTTAGAGAGAGAGAGAGAGAGAGAGAGAGAGATTAACGTGGGCTGCCAATAATGTCCACAAAGACCCATTGGTCTTGGGTTCTGCCCTTCTTAAAGAGAGTTTCTAGTGACGAAGAGACCGATGACCCTTGCAGAGGCGTTGGCTCGAACTTCCTCTTTTTAGGCTTGTTATTGGCAATGGCTCGAGTCCTCGACAGCTCAAGAATCAGACCATAACAACCATTTACTTTTTCCTGTTAACAAACAAATGCAGCTGTTGAGCCATTAATGTCATGCGCAATAATGAGTATATAATGTGGCTGTGTTAAGGACTTAAATACGAGACAAAAATAATGAATAATGACAATATAAACGATACCTTGGTTATCTTGAGAACATCAAGAAGCTGGGTCTGGTAGTCAATGGGATTGAAGGTCTCAACTTGGTCTATAACATGCATCATTGTAGCAGTGGCCAACACAGAAGGAAGATAACAGCCAGATCTTGAATCTACATCAACAACAGAAAACCCCATAAGAAACTCAACGTAAATCAAATGACGAGAAACTAAAACCAAAGAGGGAGTCTTTTCTTTACTCTTTGTTCTTATCGAAAATTCTAAATGAGGGTCAAAATGGGATTTTGAAGACAGCTATATCCTATACTTACCAGAGACAACATAGAGCAGGAGATGCTCACATCTCCTGAGAAACTCCCAATGAACATTGGTCTTTAATCCAAGCCTCCTAATGATATGATCAAGAAATGAAAGTGGAGTCACTGGGTGCATCTTCCATTTCAGTGTTGAAAGCACTAGTAGCTCCATCCTTTGAATGGTTTTGGCCTCGAATAAATATTTCGTGTCTTCCACCTAAAACAGAACAAAAAGAAAACCTCTAAATACCAATCTTCGAATTAGCAAATGATAATGATTAAATGATATTGATGAAGGGTTTTATATTGACGTACTTGGAGGTCTAGCAGAAGAGGAACATGAGTCTCTTCAACTTTGGCAGCCAAAGAAAGACAAGTGACAGCCACAAGCTGGATCATCCATGATCTATTATCTCTTTGATAACAGGGGCTAACAAGAAACCTATCTAGATAATTGATAGCCAAGATTGATGTGAGAGCTGAAAATCCATGATGAGCAATGACCTTAAGCATCCACTCCACAGCTTCTTGACGAGCCCTGGAAAGAAAAGGATCGCTTGCCACATTATTGACACTAACAGAAGCTTGTTGTTCTTGTTCTTTAGAGAAGAGTGAGAGAAGCTCCTCATCTTCCCAGAACAAATCTTGTTCAAGCAATGAAATCGAAAACAGATCGCCAGAGGGGTTGTTCACGGAAGGACTCTCTTGCAAAACCTCTTCTTCTGAATCATCTTCCCATTTCCCCTCTTCACAATAGAGTGCATCTAGCAAGAATGAAGTGTTCTGTTCTTGCTGTGTACTTAGTTCATTTTGTCCTAGTTCTTGTTGTTTAGGTATTGCCATCTTCTTCCAAGAAGAAGAGGTTTTGGCACACTATTCATTACACAAGGGAACCCATTGTCCCTCTCTCTCTCTCTCTCTCTCTCTCTCTTCCCTCGAGGGCCTTTCTTTTTCTCTGGGTGGTGCAAGATAGAGAGAGTGGTAGCTAAGGAGCGAAGAGAGGATGATAGAGAGTGAGAAGGAAGGGGAAGGGGAAGGGTTGATTTTTAACAGGTTAGGTTTCACGCTTGTCTCTTTTTCTTTTTTATCTTTTTCTTTGTTTTTAAGTGGCAAATATAAAGAAGTTTGTGGTTGGATTTATTTATTTATTTGTTTTGTTTTTTGCTTTCGGTGTGTCTGGTTTGGCGGGCAGAAAATGTATGTAGCGGCACGCACACCAAGCCGGGCCCATGAAGACAACCTCTTATAGCAACCTAATTAAAGTCACTGTGCTCTATTCTGCTCTGGAATTTAGAAAGATGGGAGGGGACACGCAGGGATTTTGGCATGGGAAGAAGAGTTTTCCGCTATGTAATTTAGGGTTAAGATATGCTATCGCAGAAGACATAAATTGTTTTTTCTGTCAAGTTACCAATAACGCGCTAAGAGAAAAGAAAAGAAAGGGTCGAGGATGGGAAAGATCAAAGATCCGAACCCATTGAAGAGTCGGAGAGAATATAGATGACAATTAAACTGCAAATTCCTCGGACATATCAAGATAAAATCATCTCATTGAGAATTAAACTCATCAATGCATGCTTGATTGTTGTAACTTGAAGATTTACACATTGGTTTAATTAAGATCGTTGTCGTGAAGATTTTCTTTTGGAGTGAAGATCACGCAGATGGAATTTTAATTATTTTTACAAAGTATTCCAAATCTAACCATAGATTATGATACGTTTTAGTTTCATCATGGATAATGTTTTTATCAAATGATCTTTACAGCAAAAGCAAGGCTATACTCACCCCAGTCACCGTCACTTTTAAAAGAGGAATTTAGAAAAAATAAAACAAAACAAGAGCAAAGAGAAAAAGAAATCACGAGAGGGTTTTGAACAAAAAAATCCTCTATTTTGCTAGTTGTTCTGAAGAAGAAATTTCCAAAAAGACAAACCACAGAGTCCACGCAAGAGAACAAGCCAAGGCCCTTTCCATCCACGCGAAGTTACATATTCTTTTCCACGCGTTCCCCATCCAACACATAAAGTCAACTATCTTACCAGTCATCTGGCTCACTGTCTTTGACTGCGTGTGGCGAACAACATACAGAACATCCACCAGCTGACTCTCGATCACTTCTAGCTAGTCACCATTTTTTTTTAAAACAAAAAAGAAAGAATAAAAAATGGATCCAAAAGAAAAGTCATTAAATTTGATGGTGTCTTGTCGTCTGCGGTACGGCCAGATAATAAGGAGGTCCTCTTCCTTCTTTCGCAACTGGCATGCAC
>Ga0307510_10004259_pt1 | contig 16815 bp, 16 predicted proteins | sample 12_EM_MG_FD_207224 | JGI IMG/M metagenome (GOLD analysis project Ga0307510, IMG submission 207224) | Populus trichocarpa ectomycorrhiza microbial communities from riparian zone in the Pacific Northwest, United States - 12_EM | ecosystem: Host-associated > Plants > Roots > Unclassified | place...
GGTCTTCCGGATGCGCAGCTGGCTGGACTCGATCGCCAGCCAATCGCTGCAACGACCAAACACCTGAATGTTCGCGTGAATTTCAGCTGAGCCGCAAAACGACTTGACGACGGCGCCGACAACGAATGTAATGTTATAACATTACATCACCGGTCCCAATGCCCTCTCCCAAGCGTCGTCGTCCTATCCCGTTGAAAAGGCTCTTCGATCTCCATGCAAAAACTCCCCGTCACCGTCTTGTCCGGCTTCCTCGGGGCTGGAAAGACCACTTTGCTGAACCACGTCCTGAACAACCGGCACGGCCTGAAGGTGGCGGTGATCGTCAACGACATGAGCGAGGTGAACATCGATGCGGATCTGGTTCGCGATGGCGGTGCGAACCTGTCCCGGACTGACGAGAAGCTGGTCGAGATGACGAACGGCTGCATCTGCTGCACGCTGCGCGACGACCTCCTGAAGGAGGTGCGCGCCCTCGCCGAGAATGACCGCTTCGACTATCTCCTGATCGAATCCACCGGCATCTCCGAACCGCTGCCGGTCGCGGCGACCTTCGATTTCCGTTCCGAGGACGGCGAAAGCCTCTCCGACGTGGCGCGTGTCGACACCATGGTCACCGTGGTCGACGCCGTGAACCTGCTCAGGGATTATTCGTCGACGGATTTTCTGGAGCAGCGCGGCGAAGCGCTGGAGAACGACAAGCGCACGCTGGTCGATCTGCTCGTCGAGCAGATCGAGTTCGCCGACGTGGTCGTGCTCAACAAGGTCGATGACGCCTCGCCGGCGCAGCGCGAGGCGGCGCGAAAGATCATCCGCGCGCTCAATCCGGATGCGGAGCTGATCGAAGCCAACCACAGCCGGGTCGCCTTCGATCGCATTCTCGACACCGGCCGGTTCGACTTCGAAAAGGCACAGCAGCATCCGCTCTGGGCCAAGGAGCTTTTTGGCTTTGCCGATCATGTGCCGGAGACCGAACAATACGGCGTGACGAACTTCGTCTATCGCGCGCGCCGTCCGTTCGATCCCGAAAAGTTCGACACCTTCGTCAGAGAGCCCTGGCCCGGCGTCATTCGCGCCAAGGGACATTTCTGGCTGGCGACGCGCCCGCAATGGCTTGGCGAGATCAGCCAGGCCGGCTCGATCACGCGCACAGCGGCCCTTGGCTTCTGGTGGGCGAGCGTGCCCAGGGCAAGATGGCCGGATGATCCGTCCTGGCGAAAGCAGCTGCGCGCGAACTGGAACGATATCTATGGCGATCGCCGCCAGGAAATCGTGTTCATCGGCACCGGCATGGATGAAAGCGCGATCCGCGCCCGCCTGGACGCCTGCCTCGTCCCGGGGAAGCCGGCCATGAACGTCGCGGAATGGGCGAAGCTCGCAGACCCCTTCCCGGTTTGGCGCCGCGCGGATGAAATCGCCCAGGCGGAAGCAGCCGAGGCTAGTTTGCCGACGCCTTGAGCAGCGGACATTCGCTCTGGCTCAGGGGGAGAAAGGCATCGTCGGCAGGTATTTTCTCGACGACGTTGTAGTAGTCCCAGGGGGTCTTGACGTCCTCGGGCTTCTTGACTTCGACGAGATAGAAATCGTGCACGAGCTTGTTGTCGGCGCGCAGCCGTGCGCCCCGTGCGTAGAAATCGTCGACCGGCATCGCGCGCATTTTCTCGAGCACTGCGTTGGTCTCGTCCGTTCCGGCCGCGGCCGCAGCCTTGAGATAGTGCAACACGGCGGAGTAGACGGCGGCCTGCGGCGCGGTCGGCATCGCCTTGTGCAGCTTGTAGAACCTCTGGCCGAACGCCCGCGTTTCCTCGTTCAGGGCCCAATACCAGGCCGTGACAGTCGTCAGCCCCTTGGCGGTTTCGACGCCCATGGCGTGCACGTCGGTCAGGAACATCAGCTCGGCGACCGGCTTCTGAGGCCCCAAGTTCATTCCGAACTCGTGCCATTGCTTCATCACTGTCACGAGCTGCTCACCGGCATTTGCAAAGGCGACGACCTTGGCCTTCGAGGCCTGGGCTTGCAGCAGGAACGATCCGTAATCGGCGTTTCCGAGCGGATGAAAGACGGCACCAAGCGACTTTGCTCTTCCTTCCGCAAGCACACGCTGGGACACCTCCACCATATTGCGTCCGAACGCGTAGTCGGCCGCGATGAAGAACCAGCTGTCGTAGCCTTGGGACACCAGCCTGCGAACCGATCCGGAGACGAGATTGTAATTGTCGTGCAGCCACATCAATCCGGTGCGCGAACATTGCTTGCCGCCGATCTCTGTGGTGCCGACCGCCGAATAGATGACAATCTTGTTCTTGTCGCGCGCAATCGACTGGATGGCGAGAGCCACCGCCGAATTGCCGACATCGGCAACCATGTCGACACCGTCAACGTCGATCCATTTGCGGACAATTTGGGCCCCTATATCCGGCTTGTTCTGATGGTCGGCGAAGATGATCTCCACCTTGATGTCAGGGGTCGCCCTCTGAAAATCCTCAATGGCCAGCTTTGCGGCGACGACGGAGCCTGGTCCGGAATTGTCCGACAATGGGCCGGACTGATCGTTGATGATGCCGATCTTGACCACCCCGCCGGAGAAGTCGGCAGCCGCGCTCGGCTCGGCGAGCGCGACCGGACCCAGCGTCAGGACAAGTCCGAAGGTGAACCGGGCAAGCGGGACGCGCCATGACTGCAACTTCCGAACACGACAAGGCGCCATTGCCCCCTCCATTCCAGCATCGCGACGCGTGTCAGCGATGGCCTGCCCCAATGATCCCGATTCCGATCGCCGATTTCGCAGCCGGCTATCGCTGCTGACTGACGGCCTTCCTGACGAACTCCAGCCGCCGCGCCTGCGATGGCGCGACCCGCTCCTTCATGGCTGCGACGATCGCAGCCGGCGCCGTGTCCGGCGAGCCGGCCTCGAACGGTGGGGCGGGATTGTATTCCATGCGGAGCTGAATCATCTCCGCTGCCGCTCGGCCTCTCAACATCGAGACCAAAGTGAGCGCGAAGTCGATTCCGGCGGTGATGCCGCCGCCGGTGATGCGATTGCGATCGATGCAGACCCTCTCGCGCGACACCGATGCTCCAAAGAACGGCAGTGCCTCGGTGGCCGTCCAGTGCGTGGCTGCGCGATATCCCTGCAACAGACCGGCTGCACCCAGCACCAGCGAGCCGGTGCAGACCGACGTGACGTATTTGGCGCCCCTCTCCTGCCTGCGCAGAAATGCGAGGACGTCCTCGTCGAGCATCAGCTCGTCGGTGCCATAGCCGCCCGGAACGCAGATCACGTCGAGCTGCGGGCAATTGGCGAACGTAATGGTCGGCGTCAGCGTAATCACGGAATCGCTCGGCACGGGTTCGATGCGCTTCCAGATCAGATGCACATTCACATCCGGCAGGCTGGAGAACACCTGAGCGGGCCCCGTGAGATCGAGTTGGGTGACGCGGGGAAAAACCAGAAGGCCGATCTGCAACGGACCCGACATATCCAACCTCGACATCGCGCTTGACCGTTGCAGCGTGCCATGTTGGCCTTGGGCTCGGAAACGGCGTAATTCCCTCATTTTTGGACGCGTCCATGATCGGCTTCCTGATCTTTCCCGAATTCCAGTTGCTGGACGCGGCCGGCCCGATCTCGGTCTTCGAGATCGCGAGGCGCCACACGAAAGACGCGCCGCAAGTCATAACGGTCGCGGCGACGGCCGGCGCGGTGCGCAGCTCCTCGGGCATCGAAATGCAAGCTCGCAACTTGCGTGCGGCCAGCGCCGTCACGACGCTCTTCGTTGCAGGTGGAGAAGGAGTCCAAGCGGCCGCACGCTGCAAGACCACAATCGCGCTCATTCGGAGACTGGCGAAGCGTGGCGTGCGTATCGCCAGCGTTTGCAATGGGGCCTATCTGCTCGCCGAGGCGGGCCTGCTGGATGGCCGTAGTGCAACCACGCACTGGTCCTGCGCAAGCGACTTCACCGGACGCTACCCCAATGTCAGGCTCGAGCCGGATCAGATCTTCATCCGGGACGATCGCGTGTGGACGTCGGCGGGGATTACGGCCGGGATCGATCTGGCGCTCGCCATGATCGCCGAGGACCACGGTGAGGAGATCTCACAGGCAACCGCCCGACAATTGGTCCTCTATCATCGCCGCGGCGGCGGGCAATCGCAATTCTCGACCTTGCTCGAGCTCAAGACGCCGAACGGCCGCTTCGGCAGCCTGCTGTCATGGATGCGCGAAAATCTGGATGCGCAGCTCACGGTCGACGCGCTCGCCGACCGCGCGGGATTGAGCGCACGGCATTTCGTCCGCTCCTTCATCGCCGAAACCGGATCGACGCCGTCCAAGGCGCTGGAGCGGTTACGGGTCGAGGTCGCACGCGAGCGGGTGCAGTCCTCGGGCGAGGCCATCGAGCACGTCGCGCAATCCACCGGCTTTCGCGATCCCGAGCGGATGCGCAGGGCATTCATCCGCGCATTCGGTCAGCCGCCGCAGTCCCTGCGGCGCTCCGCGCGAAGCGCGTGAGGCGCGCGCAGCCTTCTCGACAGGCCGCGCAACGACGTCGTGCGGACGAATCGAGAGAGGCATCAGTGAGATGGACGGGATGGTCGCCTTGATCGCAGCCGGTCGTTCGCCGACCTTGACCGACGCTGAGGCCAACGGCGCGCAGCGCCAAATTGGGACGGCGCGACGCCATTCCCGGGATAGTCAGAAAAAATTCAGGAATATCAAAGCCAAAAGCGGCTTTTGGTGCGCTCGGAGGGACTCGAACCCCCACGATTTTACTCACTGCCACCTCAAGGCAGCGCGTCTACCAATTCCGCCACGAGCGCTTTGGGGATGCCGGCTTACAGGCTTGAGGCCTGCCGGATCAACGGCGCCGATCTAACAAATCCATCAGAGGGGTACAAGCCTGCAAAGGCCCCGAATTCCACAAGCTTGGAAGGAAAGTTTGGCCCTCCTGCCCGGATCGGCCCTATCGGGTGCCGAGCCCTGCCCGCTTGGCCGCTACCGCGTCCCCTGCGTCCGCGGCAGCATCTGCTTGACCTCGACCGCGATCCGGTTGCGGTCGACCAGCACGACGCCGGAAGCGACCGGCAGGTTGTTGGCCAAAACCTTGACCTCGTCGGCCTCGGTTGCGTCCAGCTCGATGATGGCGCCGCGGGAAAGACGTAATACTTGGTGGATTGGCATGGTGGTCGTCCCGAGGACGACCATGAGATCCACGGTGACTTTGTCGAGTGTAGGCACTTCAGCACCACCGCAACTTGAGACTGGGCATTTGCGCCTGCGATCATCATCCGGTTATGGTTAGCCAATGGTTAATTCGCCCGAAAACCCTCGCCAAAACCTCGATTTGACGTCGTTTTCCGCCTCCACGGGCGAGCCCGTGGAGTGGCGGATTTCGGACGCCCCGGTGCCCTACCCCGAGGCCGTGGCCGCGATGGAGGCCCGTGTCGCGGCGATTGCCGCCGGAGAGGCGCCGGAGCTGGTCTGGCTGCTCGAACACCCCCCGCTCTACACCTCCGGCACGTCGGGCAAGGACTCAGACCTGCTCGATCCCCGATTCCCGACCTTTGCCACCGGGCGCGGCGGGCAGCTGACCTATCACGGGCCCGGCCAACGGGTGGCCTACATCATGCTCGACCTCAAGCGTCGCCGGCCGGACGTCCGGGCCTATGTCGCGAGCCTGGAGGAGTTGATCCTGCGCACGCTCGCGGCCTTCAACATCCGCGGCGAACGGCGCGAGGACCGGGTCGGCGTCTGGGTTAAGCGGCCCGACAAGGGACCCGAGCATGAGGACAAGATCGCCGCGATCGGCGTGCGGCTGAAGCGCTGGGTCTCGTTGCACGGCATCGCCATCAATGTCGAACCGGAGCTTTCCCATTTCGCCGGCATCGTGCCCTGCGGCGTCGCCGATCCCCGCTACGGCGTGACGTCACTGGTCGATCTCGGCCAGCTCGTAACCATGGCCGATGTCGACATCGCGCTCCGGCAGGCGTTCGAGGAGCTGTTCGGGGCGACAAAAGCATTGGTGCCGGAAGCGGCCGTCTAGCATTTTCCTGTTCGAGCCCGACCGCGCGTGTTCTCCGCTCGCCGTCGAATCAGCTATTCTTGTTTCAGGTGCCGCCCACGCCTCCCCCCTCCGCCGGGAAAGTACAGATCATGCCGGGCGACTAAATCATCGGACCGACTGTTCGAGCGCCAGGCATAAGGAGGGATTGCGCTTTCTGCTCGCAATGGGAGGTTTTGACGATGAGACTCTCTGCGCCGATCTATCATCTGAAGCGCAACGCGAAGCGCCTGTCCCGCGAGGAAGGCATTCCGCTTCACGATGCGCTTGACCGCATCGCCACGACGGAAGGGTTTTCCGCCTGGAGCATGCTCGCAGCGAAGGCTGCCGCAGCGACACCGGCCAATCGACTGTTTCCACAATTCCAGCCGGGTGATCTGGTCCTGGTCGGAGCGCGCCCCGGCCAGGGCAAGACGCTGATGAGCCTCGAACTTGCGGTGGAAGCCATGAAGTCCGGCAGTCGCGCAGCGTTCTTCTCGCTCGAATATACCGAGAGGGATGTGCAGGACCGCTTGCGGGCGATCGGCGCGGACCCCGCGCAATTCGCTGATATGTTCGAGGTCGATTGCTCGGATACGATCAGCGCCGATCACATCGTCAAGCAGATGGCTGCGGCTCCGCGCGGCACGGTCGTGGTGATCGACTATCTGCAACTGCTCGACCAGAGGCGGGAAAACCCCGATTTGACCGTTCAAGTGCGCGCACTGAAATCCTTCGCACGCGACAAGGGGCTGATCGTCGTCTTCATCTCGCAGATCGACCGATCCTATGATCCGTCGATCAAGCCCTGCCCTGATATCAGCGATGTCAGGCTGCCGAACCCGCTGGACCTCAAGCTGTTCGACAAGACCTGCTTCATCAACAACGCCGAAGTTCAGTTCCGCGCGGCGATCTGATGGCTTCAGGCGGCGGGTGAAATGCTTCGCCCGCCGCCTGCAACATCACGCCGCCTTCAGCGACACTTCGAGCTTGCCGGCGATGTAGCGCCGCTCCTGCGTCAGGCCGCCAAAGCCGTAGGCGTCGCCCTTGACCTCGTCGACATGCAGATAGGTCTCGGGATGCAGCGGGCCCAAAATCCCGGCCATGCGCTTGAACGTGGCGGCGAGATAGGCCGCCTTCTCGTCCTTGGTGTTGGTGCCTTCGGTGACGTGGATGTCGATCCAGTAGCTTGCGAGCTTCTGCTCGGCGAGCGACTTGCCGCCGGCGAACCAGTCGCCGGCATCGACGGACTTCACGATGATGGCGGTTACCTCGGGATCCTTGTGCAGGATTTTTGCGGTGAGCTCGGACACGGCGTTCGCGATGTCGACCTTCAGCGACGGCGACTGGCGGGAGGTGGTGTAGGACACGGTGATCAGGGGCATGGTCGTTCTCCTCAAGATGCGGCGCGGTGTTTGCGCGGCGTTGGTGAGAAGCTAGACCCTCCCTCATCATTTTGGTATCTTATCTCTATTGATACCAGTGATAAGTATTCATAATGACAGCCACACTCGACATCGCCACCATCAAGGCCTTTCTGCTGGTCGCCGACCTCCAGAGTTTTACCCGCGCTGCCGAAGCACTCGGCACGACGCAGGCGGCTGTCAGCTTGAAGCTTCAGCGGCTTGAGACATTGCTCGGCAAGCGTCTCGTCGAACGTTCGCCACGCGCGGTCCGGCTTACCGCCGACGGCGCCGCGTTCCTCGATCGCGCCCGCGCGCTGATGGCGGCGCATGACAGCGCGCTCTCGGGCGAGACATCGACCGCGCAGTCACTCTCGCTCGGTATCTCTGATCATGCCGCGGGCCCCGAGCTGGTACCGCTGCTCGAACGCCTGCACGCGATGTCAGCAAATCTCACCCTCGCCGTCACCATCGGCTTCTCGCGCGAGATGCAGGACGCTTACGACGCGGGCCAGCTCGATGCGGTGATCGTGCGCCAGGAAGGCAGCCGGCGCGGCGGTGAGAAGCTTACCGAGGACGAGTTCGGCTGGTTCGTGTCACGACGCTTCAACTGGCCGAAGGGCGAGCCACTGCCGCTCGCAACCCTCGCCCCGCCCTGCGGCGTCCGCGCCATCGCCGTGCGCGCGCTCGACAAGGCCGGCATCGCCTGGCGCGAGCGCTTTGTCGGCGGCGGCGTCACCGCGGTGGTCGCGGCAGCCCTCGCCGGACTTGCCATCGCGCCGCTGGCACGGCGGATCGCAACTCCCGGGTTGATCGACATCGGGCCCGCGCACAAGCTGCCGAAACTCGGTAGCTCGAAGGTGATGCTGCATTCGAAGGTCAGCGATCCGGCAAAACTCGCGGCGTTGCGTGCGGTGGCGGCGACGTTCAAGAGTGTCGCCACCTGAGGCCGCTCACATCACAAGATCGCCTCGAACGCGCTGCGCAGCGTCTCGTGCCGGAACACAAAACCGCGGCTCAGCGCCTTGTTCGGCAGCACGCGCTGGCCGCCGAGCAAAAGCTCATCGGCAAAGCCGCCGCCGATCCGGCGCAACAGGCCGCCGGGGATGCGGAACACCGCGGGCCGATGCAGGCGGCGGCCGAGCTCTTCGGTGAATTTTGCATTGGTGACCGGGATCGGCGCAGTGGCGTTGACGGGGCCGGCGAGATCGGGCGTTGCCATCACGTAGGCGATCAGCCGGATCAGATCGTCGCGCTCGATCCAGGACATCCACTGCCGCCCGGTGCCAAGGGGGCCACCGAGGCCGAACTCGAACGGCGTCAGCATGCGCGTGACAAAACCGCCCTCGGTGCCGAGCACCAGACCGATGCGCAAATACACCACGCGAACGCCGAGCTCCTCCGCCGGCCGCGCCGCCTTTTCCCAGGCCGCGCACAGCTCGTGGCTGAAGCAGGCGTGGGACTTCGCCGATTCCGTCAGCACCTGGTCAGCCCACAGGCCGTACCAGCCGATCGCGGAGCCGCTGACGAGCACCTCGGGCTTGCGGTCGAGCCGCGCGATCAGCTTTACGACCTCACCGGTCATGTCGATGCGGGAGTTGATGATCTTGCCGCGCTTTGCCTCGGTCCACAGGCCGTTGCCGATCGGCTCGCCGGCGAGATTGACGATGGCGTCGATAGGCGTGTCCGCGGCGAGCTGATCGAGGCTCGTGATCAGCTTGACCGGCGGCGGCAACATCTCGGCCTTGGCGGGGTTGCGGATCAGCGCGATGACGTGATGCCCTGCCCCACTGAGGCTTGCAGCGAGGCGGCTGCCGATGAAGCCGCTGGCGCCGGTGATCAGCACGGTCTTGCGGCCGGGGAGTTTCTCAACAAGTCCATGTGCGGGGACACTCTTCATCCGGCCGAGCCGGCGCATCGCGGCAAAATCCCTGACACCGCAGAGCGCCGCACCGACCGCGCAGGCGATCGCAGCGATGCTCAGCAGACCCTGGTACACGATCGTCACGCCGAACGGCTGCATCGCCCAATCGATCAGCACCGGCAGCAGCAGCACCAGGATGGCGCCGTAGTTGATCGCGAGCAGCGTGTGATTGATGCGCTCGCTCGGCGGCAATTTTCGGCTCAGATCCTCCTCGACGAAATCCATCAGCGTGATCACGATCTCGGCAACCAGCACGGCGATGATCAGCAGCGCCAGCACCCCATAGACCTCGAGCCAGCCGAGCAGCAGGAACAGCAGCGCATAGAGCATATTGCGGATGCCGTGCAGTTTCAGCTCGAAACGCTGCGACGGGCGCCAGGCCAAGCGCTCGGTGAATTCGTGATGATAGAAGGTGTCAAACACGCCCATCACGATCTGAATGGCGATGAGCGTCCACAACAGCGGCGTCATGACACGGCCTCCCTGAACATTGCGGACTGGTGGATCAGCGCGCCGTAACGTGGATGAATGACATCGAGGGTGAAGCGGAAGGCGCCCTCGCCGAGATCCGAATGCGTCACCGTGAGATCGCCCGGCGTGAGCCATTGCGGCAGCGGGATCCACAAGCTGCCGATCTGGAGGCCGTAACCGGCGCTGCGGAACGTCAGCGTCTCGCCTTCGACCGCAATGCGCAGCGCCATCGAGACGCCGAAGCCTACATATTCCTCAAGCCCGGTCGGGCCGGCGAAGCGTTTTGCGGAATGGATCACCTGCGGAAAGCCGCGCTTGCGCGCGCAGATACGGGTCCAGGTCTGGCCGCCGGTCGCGCCGTTCTCGGTGACGGTGACGATCATGGGCACGCCGGTGTCGCGGCCGGTCGGCAGCGGTCCCCCGATCAGGCGCGCGACCTGCGCAAACCACCAGCCGATGTCGCTGAAGCTGACCTCGTCGACCACGCCGACATAGACGACACTGTCGCCATCGGCGACGCGCTTGGAGAAGCGCCGCCAGGTCGCGAGCGGCAGGCGGCCCCAATCCTCGTCCGACAGCAGTGCGCGAAAACGCCGATCGTCGAGCAGTTTGATGTGAGCGGAAGGAGATGCATTGGAGCCAGATAATCGAGCCGATGTCATCGCACCCTCCTCAACGCTATTTGGCCTTGCCCAGCGGCAGCAAATTGGCGATCTTTTCGCCAAGCCGCATCAAGGCGACCAGCCGCGGCCGCGGCACTTTCAGCATCTGCATGAACCAGTGGTCGGCGAGCTCGGTGAACGCGAGCATCTCCTTCAACCGTTTGGCTGCGACCGGACTGATGGTCGGATCGTCGGTGGCATCGGACACACAGGCGCGGAGCGCTGTGATCGCCGGATCGAGCTCCCGCTCCTTGCGCCGCGCCGCAATCCGCGCCGCGACCTCCCAGATGTCGGTCTCGGCCTCGTAATGGTCGCGGCGGTCGCCGAGGATCGGCACCCGCCGGATCAAATTCCAGGCAAGCAGTTCCTTGATCGAATTGGAGACGTTGGAGCGCGCCATGCCGAGCGTGTCGGCAATGTCCTCGGCCGTCATCGGCGCTTCCGCCAGATAGAGCAGCCCGTGGATCTGGCTGACCGAGCGGTTGACGCCCCACCCGTCGCCCATGTCGCCCCAATGCAGGATGAAGCGCTCGACGGCGGCGGGCAGTTTCTTCTTTCCGGTTATTTCTGTCATAACAGAAATATCTGACGAGCGCGACTGATTGTCAAGAGCGCTCGGCGGCTTGCGTCCTGCATACCGTCCGTCGTATTTGCCTAAAAACGGCCCAGAGAACGGGAACCAAACGCACTTCCGGGCGTTTGCCCCGGTTCCAGGCGGGTTGAGAATGACGACAAAGTCCAGTCAACAGAGAGACTTGTTCGAAAGCGAGCGCAGTTTTCGGCTGTTGGTGGAAGGAGTCGCGGACTACGCGCTCTACATGCTCGATCCCACCGGGATCATCACGAGCTGGAACATCGGCGGCGAGCGGATCAAGGGCTATTCGCCCGAAGAGATCCTCGGCCAGCATTTCTCGCGCTTCTACACCGAGACCGACCGCGCCAACGGCAAACCCGCACGTGCCCTCGGCATCGCGCGAGACCACGGTCGCTACGAAGAGGAAGGCTGGCGCGTTCGCAAGGATGGCACGTTCTTCTGGGCGAGCGTCATCATCGATCCGATCTACGAGCACGGCGCCCTGGTCGGCTTCGCCAAGATCACCCGCGACATCACCGAGCGGCGCAATTCGCAGCTCAAGCTCGAAGCGATGCAGAGGCAGCTTGCCGAGTCGCAGAAGTTCGATGCGCTCGGACAGCTCACGGGCGGGGTCGCCCACGACTTCAACAACCTCCTGATGATCATCAGCGGCAGTCTTCATATCCTGAAAAAGGGGACCACCGACGACGCCAAGCTTCAGCGCGCGATCTCCGCGATCGAGACCGCGACCAAGCGCGGCGCCGCGCTGACCGGCCAGCTCCTCACCTTCGCGCGGCGGCAGAGCGTTAATCCGCAGGCGATCGATTTCCCCGACCGCATCGCGGCGATCCGCGAGGTGCTCGATGCAGGCGTGGGCAGCTCCGTGCGCCTTGCCTTCGACCTCGACCGCGATGTCTGGCCGATCAGGACCGACGCCGCCGAGCTCGAGACCGCGCTGCTCAACCTCGTCATCAACGCCCGCGATGCGATGCCCGATGGCGGCACGGTGACGATCAGCGCCCGCAACATCGTGCTGGACGAGACGCTGCTAAGCGGCGAGTTCGTGGCGATCGACATCGCCGATACCGGGCTCGGCATTCCCTCCGACGTCGTCGACAAGATTTTCGAGCCGTTCTTCACGACCAAGCCTATTGGCAAAGGCACCGGTCTCGGCCTGTCACAAGTGCATGGCTTCGCGCATCAGGCTGGTGGCACGGTCAAGGTCGCAAGCGAGCTCGGCAAGGGCACGACCTTCACCATCGTGTTGCCGCGCGGAACAGATGCACCGGTGAGGGAAAACGCAGAGATTATGCCCTTGCGCGGCAGCGGCACGGTGCTGCTGGTCGAGGACAATCCCGACGTCGCAATCGTCAGCATCGGGCTGCTCGAGCAGCTCGGCTACCGTGTCCGCCGCGTTCCCGACGCCGAATCCGCGCTGCGCGAGCTCGAGCACAACGGCGTCGATTTCGTCTTCTCGGACATCGTCATGCCCGGCAAGATGGACGGCCTCAGCCTCGCCCATCATCTGCGCCAGGTCCACCCCGGCCTGCCGATCCTGCTCGCCACCGGCTACAGCGAAGCCGCCGCCGGCGTCCGCGGCGACTTCCCGATCCTGCGCAAGCCGTATGAGATCCACGAGCTGAGCGAGGCGATTGCGAAGCTGCCGCGGTGACTTTTCACCTCGCCCCGCTTGCGGGGAGAGGACCTAGACCGTCGGCAACACCGAGAACTTCTCCCCTGCCCGGCGCAGGTTCAATTCATCCGCATTGGCCGTCTCGCTCGTCACGCTGTCCACGCGCGAGGACGGCGGGCCGTGGCGGCACAGCGCGACCATGTCGGCGACGTGCTTCGGCACGCCTGCAAACAGCGCTTCCACGCTGCCGTCGCGGCGGTTGCGGACCCAGCCTTCCAGCCCGCACGTGGTGGCCTGATACTCGACCCAGGCCCGATAGCCGACGCCCTGCACGCGGCCGCGGATCATGACCTGGAGGATCGCCTGGCTCATTTTTTCAGCCCGAGAAGATCGGCGTTGCGCCCTTTCACGTCGGCGTCGCGCATGACGCGGTTGGTCAGCTCCGCTGACGGCAATCCCTTGAGTGCCTTCGGCGCTGTGCCCTCGCGTAGCGCCTTCTGTGTCTCGTAGACCGCCTGCGTGGCCGCCGCGATCGGCGCATGGCCCTGGAGCGCGATGCGCACGCGCTGGCTCGCAAGATAATCGAGCACGTTCAATTCCTCCGGCGCGCCGCCGAGCACGATCGGCAGGCGCGTGGCAGATGCGATCGCCTCAAGCTCCGCGCGCGACTTGATGCCGGTGAAGAACAGCGCATCGACGCCGGTCGCCTCATAGGCCCTGGCGCGGCGGATCGCATCCTCGATCGAGGTGATCGAAGCAGCACCGGTGCGGCCTATGATAACGAGCGAGGGATCGCCGCGGCCATCGAGCGCCGCTTTCATCTTGCCGACGCCCTCCTCCAGCGAAATCAGCTGCGCCTTGGCTTCGCCGAAGGCGGCCGGCAGCAGCGTATCCTCGATGGTGAGGCCGGCGGCACCCGCCGTCTCCAATTCCTGCACCGTGCGTCGCACATTGAGCGCATTGCCATAGCCGTGATCGGCATCGACCAGCACAGGGAGCGCGGAGGCGCGCGACATCCGCCGCATCTGCTCGGCAAGCTCAGTGAGCGTGATCAGCGTGATGTCGGGGTCGCCGAGCACCGCAAGCGAGGCGACCGAGCCGCCGAACATGCCGATGGGAAAGCCGAGGTCCTCGGCGATGCGGATCGAGATCGCGTCGTAGACCGAGCCGGGATGGACGCAAGTGCCGCCCGACAGGATGGAGCGCAGTTTCTCGCGGCGGGAACGAAAGGCCATGGTGCCCTCTCAACAGTTGCGACGCAGCCGCAACATACTCCGTCATTGCGAGCGCAGCGAAGCAATCCAGAGTCTTTCGGCGGAGGCAGTCTGGATTGCTTCGCTGCGCTCGCAACGACGGTATTGGTAGGGCCAGTGAGGCCCCATTCACGCTTACGCAAACTCCAGGATCAGCGCGTCCACCGCGAGCGTCGCACCGGCACTGGCGTGGATCTTCTTCACGGTGCCGTCCTGCTCGGCGCGCAGCACGTTCTGCATCTTCATGGCCTCGACGACGGCGAGCGTCTCGCCGGCCTTGACCTCCTGCCCCTCGGTCACCGCGATCGAAACGATGAGCCCGGGCATCGGACAGAGCAGCTTCTTGCCGGTGTCGGAGGCCGTCGTCACCGGCATCAGCCGCGCTGATGCGGCCTCCGCTTCGGTCCAGACATAGACCGGCACCTCGACGCCCTGGTGCGCAAGGCGGATTCCGTTGGCGATCGGGCGCACCTGCACCGCGACGGCATGGCCGTCGATGGTGCCCTGCCAGACCGGATCGCCCGGCGTCCAAGGCGACTGCAGCAGATGCGCGTTGCCGGCCTTGCCTTCGGCGTCAATGAAACGGATCGCGATCGCATCGCCCTCCCGGGCGACCTCGAGCAAGATCTCCTGGCGGTCGAGCCACACCGCACGGCGGCGCTCGCGCTGCACGATACGGCCGCCCATCTGGCCCGAGATCTGCCGCTTGCGCTCGCCGAGCACGTGATCGATGGCGGCGCCGACCGCAGCAATGCGACGCGCGACTTCGCCTTCGGGCACGCGCACCGCAAAGCCCTTGGGGAATTCTTCCGCGATGAACCCGGTCGAGAGATTGCCCTCGCGCCAGCGCGGATGGTGCATCAAGGCCGAGAGGAACGGGATGTTGTGGCGGATGCCGTCGACATAGAACGAGTCGAGCGCGGTCGCCTGCGCCTCGATCGCCGCGGCGCGCGAGGGCGCATGCGTGACCAGCTTGGCGATCATCGGATCGTAGTGGATCGAGATCTCGCCGCCTTCCTGCACGCCGGTGTCGTTGCGCACGGTGATGCCGTCCTTGCTGACTTCTGCCGGCGGGCGGTATTTCACCAGACGTCCGATCGAGGGCAGGAAGTTGCGGAAGGGATCTTCCGCGTAGAGCCGCGATTCCACCGCCCAGCCCTTGAGCGAGACGTCCTTCTGCGCAATCGCCAGCTTCTCGCCGGCAGCCACCCGGAGCATCTGCTCGACAAGGTCGACGCCGGTGACGAGCTCGGTGACGGGGTGCTCGACCTGCAGGCGCGTGTTCATTTCGAGGAAGAAGAAGCTCTTGTCCTGTCCCGCGACAAACTCGACGGTGCCGGCGGAATCGTAGTTCACGGCCTTGGCCAGCGCGACCGCCTGCTCGCCCATCTTGCGGCGGGTGGCCTCGTCGAGCAGCGGCGATGGCGCCTCCTCGATGACCTTCTGGTTGCGGCGCTGGATCGAGCATTCGCGCTCGCCGAGATAGATGACGTTGCCGTGCTTGTCGCCCAGCACCTGGATCTCGATGTGGCGGGGATCGACGATGAACTTTTCGACGAAGACGCGGTCATCACCGAACGAGGCCTTCGCTTCCGCCTTCGCAAGATTGAAGCCTTCGGCGACCTCGCTCTTTGAATGGGCGATGCGCATGCCCTTGCCGCCGCCCCCGGCGGAGGCCTTGATCATCACGGGGTAGCCGATCTCGTCGGAGATGCGGACCGCGTGCTTGTCGTCCTCGATGACGCCGAGATAGCCCGGCACGGTCGAGACCTTTGCCTTCGCAGCGGCCTTCTTGGATTCGATCTTGTCGCCCATCGCCGCGATCGCGCCCGGGTTCGGGCCGATGAAGACGATGCCGGCCGCTTCCAGGGCGCGCGGAAATGCCTCGCGCTCGGAGAGGAAGCCGTAGCCGGGATGCACGGCCTCGGCTCCCGTTTTGCGGCAGGCCTCGACGATCTTCTCGATCACCAGATAGCTCTCGGCCGCGGCGGGCGGCCCGATCAGCACGGCCTCGTCGGCCATCTCGACATGGAGAGCGTCGCGGTCGGCCTCGGAATAGACCGCCACCGTCTGAATTCCCATGCGGCGCGCGGTTTTGATAACCCGGCAGGCGATTTCGCCGCGATTGGCGATCAGAATGCGTTTGAACATGCTTTTCTTGAGTCTCGACCTTGGGCGGGACCCTTCCCTGGCCGCTGGGGCCTATCGGATGGGCCGTTGTGGCTCCCGTGGTACATTAAAATTGGCCGGAGGCAACGGTCTAAATCCGCCCGCTTTGGCGTGCCAGCGCAAGACCGGGGCCGGCCCGGCAAACCTTTGGGCGGCTTAAGGCTTCCCGGACTTGGACCCGGCCTTGGCCACGCCCCGGACGAGGTTGTGAATGAAGCCCAGTTTGGCGACCACGGCGGGCGACAGAATGAACGGATAGAGGTCGCGCATACCCATGGCGCGGTTGACGCTGTTCATGGCGAAGGTGAAGGGCAGCCATGCGTCGACGATCGCCTGAACGTCCCGTGCCTCGTAGGGGTTGAACCGGATCCGCGTCGACAACTCCCCGTCGCGGTCGACCTTGGGGCGCACCTCCATACCGAACTCGGCGGCCATCTCCAGGGTATCGACGATGTGGAGGTAGTGAGCCCAGGTTTCGGCAAAGTCTTCCCAGGGATGCGTGGTCGCGTAGGCCGAGACGTAGTTCTGCTGCCAGTCCTGCGGCGCGCCTTCGGCGTAGTGACGCTGCAAGGCTTCGCCGTAATCGGCGGAATCGTCACCGAAGACCGCGCGGCATTGATCCAGCTTGCCGCCATCGCGCACCAGCACATCCCAAAAATAGTGTCCGACCTCGTGACGGAAATGGCCAAGC
>Ga0307510_10004260_pt1 | contig 16812 bp, 3 predicted proteins | sample 12_EM_MG_FD_207224 | JGI IMG/M metagenome (GOLD analysis project Ga0307510, IMG submission 207224) | Populus trichocarpa ectomycorrhiza microbial communities from riparian zone in the Pacific Northwest, United States - 12_EM | ecosystem: Host-associated > Plants > Roots > Unclassified | place...
CACAATATCAAACATATACTAAATAATATATATATTGAAAAATTGATATTGATATATTTTATTATTAATACCCAAAATAAAAGGACTAATATGAGCGAAAGCTGATATTATCCGAAAACCTTGTAATTAAGTTTTGAGACAATAACAAATGAGTCTCTTTCTTGAACTTGTCTTTGGATGCTCTGGTTTTCCATTATCAAGTCTTTTTTAAGTAATTTGTGCATAAAATTAACATCTCTCTCCCTACCATACTCACAGTGACATCGTGACAAGGACAAAATAATGCGACGGTTGGATGACCTTTTCCTTGAAGACCAAACACTTTTTATTGAATTATTTAGTTAGAGTATATTAGATTGTTTTTTAAAATATTTTTTATTTAAAAATATATTTAAATTAATTTAAAAATATATAAAAATTAATTTAAAACAAAAAACCTTAAATTGTTTTGAAATATATATCTGGTTACATTTTCAAATTAGCACTTAGATAATTATAGAAATGAAACTCTATTATTGTAGTGTTTTTTTTAAAAAAAAAATAAATTAAAAAATTGAGATGCATCCAGATTTTCATAATTATTTCTTAATATGAAATTTTTATCTTTTTTTTATTAAATATTTAGGTTACTATCTACAATCGGATTTGTCAACTTAATTATATAAGCTCTGATATAAACAGGTTTGACTATAAATTATTCATTTTAAATATATGGATGATGGTAAGTGTTCAATAATCAATGTATTTCCCAGAGTGTATTTTTTCTTGAAGGGGTGTTTATAATATATTTATGGTTGTTTTTTAAAGTATATTTTACTTGAAAATATATTAAAATAATATTTTTATTATTTTTTAAAAATTATGTTTTATATCAGTGTATTAAAATAATATGAAAACATCAAATAAATATTAATTGAAGTAAAGAAAAACATAAATAAAATTTAAATTTTTTAAAAAATATTTTTAAAACACAAAAACAAACCGAATAAAATCTAATGTGTTGAACTTTTTCTTTTTTCTTTATTAAACATTATCCTAATGATATTTTTATTATTATAATTTTTTTAAGATTATCTTACTTTTTAAAAATAAAAAGTAATCTTCTATCTCAAAACGTATATTTTTCATGTGTTTTTAAAATATTAGCTAATATATTTTTATTAATAAAATACTAAAATTCTTACCAAACATCTATTTAATTGCTTTGCTTTAAAGCAAAGCAACTAAAGTTTTTTTTTAAAAAAAAAGAAGAAGAAGAACAAACAAGTTAATAACAAAATTCTCTTAAATAATTATTTTAAGATTTGAATTTATGAAGTTAAAGAATAAAACATATTTTTTAAAATTTAATTATTATGAATATCTTAGCTATTAAACTCTACATAAGGTTGACTTGAGGTAAGATTCGAATTATGGATTGAAAAAATTAACTCATGTTATATAGATTAACTCTATTTACAAAAAAAATATTAAAATGATAATATTTTAAAAAAACTTTAAAAAATTAATGAATATTTTCATCATCAAATTTCACTAAATAAACTTAGAATTTAACTGGGTAATTTAGATTAATTCCTTTACTGGTAGAACTAGTAGTGGTAGAATGTGTATTTTTTATGATCAAAAAATATTTTTAAATTTTTTATTTAAAATTATCTTTATATATATATTTTTTATATACTAGTATTAAAAATAATGTTTTTTTAAAATATTATTATTTTGATATTTAAAAAAAAAACATTTTTAAAACAAAGGTATTACACGACAGCTTAAGCTATCGTATCATATCAATAAATGCGCTCTCCACGCGCTATTTAAGGCGCGTTTTTCTCTATTGATTAACAACTCCGTCCATTTCTTACAAAACCCACTCACACTTTTCAAATACTACATTTCAGTCCTTAAACTTTAGAGTATTGTTAATTGTTTCAAAGCTTCATTTTCTGAAAATCATCTGTTGGCTAAGCGGGATCCATTTCTTGAGTCCCATTCATCCAAAAAATGGTTATTTTAAGGTGTTATTTTATATTTGAAGTTTATATATAAATTATTTTATCCTAAATTAATGGAGTTGTGATTTAATCTATTTAAATTAATACAAACATATTATACATTATGCTTTTTTTTTCTTTTCACATGAAGTCGATCATGAACCTAGATATATATGAGATATAGGAAGTATACTTTAATTAAATATTGTTTATACATTGATAATAAAACTTAACTAACAATATACAACAAGTATTAATGTGAATTATGGAGTTCATTTAAGCAATTTTAATTGATTTTTGGAGAAAAATACAAGAAAAAATAGAATATTCATTCCTGTATGAGTGGAGGATATGAAATTGATTTTGGATCGAAAAGTTAATTCAAGTTATATTTTTATTTGAAATTATATTTTTTTTACACTTTCTCCTCAATATCAAGAGATTATTTTTTGAGATTTAACATGGAAAAGTACTTTCGTTTCTATTTTCAAACAAAAGAATCCTCGTATTCTCTCCAAATTTCATTCCACCCAAATTCTCCCTTCAAATCCACAATTCTAATCTCTTTTTAACTCCGTTCTTTGATTTGGACAAAAGCATTGAATTGGAATAATACTTTAGAAGAACACAGTAATGTTCAAACTTTAAGGATGAGAGTAAAATACTTAAACAATTATAAGGTTGAAAATATCCTTCACCAACTCAACTCTTTTAGTGTATTGAAGGATGCTAACCACCATGATCATCAGCTCAAAATATTGCGCACAAGCCTCTCTCCCTCTTCCAATCTCTCTCTCTCTAGGATCTCATTAAATCATAGACTAGAGTCACTAGACTACTCAAAAGCCATGAACCCCAAGCCACAGTGGTCAGGTTAGTGCTATGCTATTCACCAGACAGTTGTTGTACTACTTGCCTACTATTTTAAAGCAAGTTTCTTTATCATTTCTTGATGCTAAAAGTTTTCAGCGATGATCAAATAAAATTCTAATTATCATACACAAGCAAAGAATATAACCTCCTCTTTGAATTACATAGGTTTGTGTAAAAATTTTCAACCTTTAACCGCCTCTATATGTCTTTTTAAAGTATACCATTGTTAGTGTGTTACAGTAATGTTTTTAGTTTTAAATTTTTGATGTCCGTATTGTTTTACCCTTTCAACTTTCAAGCCAATCATTGTAGCTATCAACCCCACAATTTTTTTTTTCAAAAATGGAATTTAATCTTACTTGGAATCTACACTCAAACTTTAGTCTATTCTTGCACGCTAACACTATTTTTGGCTTCTTGTCTTCCTGTTTCAGACTTTTGGGCCATCATTGAATTTGTTGTAGGTAAAGAAACTTGTGCCTTGTGGTCTTTTGCTTCTCTTTTTATTCACGTTTTGATCACTCTGGAGTAAAGATTGCAACTTTGGTTAAATTTTGCCTCTTGGGTTTTCTTGCCGTGTGAGTGATCAATCTTGGATTTATTTGTTTTTTCTCTTTTTTTGTGTTTATGTTTTGTTGGTGATCAGTAAGGTGTTTAGACATTGAAACTGTTGATTAATGGCGGAATTCGTGGGTCCAAGGTTGTACAGCTGTTGTAATTGTCGAAACCATGTTTCACTTCATGATGATATAATTTCTAAGGCTTTCCAGGTGAATCACTTGAATCTTTGATGAAACTGTTGCTTGATATATCTTCTAGCTATTTTTATCACAATTAGCATTTCCTTATTCTCATGTCTTGACTTGGTCTTGATGATCATGAAATTTGATAATTGGTAGTGCCTTGTTCATCTGTGATTTAGATTTTCTGTGTAATTTGTCATTAGATTGAAATGGTTTCATTATATTTGTGATAAACGATTTGGATTATTACCTCCACATGTGTGAATCGATCCTGTTCATAGTATTTGCTCTCATCCATTGATGGCACCCTATGTAGAAAATACAGACCCTTTATCAGCTGGTTACTGCAAGAAAGTCTTTGATGATTGCTGTATCTTGAATAATGTAGAAAACACAAGAACAATAGTTGCCATTCTTTTATGTTTCTAAGATTGATGTATTCAGTTCATCTTAGATTGCTAGTTTTGTCAAGTTATTCCATTTTTATTTTCTGCTAAACATTGGAATTATATATCTTTTTATGATAGGAAGTAGTGACCAGAAATTTGTCCAATTTTCTCTTCCATAATTTTGTTCATAGGGAAGACATGGTCGAGCCTTTTTGTTCTCTCATGCGATGAATATTGTCGTGGGACCTAAAGAAGATAGGCATCTCTTGACTGGTCTCCACACTGTTGCTGATATATCTTGTGCCGATTGTCGTGAGGTGTTGGGTTGGAAGTATGAAAGAGCTTATGAGGCATCTCAGAAGTACAAGGAAGGGAAATACATATTTGAGAAGTTGAAGATTGTTAAGGAGAACTGGTAGCACCCCATCAGAGTCCCTTTAATTATTCCAGTGTTTGACTCAGCAGCTGCATTGTTGCTTGGTGATGTTCATCTTGTACAGGAATTTATCAACCAATTGAAATTGTCAATTGTTCTTAGTAGTTCATTCTTGTCATGTTCCCTGTATGAAAGATGGTTGGATTCTCAATTTCCTTGTTAATAGAATTGCGATTTACCTGAAAAGGCTAATGGTGTTTTTACTCTATATTCAATCTTACCAAGTGGTAGGTATTAGTACTAGATAGAAGGCTGTTCTGGTTTCTGCTTTACTTGCTGGAAGCAGATGGAAAAGAAATGGTGTTTTTAAGTGCCTGTTTGTTTTTGCGGTGCACCAATTGATGCTTTTTGTGCTGTGCGCAGCAAAAACAAACGATCCCAAATCTGGCAAAGGTTTGATTAATTTGGAATCCCCTTCACTTGGCCATCCACAATCCTGAATTCTAATCTGAGAACTGGGATTAGCAGAACAATGAAATCCTGGATTGCTGGCTATTCTTTAGCTATATGCTTGCCTGAACTAGGTGAGATCTTGAGGAGACTGATGCAGAACACATTTCTTGTGAGGTTTTTATAAAACCCATTTGGAATTCACCCTTTATTTTATTTTTTATCAATTTGCAAAATAATTACAGATTTATGGTGCCTTTTGATAAACTGCAGCGTTCACATGATATAGCATGACAAAGGCTTAAGTAAAATTGTTAACAAATTGCCTGATCCTCTCCTGGTGCATTCTCTATAATGAACAAGTAAATAGCAACATCCCATGCACCACAATAACCAAACTTCATCATCATCTGGGTTAGATGGATTGAAAACTTAACTGGACAAGTTCTATGCAGCTGAGTTGAGCCTCTTAAGTCAGTGATAATGGGTCAGAGCCACCATGTCTAGCATCTTTACATTTCTAAATGCTACTGCTAGTAAATATCAGTGTCTGGTTTTGTTATGAAAGGTAGGAGGTTAACACCAATGATCACATCAGAATCAGATCAACTAGTACAGCAGTGTGTACTTGTATGGGGAAATCAAGAAGTTGACAACGGAGCTATATTCTCTTCCACGCCAGATAGAAGTTTCATTTAAGTGTTTGAGCCCGCTTTTTAATAGGAGTTTTCAAAAATTAATTTTTTATTTTTATTTTAAATTAATTTTTTTATATATTTTTAAATCGTTTCGATATTATAATATTACAAATAAATTTTAAAAAATAAAAAAATATTAATTTAATTTATTTCCGGTAAAAAAATGTGCATTTGTCATTGGTTGGTGACAGGAAAAAAAAAGGCCCGGATTTCGAAGCTGTTATGATCAAGCTCTTTGCTGTTTGCAGGTGCCCATTGCCCTCCAACCCAGCACTTTTGTAGGTGTGGCATCAGCACTGAGTTGTATAGATTACGCCTTTTCAACATCAAAAGCAGTATATTTGTACCAAAAGGAAATGCTAGATGCCAAATATTTGACCTTTCAAGCACTGAAATCAAGTACCTCTCGCCTTTGTAATTGCTAGAAACTGTGAGATGATCCAGAGCATGCATGACGATGGCATGTTAATTGACACGGCAAAGCTCAAGAGGAAACACAGAAAGTCCGCTGCAGGAAATAAAACAGGAACTCCATTCAAGAATCAGGAGGCAGGAGAAAGGAATACCGTAAAATCGATCAAAACCATGACCAAACAGCAGAGATAACGTATCAACTTCAACAGCTTCTTTGCCGGTATGCATATGCAGTCTTTAGAGGTTTTAAAAAAGACCGGCCAGCCGATTAAACCATAAAAACTAGGAAAAAAAAGTAACTGAAAACACCAAACTGATAAAAAAATCGATCAAAGTTTCTGTTTTTGTTAGATATTATAACCATCAATTCATTGACTTGAATCAACAAAACAGATAAAATTTGTGTTTTTGTTATGATTATGGATCGATTTAACAGATTACTTGCTAGCATAAAAATCCCATTTAACCTTGAACCGTGAACACCCCCTATCAGTCTCTCAGTAACAAAGAAAATATTTTCATCACCACAGGCAATTCTTAGCCTCCACAGGCTTGAAAGTACCACAAAGCTCGCAAGCACTACTACCCTAGTCAAGGTTCTTGATTCCCTAGCTCACTGTTTATCTAGCCTTTACACTTCCAGCAGAAACTACGAAAACCTCTAAGGGAAAACATAACATTAAAAATTGATGAAAGTGGCAATCAAACCATCGAAGTTTTTGTTTAGGGAATTTATTTGATGTGACCTGATTAATTTGATGAGTTTAAAAATAATATGTAAAATTATTTAAGACAGAGATTGATTAAAAAATTCAAGACTTGTTTTTTAAAATATTAAAACAAAAATATATTGGATCCACTCGGGTTAGACTGGGTTAACTTTTTAAATCCGTAATCTGGATCATGAGACTGAGATAATCTCATAGAAAACAAATCAAAATCAAATATGAAACTCAATTCTCAATTAAACAAATGTTGAATAATGAAATTAGAAAAAATCAATTAAAAAAAAGAACAAAAAACAAACAATTCGAATCAACTTGGGTTAACCTGTCAAAACTGCAATGTTCCCAGGTCATGTGAATGGAGTAACTCCAAAAAAATAAAATCAAAATAAATTATGAAACTTAATTCCTGATCAACCCAGTGTTTAAGGATAAAATTAAAAAAAATATCGATTAAAAAAAGATAAAAGAAAAACTAAGTTAACTCAGGTTAACTAGTCATGACTCAGGTAATGAGACTTGAATAACCTCATAAAAAGCATATATATATATAAAAGGAAGAAATTAAAAAACAAAATTAAACTAGAAAAAGGACAAAAAACTGAGTTAACCTGCGACTCGGGATAAGCAATCCTAATATTGAAGGATAAAATTAAAAAAGATACAGAAAAATTATCGAGTCAACCCAAGCTAATTCGCTAAACAAGTGACTCGGGTAATGAGACCGAGATAACTTTATAAAAGGATAAACAAAAAACAATATGAAGCCTAATTCCAAATCAACCAAATGTTAAAGGATGTAATTGAAAAAATAAATTAAAAATAACACATAAAATTGACCTAGGTCAACCTGGAAAACACGCGATTCGGGTCATAAGATCGAGATAACCTTATAGAAAGTAAACAAAAAATGACCTGAGTCAACCAGGTTAACCTACCAAACCTGCAACCAAAGTCATGAGATTATGATAACCATATAGAAAGCATATCAAAACAAATTATGAAACCCAATTTTTAATTAACTCATTTTTTAAGGTTGAAATTGGAAAAAAAATCAATTGAAAAACAAGACACAATAAAACGACCTGAGTCTACTTGGGTTAACCCGCAAAACATGTGACTTAGGTTATAAGATCGGGATAAACTCATAGAAAATATGAAGGCTAATTCATAATCAACCCAAAGCTGAAGGATAAATTGAAAAAAATATCAATTGAAAAAAGACAAAAAAAAACTCATATGAAGCCTAATTCATAATCAACCTAAAACTAAAGGATAAAATTGAAAAAAATATCAATTGAAAAAAGACAAAAAAAAACTCGATTCAACTGGGTTAACTCGCCAAACTCTTAACTCGAGTCATGAGATCAAGATAACCTTCTAGAAAGCAAACCAAAATAAATCACGTGCCTAATTCTCAATCAACACAATGTTAAAGGATGAAATTGAAAAAAATATCAATTAAAAAAGACAAAAAAAAAAAACCTCTAGTCAACCGAGTTAACCCGTCAAACTCGTGACACGGGTGATGAGATAAAAAAATTCTCAAACTTCTGATTTTATGCAATTTTGCCCCTGCCAAACTTCAACATCAGCCTCGAATTTCAATGTTTTTTTTTCAATATGGTCCTTGGTCTTATATTTATGCAAATTAACCCTTAACCGACCATTAAACTTTCAATTTCACTAATGATTTCAGCTAATTAAATCCCAGAGTTCAACGTCTAAAAATTCTTAGTATGAATTTCTTCAATTTAGCCCCTAATTGACCCTAAACTTTCAATTTTCTTGCAATTTTACCCCTGATTTCAACCAATTGACCTAAAAATTAAGTTTGGTCCTCTAAAATTTCAATGTTCTCAATTAAATCTAAATTGGGCTCCCAAACTTAATTTTTCACCAATTAAATCCCTAATAAAATTAATTTGATCCATTTAAAGTATAATTAAGTCCTTACACTTAATTAAATCATTTAATTTGACCCAAATTAACTCTTAAAACATAATTAAAATTTAATTTGGCTAATGATTAAATCAAATTAACCTATTAAAAATCTAATTATGTCATTGTACTTAATTTTATGTAGATTCGTCTAATAATCATTTAATTTGACCTTGAATCTGTATTGTTTCTACAGTCTTGGATACAATGGGGTACGATTAAGCTTCTAATTCCATCCAAAATTTTAACTTGATGATTCTATACATTTGAAATCCTCATCGGCCTACTTTTGCCAAATTATCAATCTTTATTTATTATTTTTAAAGGAAAAGGGTAAATTTTGAGAAGAATAACCCAAAACTAGGTTATGACAGATCGCTCGGAACAATAGTATTAGATACAGAAACCATTTTAAATAAAGATATTTTTCCAACAAAAATTATTATATAATAGGCTTTTCCGACATGTTTTTGTACTTAAGAAAATTCTAAGTGAAAATAAAAATGTGTATGCCTACATGTGATCAAATAAATCAATGTGTATTAATAAATAAATAAAAGTCATAAAAGAAAACTAAAAATAAAACAAGAAAATTGAGAGATAGGCGTAATCTAGATATTTAATCTCGCAAGACGGGACATTTACTCAGTTGTATTTGCTAAATTTGTTACATAAAATATTTTTTTATTCAATTAAATGATAATAGAAATAGACACACATTAAATTTCTTGAATAAAATAAAAGAAAAAAAAATATTATGCAAGGCTGCACATATCATAAATATTATTTGAAAACAAGTATTTTGTATTTTCAAAAATAAAGTTCATCTATAAAAAAGAAAACAAAATTATGGATGAATTAGAAAAACCTCTCTAAAAATTAAATGTATACAAAATAACAAAAAAGAATCATCATTTAAAAGAGGCTCTATATACAAAATAAAAGAGAAAAACGTTATTAACCTAAATATAAATAAAAAATAATTTTGAAGAAAAAGAAGGCTAGGCCAGCCTGCCTAGATGATTTTGTTACAGTCGGTGCGCCTGGGCTTTTTTTTTTCTTTGCATCTATGGAGAACAACATGTCGTCCGTCTAATTTTAAAAAAAAATCAGACAACGCTTCGCCCACTAAGACAGACGACGTGTCGTTTGATATTGCCCAGAATCTGGTTGTTGTTGTGGGTGGAAAATTCGAGTTGATACCTAAAAACCTATTTTGACTCAAAACACCCTAGAAACCATTATAAACTTATCAATGACCTTAAATAAACCAAAATAATCGTTTCAAAACTCAAAATCAATCCAAAATCAAATAAATTTCTCGAGCTTTTTTATACACTTTCAAGGTAAACATCTTTAAATTTTTAGTTCTATTCCTACCCACCACAATTCTAAACCGACAAAATAATGTATAATGCATTTGGTAAATAATATGTATTCTAAGTTGAGACCCACTTGTTAATTTCTTTTTATCCAAAACTAATACGGTTTTCAAATATCTAAATCAACATCCTTTCATTGAAAAAACACAATAGACCTAAAACAACTTGACGATATACGGATTGGCCCACACAACCAGTAATTCGAGCAAATCCAAAAATGTGTCTCGTGCAGGATTTGAACATGCAGGCGACGAACTAAGCTAATAGGCTACTTAAAGTCTAATTCAAAACTAATCAATGAGTATTAACTCTGTCACTGTCTGTTTTGATCGAGGGCTAGGTAGCTTTCAGGTGTCCATTGTCCTCCAATTCAGCAGTTCTGAATAATGTTACAATGAGTGACCTAATGATGGCGACATCATTGGCTTCTGCAGACATTACTTTCACCGTATTAATAACCTTCCATCTTCTTCATAAATACTTAGCTACTTAGCTCGATGTTGTGGGCTGCATTTATAGCTACCTTCTTGCACCAGAATAGAAACTTTTATAGGCAACACACCCTGACGAGAGGCTGGTCATCAGCATATGGATCCAACATGGAGAGAACAGTAGTTATATATATATAAGAAATTTCCTTGTTTGCAAGGAGTCGGTGCGATTGAATGTGACATGCATTTGATGGTTTTTGGAGCTACATTTATTTAGGGCAGAGGTTTGTAGCTGAAATAATTAACTAAGTTATGGCCGTGGTTCAGAAAAATAAATCAATTAACCAACAAGTTATAGGCTTGTAGAGAGAATGATGGATAATAAGACAATTATTATGTAGTCCAACATTTAAATAAGTTTTCGAGCAAACTTTATATTACCCTCCAGATTATAACCAAGAATCTAAATTGAGTCCTCCAAGAAGTTTTGTTTTCTGAATTCCTTACAGCTTTTTTACATAAAATGGTACAATTTGGATAGAATCCACCGGGCAATATGAGTGGAAAAACTTAATTGATAATTTTTAAAAATATTTAGAAACCTAAATGTGACAGAGAACTCTATATATAAAAAAAAAATCCCTATATTTAGTGCGTGCAATGTGGTACAATTTTCTTCTTTTTTTGTGAAAAATAAAATATTTGGAATGAAAATACATCAATTGTTTTTTTAGATGGCTTTGATATAAGAAAAAAAATATTTTGATTCCACTCTAATACACCTTGAAAAGAATTTCCAAGCACAGGCGAAGTACATTATCAAACTCATTATTAATTGGATCTCACCTAAGTTAAATTTATCTCAAATTTCAAATTCTCAAATAGATATTTTTTAGTTAAATTCTTATTATTCTCCCATCGTAAGTCTCAAAATCTACCAGTGAAAATCTTGCCTCTAAATTAACAAGGGATTTACCAATCAATGAGCACCAGTATTTACGTACACAATTCCTAAATTCACCCAATGATTCCGGGCACAAGGCAATTAGCCACCTCCACAAGGAGTTAAAATTATGCTCTCTAATTGCCACCGACACTAGAAAGGGAAACATGAAAACATCTGTCAATTTCATTGACGAATTTAGAAGAACAAGAGGGTAAAAAAATAAGTACTTCAAAAATAACAAGTTAGAGACATAATTAATCAGTAAGAAAGGACCACCCCACCGCCTCCATTCACGCCTTTAAGGTGGACTCATATTGCATATGATAATGCAGTAGCAAATGGATAATCTATGCAAGATGTACATACCTAAGTTTCTCTTGTAAATATATTGAAGGATGGTGATGCATGGTCTATATATATATATATATAGACAGAGAGAGAGATCTTTTGCTTTGTTTAGTGGAGAAAATTATTCCTTAGCAGAGTTCCCGAGGAGAATGTTTGCGGGAACCAACGAGTGAGGCAGAATACTACTTCAAGCTAGACTGTATTGAAATACACGAAGGAAAAAAAAAATGTGGGCAAGCAATTATCATCCATGGAATTGGAGCAAAATGTGGAGCAAGGAATTCAGAATTGAGAAGCTAAAATAGGAAACATATCCAAGACATGACAAAGTTTCAGGTATAAAGATCAAGTAGGTATTAGAATTAGGTTGTACGTATTACTGAAGAGGTTTAGTGTGTTTGTCTACGTGCTTTTGTGCTTTTCAAACGGCGCTTTTAGAATTAATTAATAAAAGTATTATTTTGGCTGCTTTTCAACCAAACCGCAGTTTAAAACGTAAAAGAAAGCGCGTAGACAAACGGGCTCAATTCATTAAAAGAAATGGATGAAGAATTGAACTGCTGTTTAGAAAAGCAGGTGAGAGGTGTGATCTGAAGAAAGTATGCATTGAATTAGATCTCCTATAGGGAGAAATTGTGGCACACCATGTTGAGAAATGGCTAATGGGTCATACCTAGTCATGATCTGGAGGTTAATTATTCTCCTTCAGGTCCTACTTTGCTTCATGAAGATTGCTTTAATGGGTGGAAGAATCTCAAAGACCAAAATGGTGCTGATAAGACCCGACACTTGGGGACCTGTTGGCAAGCAAAAAAGCAAGAAAAAGAGAAGGGAGAAACGCAAAAAGGTGCTGTGAAGGATTGACAGCCATCACGCCAACTCGCTTCTACCCCAAGAAAGAAAATAGTCCGTACACAATCAATCACCAATAATCATCCCAAAAATTAATCCCAGTGCTTAATTTAATATATAAACAAAACTAAGTCAAGTTTTGATCATCATCATCACTGTGCATGCTACACTCTCCGGGAATGTTCGGAAGAATGGCCGATTTTATTTTTTGCGTTTCTTATATCGTTTTTATTTGTAATAAATAAAAAATATATATTATCTTAATATATTTTCAAACAAAAACCAATTTAAAAAAACAATTAACATATATGTCCAAACCTAAGCTAGGTTGGTAACAAGAAGGAACCCTTGGTGTGAAGCCAAAGGAGGGGGCTAGGTAAGTACATGCTGTCTTTGTTCTCAATTTATAGTGAAGCCTATAGACTTCTTGTTCTATCATGAAGCTAGCTAGAACTACAATAAGCTTCAAACAATCATCCATGTTGCGTAAAAATGAGTGAAGGAAGAAGACGAAACAAGATGAAAGTAAAGAAAAGGGTGGAAAAATCAAGCTAGAAATTAATGAAAGCAAGAGAGAAAATTAACCCATGTAACCCTATCTGTTAGCTAGCTAGCTAGTTTTGATTTAACATAAAACAAGTCACTCGATCGCCAAGTGAAGTGAAGGGAAAGGAAAACTAAATTAAGATAAAACACAAGGCTAAATTAACATCTTGTGATCATATCCATAATTCTCTATGTGAATTTTACCATGATTCACCACCTAACATTCCATTCCAATAGCCAGGAGCACCATCTCCTTGCCCTCTAGCATTAATGCGCTCAAATTCAGAATTACTTGGAACCTGCTGCTTCAAGTCCTCGATAGGAAACAAAAGCCTTGCACTACTACCAGTCTCATGCACAGCTTGAATGTTACTATACCCACTTTCAAACCCTTCTAAAGAAAAGTTCTGGGTTGATGGCTTGAATTCTTGCAAAGGAAACCCAGTTGAAAACATGTTGTTTGAATCAGACGCTGCGGGAATTGACATGAAAGCACTAAATCCCCTTGGATTCATTCCAGAACTCTTGAGAAGCTCCATAGCTGAGATATGAGATGGAGGGTAAGCTAGGTTTAGATCTGGGCCTTGATGGATCTTAGGGTTTTGATCAGTAGCTGACTGATGGAAATTTGGCTGGGTCAGATCAAGAGGAAACTTCTTTTCAGATGCTGCCGCAGCTGATGATGATGGATTACTTGATGATCTCTTGTTCTTTCTCGAACCACCACCAACAGGAACATTTCTTAAAGACCCACCTTCAGTCCAGTACCTTCTACAAGTCTTGCAAAAGTATCTTGGCTGAGACAGACTATAGTTGTTGTAGTAACAAAATTTTGTATTGGTCGAAGTGCACCTTGGACAATTCAAAGCTTGTTCCTTTTGCGGCCTTGCCCTTCTCTCTAACATATCAGGCCCTTCCACTGGTTTAACAACACCAATCCCCTGAGAGTGAAAAAACACAGACACGAAAAGGCCATAATTTCAGGATTGACACAACACAAAACAAGTCCTCTCAGAACTCTCACTCCAAATTTGGTAGATAAAGATGGAGAAAAGGAGAGTTCAAAGGAAACAAACATGATGACTCAGAAAAACCAAAGGAGACTTCTTTACACCATGAGGATTACATGCAACTGGAAGAAAAAAAAAATACTAAGTATAACAACTTTTCTAGGTGCTTTATCAGGTGGAGATAAAAAGAAGGGCATCACTTTCAACTTTCAAGAACAAATGAGAGAAAGAACACTAAATTCAAACACTAGTGGGGGGTGAACAGCATCATCTCATAGAGAAAAGGTGAGACTTTATATATACTAGCAAGTAGTAATCAAGAAAAAAACACATATACCAACAAGACAAAAGATAAATTATATTCTAAATAGCCTTCAAATTAAATCCCAACCCAGAAAGGGGGGCGAAAGGAAAAGAACAGCATGATTATGTGTAGAGAAAAAATAAAAATCGGTGCCTTTACCTGTGGCCACTGAGTAGAAGTATCCATGGATTAAAGAGAGAGAGAAAAAAGCTAGGCAGTCTTTTGCTCAATAAAAAATCAACTGCTCTTTAACTTTCTTGCAAAGTGGTCTTAAAAGCAAAAAGAAGGAACACTTGTGAGGGTATTTGTTGTGGCTTTTTGTGTTGGCTAGTAGTTCTTTACTATTGTCAGCCCGTTTGAAATTGTGAAATTTTGTTTTTTAAATTGTTTTTTTATATAAATATATTGAATTAATATATTATTTATTTTTTAAAATTTATTTTTGATATCACCGTATTAAAACAATTTAAAAATACTAAAAAACATTATTTTAAAGTAAAGAAAAACAATTAATTTTTTTAAAAGCATTTTTGAACGCAAAAATAAACAGGACTACATCAAAAATAAAGAAGCATTCTTATCTTTTTAATATTCTCCATACGCATGTGTAATGTTGATTTTATGATCTGAACATAGATCTTGTTGATTTTATGGTCTAAACAAAAATCTTGGAAGAGGATACATGCATTGTTATTAAACCTGATCTGTGATCAGATTTAAAAAAAAAGAGAAAAATTGTGGAAGTTAATTTAGTTAAACCCAAATAGTTATATGCATTGTTATTAAATTTGGTTTAGCCTAGAAGGTCGATTTGGGGTCTGGCTTACGACTGGTTTTAAAAAAATCAGGTGGGAGTTAATTAATATGGTTAAACCCGAGTGACTTAGCGAATCAATCTATAACTTGCTTAAAATCTAGTTTGACTTTTAAAATAAAATAAAATGACATACTTTTAATTTTCTTAAAAAAAACAACATTATTTTGTTATGATTGACTTGGTTTAATCGACTATGACTTAGACCTTGTGCTAGGTTATGGATCGAGATTAAGTTTAATAACTTTGGTGGTATGTACATATTTTTCTTTTCAAAGAAGGATTAGTAGTGGTGTTTGATAATGTTGTGTAGAGTGTTTTTCAGTTAAAAATATATAAAAATAATATTTTTTTTATTTTTTACATTAGCACATTAAAATTATAAGAAAAATATTTTTTTGAAAATATCAATTTAATATTTTTTTATAAAAAAATAAAATTTTAAAGCTGGTTTGACCAAGAAACAAACATTCTTTTAAGTTTGGTTAATTAATATGAAGTCGGTTTTAACAATGGACCTGGCCAAACATAGCTGTTGGCTCTGCTGCAAAACTTGAATAAATATAATACGAAGTGAATTAAGGAAATAGAGCCAAAGTGTATTCGATTTGAGAGGGAAAAAAAGTATTTTAATAAATATTTTCCAATGATTTTGTTAGCCATTTTTTTCTAAAAATATTTTAAATGCAGCTCAAATAGATTATCAAAGATAGAATAAGATATTATTATAAAAAAAAAAAAACTCGGATTTGGTGCTTTTTGGCTGAGTAAAATCACCCATCTGCCACTTGAACCAACCCTAATAATATATTGTGTGTGTATATATTTTATCTTGCAGACATGTTTATGAATTAGTCAATGCTTATTCTTTATGGTTTCTGACAAGAGAGTCGGGGAAGTAACAAGTGATTCTGCTGCCCTTTTCCTTTCTTTATTGTTCTTGTTCTCTAGTCCCTGGATTTTCTTGTGTCAAAGACATGGTTCAGGAGGGACGTCGGTTTCCCCCATGCCTTCAAATTACAAAAAGGAATTGGCAAGTGGCAGCAAGTGTAATTGGACATTTTTGTTTTTGGATAAAACTCCTTTACATCCCGTGAACCATATCCCAATTTTGTTTTATTTTGAATATAAAATTTAAACAAAACCTGTTCGGGTCAAAGAAAACAATGCTGACTTAATTAGGGTTAATTCGGATTCACCCGATGATCCAGGCTAGGTAAAAGAATAGCATTTCCAATTCTAATTTGTCTTTATTATTTTTTTTACTCTTTTCTGTCGAGGAAATTTAACAGGAGGCTATATAAGCCCTAGATATATATATATTCATTATATAAGATGCTTCAGAATGACTCTAAAGACTTGGGAGTCTTGAGAGGGTCCAGACAATTGTTGAAACTTACCTTTTAAGTACCACAAAACCTATGAAAAATTGCACCGAGGAGGTAGTACTTCCCTTTTCAAGTCTATCAAGTTTCTTTCCCTAGCCCAAAAAAACAAAGAAGAAGAAGAAGAAGAAGCTAGCCAGCTATCGATCGCTAAATGTGATGGATGAGCTGAGGCTCCGTTTGTCTACGCGTTT
>Ga0307510_10004261_pt1 | contig 16807 bp, 8 predicted proteins | sample 12_EM_MG_FD_207224 | JGI IMG/M metagenome (GOLD analysis project Ga0307510, IMG submission 207224) | Populus trichocarpa ectomycorrhiza microbial communities from riparian zone in the Pacific Northwest, United States - 12_EM | ecosystem: Host-associated > Plants > Roots > Unclassified | place...
CATTTAGGAAGGGTTCTTAAGGTGTTTTGAAGAAAGAATCATATGAAGTCTCACTCTCCCTCACCTTATATTGTTCTGTATGAACAATAACATGAATAGTGCATAAATGGTATTTCTTTTGGCTAGGTATCATTTACCGTCATTTAGACTTTTTCTCCCACAATGTTGAATTGTTGTAATTACCTTATCATTGTCATTCTTCTTGTGGGACCTTCCTAAGCTTAGATTCACATTAAATTTTAACCTAAGATAAAATAATATGTCAGTAGATCTCTCATAAAATTTTAGTCCAATCCAACAATTGAATTGAGAGATATGTTCAATATCGTAAAACTAGACCGTTAGTAATTATAAGCCAAAACTCTGAGTTCACATACCATTTTATTTACTTAAATAGTTATAATTTTTAGACTAGTCCATTGGAGACTCCCATCATATTTATCATAAAATTCATTCAGAGTTTTTACCATTTTCAATCAAGATAGTGTGATTATACGCGAGGTGATTAATGTTTTTCACACAAAAAGTCATATTATTTGATTTAAAATTTCACTCTATTATTATTATTATTCTTGTATAAATATTTTCCACCCCAATTAGTAAATTTTATCCTTTATATACTTATTTTACCTGATTTTATATTAGGGGTTTACAAGTAGTTGGAAAGAAATTAAGACTTATTTTTATGATCACTTTTATAAAACTAAACCAAAGATAACATTGGCTGACTTAGATAAGATAGTACAAGATCTACGAGAGTCTATAAAAAGTTATGCTTTTTTATTCAAGATTTTAAAAACTAAGTGCACTGCAGTTATAATGATATAGTGGAATATCAATGAAAGGTCTATGGGATCCAAGTACTTGAATATCTATATGCTTATAAATGATGTTATTTATTATGAAAAGATGTTATCAAAACAAACTGGAAAAAAAATATATGAGAGGGACATACTTAATTGGTTATTTGAATGATGTTGTAAACACACATTTAATGATCGACTCAAACTTTGAATAAGGGTTTGAAGAAATCCACTAGCAACTTATATCGATCGGAAAGCTTAAAGAAGGAACACCATTTCAAATTACAATGTTGCGGAAGTAAAAAATGGATAACAAACTTGGTTGCAAAGAAACAAAAACTTACCAAAGTGGTCAATTAAGGTAAATAGTGCTTTTTGACATTAAAAAAAATTTGAAGAAATTTTTGACTAACTAATGTATGAGGGGCAAATCAAGCTCCTTGGTAACCATACAATCCTTACTACCTATCAAATCAAGAGGAAGAATTGTTGTAAGTTGCACTACTTATAAAAACATGACATTAATGATTATGTTATCTTCAAGAATGAGATCTAAAAGGCGTTAGAGGTTGGTTTCGTTCTCTTTTTATAAAAAGAAAATTAAGGTAGACAATGATTGTTTCCATTAAGTCACAACAAAAATAACCACCCCAAGCTAGAAGGACGAATTGATAAATTTTTTTATAAAAAGTAACATTTGATCAACTCTTACAAAGGCTAAAATTAGTCATATATGCTAGAACTAGAAAGAGATTCATCAATAATAGCAAAGATAAAGAAGTGATAAAAGAATATCAAAAGATGCCTCTGGTATACATGTACCTTATATGTTATACCATCTTTTTTAAAAGAGAAAACTTGGGAGGAATAGCTGAGTGAGTTATGACTCACAATTAGACTAAGATATTTAAGCCTTTTCCACCATTTCTTAAGTTGATTTTCAACTTTATTATTGTTATGTTGAAATGTTCCACATTTTTTATATTTGCATATAAGTAAATAGGTATAATAATGTTTTATGCAATTATTTATAGAAGTAATGTAATACTCTTTTTCATCTCTTAGTTTATATAATTTTTAAATCACTAATATCCGAGAGAATTAAATTTAGAGGTTCACTAATTTTTTGAATTGCTTGAAAAAAAGTTTTCGTGAGCTTTAATTCTATCTACACAAATCTCATGCTCATGATTTTTCTTTAAAAAAACATGCTTACTAATTCAAGATTAATTAACCTTTGTATATAATTATAATTCACATGTCCTAATCTCCATGCCACATATCATAAGACTCAAGTAAGAAGAACAAAAATTATTTTTATTTATCTTATCCTTTGTTATAATGGCCTTACATTCATTTTGAAGAGGCTATCACAAAGATATTCATTTCCTACATACATCCCACTTTTAGTGAGTATAAAATTGTCATTGTCAAAAACCATCTTAAGACTATTTTTAATCAATAATAAGTCAGACACTAAGTTGTCTCTAATGTCAACAACATAAAGAACATAATTGTTGAGGGAGAGAAGCTTTTTGAAAGTCATCTTTAGTGTGACTTTTTCAATACCAAGTACCTTGGGGGTTGATAAATTCTTCATTTATAAGTATTCACCATCCATTTCTTTGTAAGTGAAAAACATTATCTTCTTGACATATACATGCCTTGTTATATCAACCTATCACTACTTAGGATTGATCAAGTTGACTTTAAAAATAATAATAGACAAGTTTATTTCCAAAACTTCATTTATAAGGTGATTGACCTTGGTGATTTTGATTTGAGCAATCCTTTTTTTGTTTAGGATTTCTTTGTTGAGCTCTATTTCTATAATTCTTGGCTTGGTGTCCAGTTTCATTGCATATGAAGCTTTTTTCATTAAACTTCTTGGCAATTTCCTTCCCCTTCACAATAAGCCTTTTCTTTTAATTTTTATTATAGGTCTTCATCATTTACTCAATAATGTTTGCTTTGGGGGATATATTGAATGAGTTGGCTCTTCTTTTAGACAATTTATTTCCCTTTTCTTTTCTCAACCTCAAAATAAGGTCTTGAACTCTCTCTTTTTTTTTTTTTTTTATGTTTATGCTTTATATAGTTTTTGAAGTCTTTCTAAAATGATGAAAATTTTTTAATAATTGCAATCACCTAAAAGGATTCACTAAGAACAATTCTTTTAGCATGGATATCATGCAAGGTTAGCTTAAAGTATTAAACTCGACTTGTCATACTTCTTGAATTGACCATCTTGAAATTCAAAAATTTACCAACTATTAGCTTTTTAACATCAACATCTTCAACCTTGCACTTTTGATTTTTCATAGTGACTTTGCACTATTGATTGAATTATACATATCATACAATATGTTGTTCAATCCATTTAAGATGTAGTTTTTGCATATAAATTATTATAATTTTATGCATTCATAGTTGTCACAATGATGAGATCAAATTCTTTATTTTATAGTTTTTTCTATAATTATTAAGGAATATTTTTACTTTAAATGATGCAAAATGCTTTATGTTTTACGGTTTGTTTTTATATTTTATTTTAGATTATATAAAAAATAATAACAAAATAATACAAAGGTAAGAAGAAAAAAGAAAAAAAAAAGGTGATGATATTTACCTTTAATGTTGAATGCATCTCTCCTCCCCGTACCTAAAAAATGATAATACAAAATAAAAAAAGGAAAAAAAACATATATATAGATGTAATAGATTTCTATTTATACATAAGAATGAATAACTATATAATTAAAAATAATTATTTAATCATTATCGATCTAAATTAATTATTATTATTTAATTAAATATTGTTCACCTGTTTATGAGCAAAAGATTGTGTTAATGTATTCCATGACACACACACACACACACGTAACCCCTCCTGTACTTCGACAACACGGTTCGTTCACAAAAGACGCCCAATCCGTACTTCACACTTCACAGTACTCCACCAACTTTACGCTTCCTCCTCAGACAAAGGGACACAGGCACCTTTAGCTTTATTTTGTGGTTCTTTAGGAGGGGGGAGAGAGAGAGGGAGAGAGCGAGAGATGGAAAGAAAGGCCCTGGTGTTATGCAGTGTTGTGGGTCTGTTGGGGCTATTATCAGTTGCTACAGGTTTTGGTGCAGAAGCAACAAGGATTAAGGTAAAATGTTTTTTTTTTTTTTCATTTCAACTGTTCATCTTGCTCTTTGCAGGTTTACTTTCTAATATTATGACTCCTGCTGGGATAGTGTTGTTTAAGTCTATTTATACATACAATTGACAGTGTTTATATTGATTTTCAATCACCGTGATTGGTTTTTGTATCTATTCGCTTGGTTTTATAGAATCACCGCTTATTTTGTAATGACCACTTGTGTGTCAATCCTGAAGTTGCTAGCTAGTCAAGTCCTTTTGGAGCATTCAACCTTATTTTTTCTCCCTTTTCTTTTCTCAAAACCGAAACCATGTTTGTGAACAAAAGACAAAGGTTCACAACATTTTCTTCTGAAAACCAATTTGTCTTCACACCTCTTGTCTTGAGAACAAGATCGATTTTTGAGATTATGGTAAAAATCTTTGTCTGTTCTCATAAGTATAGGGTGCTTTTTACTACAGTTTTGAGTCAAAATCAGCTACGAGAAGGGCACAATGTTTTTGTTTATTAACAGAAAACAACTGTCACCCTACTACATTGCCTTGTTGGTTTTTTCCTCTAGGTGCTTCATCCTCAGGGGTAAGGGTTTATGTAAAAGACAAGGAAACGTGCTTATTGCCTAGGGTCTATGTTTTACACTATCAATTCACATATTTGACTAACTCATTAGCTGATGAATAATCTCTTCCGGCCACCAAATGTTTTCCTCTTCATACAATGTCTCTGCTACTAACACATCAGAGAGGAACAGCCCTGTTTATCAGAGGACAAGCCAGTTCTTAATTATCAAACTAATTAGTTTCTATTAAGAACTCAAGATGATTTGTTGTGTTAGTTTCATTACCTTTTCTTTAATGTTCTAGAATATATATTTTTTTCAACTAATCTCAGAACTTAAGCCTTTGAAGCTGTGCCCTCTTCCTTTTGAGTTTTGTTAGAGCGGTGTGATATATTAAATAATTCAGGGGTCTCAACAACTTCATTACAAGTCAGAATCTGTTTCATCTTTTGCATGTTCCAGCGGCAATGGCATTTGCTCATCTCCAGCTCAATCAGCTGAATGATTAGCTATTATGAAAGAAGGAAACATGAACTGTTTGATTTTGTATACTTTCTGTATTGACTGTGAATACTGGACGTACTACCACTTTGACTGACGTAATTTTTTTTTTTTAACTTATGTGGTGGCTTGTGGTTGGTATTTTTTTAGATATCACATTCTGTAGTTGTAGATTATACCATTAAGTATGATAACATGACAACCATGATTTGAGGAGGAAGAGGAACTTTTTGCTGATAACAAATATTACTTCACTGAGACAGTTTTCCTGGATAATGCTCCCCCCCCCCCGCGATTCCTCTTACTATATTCAGTCTCCATCAATTATCGATCTGTATCAGCCAGATATAAACAAGGATGGACCTACATGATTCCTTTTGTATCCCAGTCTTGTGGGGTTTCATTGTAGTGAATTCCCTCATCTCCAATGTCATGTTTATATACAACATCTCTTTTATTATTATGTGGAGCTTATGCTAATTTTGGTTGGTAATGTTGAATTGTGAATTTGTGACAAAAAAAAAATTAGATTTTTCAGTTTATTCTGCCATCTCGACATAACCAGAAACAACGATACCTATGTCTGTCATTCAGTTTTGCAGAAATTACTGCTCTAGAGTGCCAATTTTATTATCTTTTGCTATAGATTTTTTTTTATTTTCATAATCTTTTTGTGAATTCCTGTTGCTCTTCAGGACCTTTATGTTTGCCGCAACATGAATCTTTACTTCTGTACTCCGAGGAATTGTTGGAATTATACAACCTCAGTTGTAAAATGGTTTCTAATGTAATCATTTTCTATTCCTGCAGGGTTCTGAGGTTCAGTTCACATCTGCAACACAATGTACCTATCCTCGGAGTCCAGCACTGGGTCTTGGTTTGACTGCAGCTGTGGCTCTTACTATTGCTCAAGTAATTATTAATGTTGCAACTGGGTGTGTTTGTTGCAAAAGAAGCCAACACAGTTCAAACTCAAATTGGACAACAGCTTTTGTCTGCTTTGTTATTTCCTGGTAATTCTCAATGGCCATTTGTGTTTAAAACTCTAATTCAGCTTTACTTATTCCATTATTGAGGTTAACAGTTGATTGTTCCTTCCTTTGTCAACATCTTTAGCTCTTCACCGACATGTTTATCCCCCCTCTAGCAGCTTATCCTATTTTGATGCTTTAGATGTGATACCAATGAGCTAGAATGTGTCATCTAAATGTTAGATCATTATCAGCACCTGAGTTCCTGCGAATGCATCAACAAAAATGTACTTTTGACTTAATGCTTAGTGGCATTGGCCACTTCTAATAATCATATTTTTTTGACATCCTTTTTTTTTTTAACATACTTCACTATCTTTGTAGAGCATGTTTACTTGAAATTTCTAAGACCTAAATACACTGTCGTATCTTCTTGAATTGATAAACAACATGACTTGAAGACTATTCATAATGATTGGAAAAAACCCTGTTTTATATACCCTTACACAGGATCATAACTTTTGCTATAATTTAATTTGTTTCTTATTTTTAATCTATCTTTGTGTTAATATTGTATTGATGTAGATCATGTCATGGAATACTTATTGAGACCAAATTGACCTGGTCTTTGATTGTCATGGTACATTAGGATTTTATATTCGAAGGATGATTTAGTAATAGTAACACTGTACTAAATGTCAGAGAGATGTGGTTTTGCTATAATTTAATTTGTTTTTAACCCTTCTGTGCTTTTATATTTTATTGATGTAGATCATAGTTGAAATGCTTAAATAAGGTCTAATTGAACTGGAATTTGATGTTCGTGATACATTAAGATATTAAATTCAAAGGATGATTTAGTAATCATTAGCAATACACTAATAGTTAGAGTGATGTGGGTACTTGTATACAAAATACTTGTGTTAGCGGATCCTTTTCTGTATAATGAAATTATCAACACAAAATGATATATGATATTTATTGAATTTCAAACTTCTTTCCAGAAAATTTACTGCTAATATACCTCAAATCATGTAAAGCATGTAATTATCCTATTGTTTTATGTTACAATGCTGCAATATGTTTTGAATTGAAAATTTTCTATGCTACCAATCTTGATGACTTCTTTGAATGGCCTAAAATGATCCTGATAGAGGACCGCTTGAACTGAAGACCTTCAAATCCTCATGCTTGAATCTAGGAAACCAAACCAATTACTATATCACCTGTTAATCAACTTATAGTTTGTTTGGAAAGCTAAGAATTGTGTAGTATTCTATTCAATTCATCACTATTGACATTTCTCATGTCTGGAAGGTGATTTTTCTTGTTGAAATGAATTGAATATGCTTAGATGTAAAGTTTTCTATTAGGTCAATTTTTATAAATTAGCTGTGGGAGTGGTGAGACCGACCTCTACATTTGACTGTGTGTTTATACCTATAAATTTACCTTTTAGTCCCTTGTAAAATCGAATGCAATGATAAAAAAGACAAGTATATTTAGGATATTTATCTCAATTAAATTAATTCAATTTTACTAAGAGCAGCTTGGAATTGTTGTGTTGTGGTTTGGCTATTTTTCTCTGTACTGTGTTGTGTTGCAAGTTGAAATTATAATAATACAAGTAGGGTTCCCATTTGCTGCAGAGCTCTTGACAAATTATATTTTTTTCTTAAGAACATAATGGTACCCTATTTGATTAAAGAATAAAGCAGTTTCCTTTTAAAATATCACATGCTTTGATTTCAAAACTAAAATGGCCTAAATCAAACACTGATTTTAGATGAAAAGTAGGTAAAAACAGTTGTGCTTTAAAGACAGAACAATGCCAAACAAGCACCAATTGTAAATTATAACTAACATGTATATGCAATATATAATTCCCTTCAACCAAATTCAATCCAGTTCTCTGTGAATAAAAAGTTAACACCACAATTAAATCCATGATCTTATCTTTTAACCCATGCAATGCATTAGGCTTCAAGGGGACTCGCAAGCATTGGCAAAAGCATTCCTTACTTGAACGCTTGAGATCCTCCAAACATGCAGATGAGTGGGCATGCTCATACATAAACACACCCGCATAGCATATGTAACTCTGATATGAATAAAAAAAAAGTGTCGGGCTAGATGAAAAAAGAGAAACATGAGAATTAAGCTCTCAGCAAAAGGGAACACTTGAAAAGGGAAATCTTTTGTTTAATTGGGAAATGACCATGGGCCAACGTGCATATCCATGCATGCATGTGCAAACACAAACTTACATAAACCTACTGTATGCTATATTTATACATCAGCTTAATTTGAAACTATGTTCCGTTCATAATGATCGATTTGACAATACATGCAGGTTCACATTTGTAATAGCATTTCTTCTTTTGTTGACTGGTGCTGCCCTCAACAATCAGCATGGTGAAGAGACAATGTACTTTGGCAATTACTATTGCTATGTTGTAAAACCTGGGGTCTTTGCAGGTGGTGCTGTCTTGGCCTTTGCAAGCGTGGCCCTTGGGATTCTTTGTTATCTCACCTTAAATTCTGCTAAGGACAGTAACGATCCATGGCCAAATCCTCCTCTTTCTAATCAAAGTGGCATAGCCATGGGGCAGCCCCAGTTTGCACCACACACTCAAGACCCTGTTTTTGTACACGAAGATACATATATAAGACGACAGTTCACTTAATTGGTAATTTCTCGGCCCACCCTTTGTATTGTACTGCAAATGTCTTAGAAAATATGCTGGTATTGGGCTTCGAAGTTTATCCTGACTGCAGCGCGCATTGTTGAGAAGGGTGGTTTTTTTTTGGGTTGCGTCCTGTTTCCTGTGCTTGCAGTGGTGTAATATTGACCTTTATATCTTGTATTTTCATGGGTTGAGTGTCACAAATTGTTCGTATGTATATTTACCTTATGGAAAGTGGGCCTCCGTCATTTTGGTTCTCTATACTAGATAGAGTTTTAGGATAGAACTACTTATTTGACCCACCTACGCCATGCTGAATATTGTTTTTTCAACAAAAAAAAAAAGAAAAAACATGTAGGTTTTTTTAACATGTTTTTTTACATAAAAAATATCAAGTTATCAAGTGTAAATCAAAAAGTTTATATATATATATATATATTTAATTAAATAAATCGAGAATCATCTATTTGTCAATAAATAAATAAAAAAGTTATTAATAATAACTAAATATATATCTAGAAAAGTTAAGAGGCAAATATAAATTAAGATGTTTAATCTCGTGATATAATCCAAGCAAGGTTACATTCAGATTTTGGTGTAAAATCTTGTATTGTCAAGTTTTATTTTATTGAGCATAACTTTCAATTTGATTGTTAGATTGAGCTGAAATTTTTGTAGGAGTTTTAGATATGATGTTATACATTGGCTTAAAATTTTAAGTAAATCAGAGTATGGTAAGAGATTATTTTATAGGGTCAAAGTTACTGAATGAATCATGTTAAATTTGTCTATTTGAACCTTCATCTACTGTTCAGACTATATCTAGAGCTACATGAAGAATTTAGCTAAGATTCCAATTGGGTTGAAAATTATACGTTCATATCTTCTCGGCGATATATGGTAGGCCTACTAATTCATTCAGACAAGAAAGAAGGATATTTTTGAAGTCAAAACTAAAATCTGTCAAGAATGTATGAAAATTAGAGAAATATTGTTTCCTTATTTATTATGGATTTCAGTCAATACAAGGATTTTTTAATGCTTTTGGAAGCATGTGTGACGGCTATTAGCTTACCTATTCTATAAGGATTCCAGGTCAAACGATGAGATATAGTTTGCAAGGATTCCATATCTATTATAGAATGTATATGGTGGCAAGGAGGCTTAAGATTCTTTTGTTGTTTTTTTGTTTTTTCTTATTTCAAAGGGTTTTCTTATTCAAAAGGGAGATTATGGGAGACTGTTTAAAGAAGATATTTCTGCTACTTTTCTTCCTATTTTTTAGAGCATATTTTTTTACTAAACAATGGAAGAAACTTTAGCAAGGAAAGAGGATTAATGGACGACACAAAGGGACACTCTTTCATCTACAAGTTTTAGATTTGGCTATTAGGAATCTAATGAAAAGAGATGATTTTAGAGTTGTTTTGATAACTTGTATTAATCTGGATATTTCTTAAGGTTTATTTATTGAATTATATTTTAGTTTTTGGGCTTTTATTTCTATTGAGTTGTTTTGGTAAAAAATCAATGTTTAGGCTTGTACTTGACTTAGTTTTAGTTAAGGCTCATTGGTTTGCACTTCAATATGAAACCATTAGGGCTATTATTTTAGAACTATATTATGTTTTGTTTTGTTGCAAAATTAGGGGCAGCCTTTATACATTAATGAAATTCAGTTTTGAAGTGCAAACCAAACCAAGACCTCTGGTTTTTAGTTACCGGTTAACTCTAGGTTAAGGTTCAACGAAACATGATTATTCGACTTTTTTGGGGAAGTTATCATCTTTGTTGTAGGTTGCGTGACCATATATGATCACGAGATTTGCATCATATCGTAACAAGATTCATTTATCCAATTGTGTTAAATGACTATATTTAATAAGAAAGTAAATAAAGTAAGAAGGAAATAAAATGCTTATTAAAAAAAAGCAATGAAGGAAAATAAATAAATTGCAATACAGCTTTTAATTGCATAAAGAAATTGTGTATATAAAGCTGACCATCATTTATAGTAAATGAATGATTTTTACGTTGTTACAAAAATAAAATCCTATATGAACTATTATTCTCAATCCTATATAAACTGTTCATAGTAGATTAGAAGCTCACAACATGAATCATAATATAATTTATATTCCTATAAACACATCTCCTACATGGTAATCATATATTTCCTAAATAATTTGTAATTTTGCTAGTGTAATATACTACATTCTTATTAAAAGGAGCACTTGATATTCTAGTCAATCGTACAAACTCTTATCTATGTGATTGATTGACTTTTCCTAGTCGATCATGTCTTCTAACTCTCATGATTGATCATCACTATCATAACCTAATTTTGAGTTTCCCAAAAAAGTGTCGTTTTCTTTTTTTAAAAATGAAAAAAAAAAGACTAGTAACTTGGTAAAAAACAGGCTGAGAAGGGTTTTAAATGCATGAAAGAACTAAACTAAGATTTTATACAAAAATCAAGAACCCAATTATACTCAAGATTGGAAGACAATGTAGATTCAAGTTCAAAATAAATGATTATTGGACGAATTTATATAAAAGTTGAGTATGAGAACTTGAATAGACTTTTATAGGTCGATTTGATTTAATCATAGGCTCAATTAAAGGTTTAATTAAGTTTAAGAATTTATTTGAGTCAATTAAACTATCATTAAGTGCAAGGACTTAATTAGAATTTTAATGGGTAAAATTAATTTTATTAGGAACTTAACTGGTGAAAAATTAAGTTTGGAAGTTTAATATGGCCTTAATTAAGAAGAATGGAATTTTAAAAGACTAGATTATTTTAAAAGCTTAATTGGGTGGAATCACCGATAAAATTATAAGAAAATCAAAGTTTGGGGGTTAATTAAGGGTATAATTGAAGAAATTCTAGACTAGAGACCTTTTTGCAAATGGTACATGAATTCAAGGGTCAAATTTTGTTGAAAATAAGGATGAAATTGAGGATAAAATTGAAAATATCTAAGATCAAAGACCAAGTTGAAAATGCATAAAAATTAAGGGATGTTTTTCAATCTTGACACGGGCAAAATTGAATTGATTTTTAAAATAAATTTCAATTGAGGAATTAATTGAACAAATTGAAAGAGTGAGGTATGAAATTCAAAGAGAGTTTAAAACTTAAATTAACCCTACACTCCAAAACGACATCATTTCATTTAAATGAAACAATGTGTTTTAGTATTGTTTTGACCGAAACAACATCGTTTGGTTAATAAAAGTAAAAAACAATCAACAGTGCTAGACAACATATAGTTCAAAACATTTCGACCACATCAATTTTGAAAAATCCCCTTTGCCCAAAATAATCTTAAAAAATTGAATTTCTTTTTTATTTTAGAAATAATTTGATATTTTAAGAAAACATCGTTTAGAGATCCTTTTGTAAGGTGACAAATGAATCATTCAAGCAATTCTCATCTTGAGTTGACCAAATAATGTTGAAATAAGGCAAGAAAGATGAAAAATGCACAAAAAGCTCGCACCCCATGTCTTATGAGCCATATTTTAGTTATATGCATAATCGCTTGCAGTTCGATTTGTTAGTTATCGATTCATAAAAACATGTCTTTATGCAAAAGTTCCAAATAATCACACTGAATAAGGACAAATTTATCGGTTTTAACCGTTTATGCTTGAAATGATGAAAGATTGTCTTTGTTATCCATTCACATTTTAAAATATATCTCTTATAGTCCCCATTTGAGCTTGAATAAGTTTCTCTTTGTAAAAATATCGACTAGGATCAAACCCCACACTGAGGGGCAAATGAGAATTCCAAAAGTTAAAGGTCTATCCTGATTGGGATCACACCTCACATGAGGGGGTAAACAAAAATTTAAAGATCAAAGACCGGGAAGATGCCGTGAAAAATCCGCAGAGCCTGAGAAATCTAAATGAAAAATAAAATGACTAAGTCAAGGTTAAAATAAAATAATGATGCATCATCAAAACAATAAAAAAAAAAGGACGAATCAAAGAAACATGACGAAAGAAAAGAAAGACATAATGACAATGATCCTAAGTCTTTAATACCTTGAAACACTCATTGAGCCTATAAATCCTTTTCTTTTATAACCAAGAGCTATAGCCTCATTACATGCTTATAAAAGTCCTTTCTAATCAAGCAAGCAAACAAACTAAACCAATAAATTGCGTTCTCAAAATGCGAAAGAACTTTTTCACAACAATCATGACATTGCAAATAGAACTACTCGTCATTATTCATGCTGATAAAATAAATGCTACAAAATAGATAAATTTCCTCAATGAAACCTCGGGTTTTTACTCAAGCCTCTTGCTTTGAAACCCACATAACAAAAGGTCACCTCATCATGTATCTTCACCAATTTCAAATTTGCCTGAACAAAAGATCAAATTATCCTTTTTCTTAAAAAAGATTAAACCCCTGGGAATTATAAGAAATAAAAAACAAAATTGTTCTAAAGCTTACATTGGATAAATTTATGTTTTCAAAATGCAAAAATTTATTTGAGCCATGGGTAGTCCAACTTTAAGCTAACACTTCTTTCTTAACCTTCACCTTGTTAATTCTCAACCAAAAATGCACAAAAGATACATCTTAATGATGAATGACATGTCTTAAGGTTACGATCAATAAAACACTTTCAAAATGATATCTCATGATTTCTTTGCAATGATTGGACTTGAATGAGAATGATCCTTGAAATTCATAAGTTGATTCCAAAACAAGAAAATGATTTTCAAACAAAAGAAGTTATTGATCAAGTTTGCAAAGTCCATGAAAAAAATAACATTAACACTTTTTTTGAGCTGCCTTTAAAAGGTTGAGTACCTAGGGGGCAATGCAGTGAACCCTAAAAAGGATACTAGACAATATACAGATTGGCTATAGGGGTAAAGAAGCACATAATCAAATGATGACTCAATGAAATCCATTAAGTCCATGAATAGTGTTTAGTGATGATAAATGCCTTTTGTTGACAGGAAAAAAAAAACACGACTGGAACTGAAGGTGATGTTGCTCATAGATAGTCTATGATTTGATGAATTCCATCAGCAGTTAGGAGTGATGCTACATTTGGAGGGCATCTAAGTCTGTTTTACCCATATAAGTCAATTTTAGTCTAGGGGCAAATTAAAACGAGCATTGACAACAGATGATTTTAAGCACCACCTCTTCTCCGTAATAATTATTTAAATGGAAAATGGTAAAAGATTGCCATGATCGAGGGCACCATCTGACCAGAGAGGCGATATCGTGTCTAACAATGTTTGTCACTTCTCATAAAATGGTCAACTAAGTAAAGTTTCATTTGCTGCATGAGGTTTAGATTGTGCATCAAACAGGTAATCATACACATTACTCACATGGGCAAAACCCGAGTAGGCTGATGCGATAAAGAGGCAATCAAACACATTGAGTAGGCTAAAGAGTTAAATTGAGCAACCAAGAGGCCGGATCGGTAACAACAAAACTTTCAATTAATCAAAGGATTATTTACAAGAAAAAAATGCCTATATTTCCAATCATCTAAGGATGGATGCCTTTCATCTAATCCCAAATCATTGCATAATATTTTCATAGTAATTGCACAAGAAATAATTCTCAATAAAGTTTAGCAAGACTCCAACAAACATGAAATAATTCTAAGCCGAGCAAGGCTCAATTTGGTTTTCAAAGTCCAACAAGGGTTCAACAAAGAAGGAACCCAACAAAATCCCAAAGCCTATCGAAGCTAAGGATAATCCTAAACCGAGCAAGGTTTGGTAAGAAAGAGTCCAGAAAGGCTCTAGCAAAAAAAGACCCGGCAAGGTTCTAAGCCCAACAAGGCTCCCAACGATTAAAGACCCAGTAAAGTTTCAATAAAATAAGAATCTAGTAAGAATTCAGTAAAGAAGACCCAGTAAGGTTTTGAGCCCATCAAGGCTCTCAACAGATAACTAGAAGTCTAGCATGGAAAAATCAGGAAAGGAAATCTCCATTTATCCCTATCATCAGGAAATCTCCATTCAACCCTGTCATTAGAAAATCAACCTTACAATCAGGAAATCTCACTCTACAATCAAGAAATTTTAGACCCAATCATGCAATTAAGACATCTCTGCCAAGTCCTTTCGCTAGGTAAGTCGTTTTTCACATAGGAAGGTTACCAATGAAAACATTAACCATCTAAAAAAAACATTTGAATTTTTTACCTGGGCAAGTAACCTATTATAATGAGATCATTTAAAAAAAATCTTTGTATTTTTCACCTAGACAAGTCACTCATTACAATAAGACCATTTTGAAGAATCTTCATATTTTTCACATAGGCAGGTTGCCCATGAAAATTTGACCGTTTCATAAAAACCCTTTGAATTTTTCATATGGGTAGGTCACCCATTATAATGAGATCATTTTAAAAAGACTTTGCATGTCACACTTGGGCAGGTCACCCATGAAATTTGACATTTTTAAAAAATCTTTGAATTTTTCACCTAGGTAGGTCGCCCATGATAATTTGACCATTCTAAAAATCTTTGAATTTTACCAACAGGCAGGTCGTCTGGTACAATTATACCATTTCAAAAAATATTTTATTTTTTCACAAACATCATCTTTTTCTTTACAAATCCTATCTATTTTCTTTTTAGTGTGCTTTTTAGCCCTCACACATCAGATAATGTGTTTTTTGACCCTATCTATTTTCTTCTGAGTACGATTTATAGCCCTCACATATCGGATTGTGCATTATCTTGCCCTATCTTTTTCTTTCTGAGTGCGCTTTCTATTCGTATCCATTTTCTTTTGAGTGCACTTTCTAGCCCTCAACCGTCAGATAGTGTGCCTACAAACCCTATGTTTTTACTTTTTTAGTGCAATTTTTTAGCCCTCATATCCTAAATAGTGCACTTTCTAGCCCTATCTTTTTCTTTTTTAGTGTGCTTCCAAGCCCTCACTTCTGACATTTTTGGAAGGATTGATCATTTATTGATATGATAAATCCACAATCTTTCATATTTTCTTCTCTACAAGCTTACTATCTAAAGTCTCTTACAAGACCTTTTGTCGTAAGCATTATAAGGAGTGAGAAAACTATCATAACCTAATTTTGAGTTTCCCTTAAAATTATCTTTTTCTTTAAAAAAACAAAAAAAAAAAGAGATTGGAAACCTGGCAAAAACAGGCTAAGAATGGTTTCAAATGTGTGGAGGAATCGAACTAAGATTTTGAACATCAAGAACCCAATGGTACCTAAGATCGGAAGACAATGTAAACTCAAGGTCAAATTAAATGATTATTGGATGAATTTGCATAAAAATTAAGTCTGAGGACTTGATTAAACTCTTAATAGGCCAATTTGATTTAATCATTGGCCCAATTAAAGGTTTAATTAAGTTTAAGAATTAATTTAAATTAAAAGATTTAGTTAACTGTTAGGACTTAATTAGATTTTTAATGGGTCAAATTAATTTTATTAGGGACTTAATTGGTGAGAAATTAAGTTTAAAAGCTTAATTTGGGTTTAATTGAGAAGATTTGAATTTTAAAGGACCAGATTTCTTTTAAACTCAATTAGGTGAAATCAAAGATAAAATTGCAAGAAAATCAAATGTTGGGGGGGTCAATTAAGGGTCTAATTAAAGAAATTCAACACCAAGGACCTTTTTACAGAAGGCACATAAATTTAGGTGCCAAATTCTGTTGAAAACGGTGGTGAAATTAAAGAAATTAGAAGTTTAAAGAATAAAATTGAAAAATATCTAAGACCAAAAACCAGTTGAAAAACGTGTTAAAATCAGGAGATGTTTTTGAAACTTGACAGGGGCGAAATTAAATTGATTCTTAAAATTAAAATTCGATTGAGGACTTAATTGAACAAATTGGAAGATTGAGGGCTAAATTCAAAGAGAAAGTTTGAAACCTAAATTGAGGATTTAAATGAAATGGTGCATTTTGGTTTTTTTTTATACCAAAATGACGAGTTTTGGATTAAAACAACGTTGTTGTGGTCAATAAAAGCAAAAAAAAAAAAAATAGTGTCAGACGACATGTTGTTTGTCACTGTTCGTCATCTTCTTCAAAAGACTCGTGAAAAACTACCCATGTAGCCACTTTTCAGGGCCATTTAATTCCTAATTTCTCTCCCAA
>Ga0307510_10004262_pt1 | contig 16805 bp, 8 predicted proteins | sample 12_EM_MG_FD_207224 | JGI IMG/M metagenome (GOLD analysis project Ga0307510, IMG submission 207224) | Populus trichocarpa ectomycorrhiza microbial communities from riparian zone in the Pacific Northwest, United States - 12_EM | ecosystem: Host-associated > Plants > Roots > Unclassified | place...
CTTGGACCAATGGAGGAGAGGTAAAGAGCAGGTCAATCTTTCTGTCTACTCTAAACTAAAGTTCCTCGGTGTAATTATTTATCGGCTCACTAAAGTTGAGAAAATGTTTCTGCCACTATTTTTAGTCCCCGTTTCCGGGTTTTTTTCTTTTTTAAAACTTCCATTGCTTTTCATTCCAAAGCATAATCCAAAATGCTTGATAATTAATATTATATCCACAGTAATTTCCAATTTTTAGAAGCTTTATTTTATTTTATTTTATAGTTTTTGAATTATGATTAGGAATTACTGGCACGCGGCTTAAAACTACAGCTTTTCCAAAAGGATCCAAGGGTTCAAAACCCATTTATGATATTGATCATGATGATCTTCCCCTTGAAGTGTATTTAACACTTTTCGGTCTTTCCACTGCTAATTAATTAATATTTGACTTTAGTGGAAAGATTAAGATGTGGACATATTGTGTATGTATGTATATTTGATAGTTTAGATGTGGACTACGTATATGTATATTTGTCTTGATCATGATTGTCAAAATACCGTTTAAATTTCATTTCATATGTTCAAGATGATTCCCTCATTTTGGAAAAAAAAAAAAAAAAACTAGCGTTACTAAACCAAGTTTTGCTATCCAATCCAAATCAAATCTTAAATTAAATTTAATAGGAGTTGATCTTGTACGTATAACTCGATCGATTCGATCAAAATTTAATTTGATTTAAAAAAAATTAAATAATATCATTTTAACTTAAAAAATATATTTTAAAATGATATTGTTTTGAATTGGCTTGGATAAGCCTAAATTAACCAGCTCAATTTGTAACCTGGAGACTAGATCAAAATTAATGTCTAAAAAATTCTGCAATCGAACTCATTCTATTTATAAAAAAAAATGATTTTTTTATATATTTCTTTTTTTTTTCATGTTATTAGATAAAATTAATCTCATCCATTTAATTGCTATAAATACTTAGATATGTTATGAGAGAATATAAATTTAAAGCTATGATGATGAGATGTGCATTTGTAATTTTAGACAAATATTAAAATTAAATCAATTTAACTAAATATGAGATCCAGTAAATGGAGTGGCTATGTATGTAACCATCAAATAAAATGTGAATTAGAAGCAGTTTATTATCATTTCAATTATTTTTATATCAAAATCTTGTGTTTCTGTTTCAGGTCTTTAGAAGAATTGAATGTCAACTTCAACAAGCTAAGCAGATTACCAGACACCATAGGGTTCGAGCTTGTTAACCTCAAGAAGCTCTCGGTGAATTCAAACAAGCTTGTGTTTCTTCCCATGTCTACCTCCTACATCACTTCTTTGAAAACACTAGACGCAAGGTTGAACAATCTAAGGTCCCTTCCTGAAGACTTAGAGAACCTTATCAATCTAGAGGTCCTAAATGTAAGCCAAAACTTCCAATACCTTGAAACCTTGCCATACTCCATTGGCCTCCTTCTATCTCTTGTGGAATTGGACGTGAGTTATAACAAGATTACAACTTTGCCCGACTCCATGGGGTGCCTAAGGAAGCTGCAAAAGCTGTCTGTTGAAGGGAACCCGCTCGTTTCTCCGCCAATGGAGGTGGTGGAGAGAGGGGTGCATTTTGTCAAGGAGTATTTGAGTGAGAAGATGAATGCAGGCCACAAGAGCCCAACAAAGAAGAAGTCATGGGTTGGTAAGTTGGTCAAGTATGGGACCTTCAGTGGGAGAATTGGGTCCAGGAAAGACAGAGAAGGGTTCGATGTCACGCCTGATCATTACTCCTCCTTTGATGGTCTTGCTTCTCCAGCATACAGTGGGAAATCCCCTAAACACACATGGAATCGTTCCATTGAAGGCCTTGCTTCTCCTAGATACTTGAGGATTTTCTCACCCGGTCGTCTATTCTCTTCAAAGAATCTCTCTTAGGACTGCTAGACTGTTTGTTGTTGCATCTGTGAAGCCAGTCAATTCCTAGCATGCAGGAGTGTTTAAGCTTCGTATCTTCAGTACATCATAGGAGGAAGATCAAAACTCCCCCAAGACATGTATATTCCAACCTAGGTCTACGTGGGTGTGCCTTACTTTTGGTTTGTAAATAAATGGACGTCATTGTTTCATATATGGTTTTGAGAATCAAATATTTAGTATGCATTTCAATTACTTCCTAATATTACTGGACACCATAACAAAATTTCAATTCCAAATCCAAGTAAATTGCTATCTAGAGCTTGACCATATTCTAGCCAGAAAACTTTCAAAAAATTTACTACTTGATACTTGCAGCATTCAAGAGAGATATTTAGTTCCACCAATAAAATATATATATTTTTATAATTGTCTCTCTTCCATTTCTCTTTCTTCTGTGTCTATTTCACTTCTATGCTGTAAGAATCCAGTAGTTAGAGGTCGAGTCCGTAAAATTTCTGGTCAACTTTCTTGTCTACATTCACTATTGTGCACAGGGGAGGTCAGCACCATATAGAAAAGCGGAGTGACTCTAATGGGTGGCAATCTAACTGACTAAACTCTAAAGAGAAGGGTATGGTTCTAATGGCCTTGTAGGAGAAGGAAGGTTGGAGAAGGCAGCTTGAAGTTGAAGTTGAAGTATAGGTGTTTGGTGACCATGCATCCTGATTCCGATTCACTTCACAAATATCCAAAAAATAGCAAGGCGATTGAATTCATGATACTGATTATTGTTTTCTCACTTCACAAACAAAATTCAGCAATCATTAATATTAAAATGATAGGTAATCCTGACCTCTAAATAGCTCTTTCAACTCTCATAGAATTTGCAACACCCATCTTCTTCGAACTATTATTGTTTCTTGTACTTCAGACAAACTTCTAATTGGGATTTGACCCATTAGTCTCAGTAGTTGAGAAAGCATAAGACAGCATAAACTAGCAGATTTGCAGTGAAATTAGTTAACCACGCCCTCAAAGTACCATAAGAAAGGGAGTATTAAGAAGCATTAGTCTAACCTAGCTCTGCAGTTTATTCAAATCCGATTCCTAGCACAAGATTGATGAAACATCAATCACCATTTCAGTATGATCAAGTTAATAATCCTTAAGACTATCAAGAACAAAGAGATAATCCCATTAGCACTGCTCAATAACCTCAAAACATTGGAATTCAAGTTAGAATAAAGGGACACACCAACACTCACCTATGCTTCTCGATTCCGGAATGTCATCATCCAAAAAACACAACGCTAATCTTCTGATATCATCCCAATCTCATCATTAAAATCTTCTCAATTTTATAACAAGCCAGAATTTAATAAAGAAACACAGAATCACAGACAATAAAGATAACAATCACTAGCATTTCCTCAATTCAGCAAAATCATCAACAAGTAGTCAGAATTTGCGACTTTTATTAACAAAAATACTAATAGTTCCATAACCAACTAGCACCACAAGATCAAATGAGAGTAACCCAGATCATAAAAATCCACACTAACCCCATTTGACAAGCCACATTGTGATTTCGAACTAGCTTAACAAAGTATCATTCCAAAATACATAAAAAAACCCGAAAACTCAACGAAGATATCCTGGGATCTTAATCCGAAGAAAAAGCATACTCATAACATAAGCAATAACAACAGAGGAAATCCCAGCAGTAGCATAAGAAACCTTAACACTCTTGGCACGATTCTTTTCAAGAGCAAGATCCATCAAAATAATGCCAACGCCACCAACAATGAACATGAACCCAGAAGAGAGCCCTTCAATTATATACTGCCCATTAACTCTTCCAGGCAAGAAAACCACAGGTTTGACAGATCCGGTATATGGGTCTTGGGTTGACCCGATACCAGGTGGTTCAACGATTACGTCATAGACGATGCCAGAAACTACCATGAAGTAGGTGAGGAGGACTAAGGAGAAGACTGTCATGGAGGAAGGGAGGGTGAAGGAGGGGAGTTTGAGACGGAGGCGTGGTGGGCGCAGGATTGAGTAAGGGAGGAGGGTGAGAAGGTGGAAGAGTGGATCTATGGAGGAGGGGGACGATGGTTCGGCGGCGGAGGTGGTGGAGGTTAGGTTTTGGGATTCGGGTTTGGGAGCCATTTTGTGGAGTTTGATGATGGAAGTGTTGAATATTTTGATTTTGTCGAGGTTTTGAGAAGTTCTGTTTGTGTTGGAGTTTTAAGAGGTTTGTTGTCGGGGTTGGGGTTATCCTACTACTGGTTAGGGACTGACCTAACCTGATCTTGTTGGATCCATGACCAATAAAAATGAGCATGGTTGGATTGGATTGGATTTAGCAATTGGACTCAAATATATTAAAAGGTGAATTTGTTTTTATATAATAAGTTATTTTTTTAATTTTTTATTATATTAAAAACTTAAACATATATTTAAGTGTAAATTTATTATTGCTTACAAAAAAATTATTATTTAAGATATTAAAGTGTTATCAATTTCTACCTAAATCATATTTTAATATACTTTTTTATATGACTAAAATAACACATTCATAACATCTCTATATCCATGCAAAATATCTTCACTATTATTCTAGCCATCATAAATAAGATCATTCATATTATTTAAAAGCTACTTTATCAATATATCCTTATCCAAATGACTTTTTAAATTGCTACATTCAGTAACTTGATGTCACACATATATAACAATGAATTCTAAAGATTGAGCTTGAACCATTATCAGTGACCTGTTGAATTTGCTGAGTAGTTAATCTCTTAATATTTTTGTTGCGCCCTCTTCTGTTATATTAACTTGTTTGAAACTACCCTAGTAACTTATTGTTTCTCATCATCAAAGCCTTTTAATATGCCTTCAACATTATCTACTAGGATTGTAAGTACAACATGTTTTAGATAGATTGTTGTAACCCACTTAAATACCTTGTTGCAATGTGTTTCCATTTTTTCCAAATAATTCCTTAGTAATAATTGAAATAATTTATCAATATAATTGTTAATAGATTTACTTTATTCCTTTTGTGCATAACCAAAAAAAATAAAGTGTGCATTCATCTTCTTCTTTTATCTTTTCTCAATTGCTAATTCTTGATTTTCCTTATCTTTCTTATGTTCTCTATAACTATTTCCCATTAGATAGAAACATGACCCCTTTAATATGATGTCAATTAGTTTAACTCGTATATGTTTCAGAACCTTCTTATATTAAAAAAAATCATTTCAACATTGTTCAACCAATTTATGAACTCTTCCTCTTGTAAAACTCCTTTAAAATAAGAAAGTTTAATTCAAAAACTGAAATCTCCATGATGTTCTACTCAATTAAGAGACTACCTCCTCTTGAACGGGTTCTTGGTATTAGCCAGGAACCCACAATCACTGATGCATGGGGTTTTTAAGAAAGATTATTTTTATTTTTTTCTAATTTGTTTAGGATTTTTATTACTTTTCATTTATTTTCAAGTTTTCTAGTTTGTTTAGACTTGTTTTTGAGTTTATTTAAAAAGTTGTAAACCTTTTAAAAGGTAAACAACTTCAAAAGAAATATTCATTAATAAAATTGTAAATTTTTTGTGATCCCTTCTTTTGAAAATTTTGTGTTCTTGTGCTTTGTTGCCTTTTTTATATGGTTCCAGTCTGCATTGATTGATATCAAAGCTAAAAGATTTATGGTGGTTAATTGTTATGTATTGTTAAATAGCCGTTGATGAAAAAGGTGGTCGTGAAATAAGTAATGCTCAATAATGCTTGTGCAGAAAGAGATGTTGTGTTTCTATCTCAAGAAATAGATATTCAAAAACTGGTGATAAAAGACATGAAAAGATAAATTACAAAATTGACTTGTTAGATAGTAGTAATAAAGGTATAAAAGCAAATTAAAGAATTATCTCATTAATTAATGGAGATGCATAAAAGAAAATAGAAGGAACATAAAGAAAGTAATCACAAATTTATAACCAATTATGAGAATCAATTTTAGAGGTATAAGCATAGTAGATAACTTGTTTATGAGAATGAATATCGTGGAGATTTTAATGATTCTATATATGATGAGATAGATAAAGACTAGTATTCTATATTAATTTATGATGTTTATTTTAAAGAGTACTGTATATTTATAATGATATTATATATATAATGAAAAAAATAGTATTGATTATTTTATTGGAGGACTAATTTTTTCAACGTAAAAAAAAATGACGTGGAAGGTTTTTAAGAAAAAATATTTTTATTTTTTTATATTTAATTTAGTAAATTAAATAATATATTAAATAATTTTATTATTTTTTAATTTTTATAGTTTGATTTTAAAATTTATTTAAAAAGTAAAATTAAATATTAAATATTTTCCTAATAAAATTATAAATTAGAGTTTGTTTGTGATATGTTTTTCAGGGAGAATCAATCTTCTGTTTTTTTTTTTTTTTTATCTTTTAATTTTTTGTTAATAATAAAATAAAATTTATGTTTTGGCACTTGAGTTGCTTGTTCAAGGGTGCTTCTCTTTCATAGTTATCAAAAACTAGAAAATGGGCTCTTTGTTTTTTGAGGTCTTATTGAGTACTAGGAAGTGGTAGCAATTTGGACTGAAAACACTGAGGAAATTGAGCTGTTTAGTGCTTAGTGAAAGAAAGAATCAAAGGAAGAAGAAAGAAAGATGCTCTATAGTCGTGAAGTTTTGAATTTCTTGGTGAGGAAAGATGTGAGGAAGATACTCAAGAGGAAAGACAGTGATGCTGGTGAAAGAGGTAAGCTTTTTTGAAGAATTTCTTGAGACCCCATTTCTTTATTTTGTTTAAATTTCTCAAAGTTTAGTTCTTTCTTTCATCTGCATTGCTGCGTGTTACTAGGTTTATCAGTCTAGCTTGCGTCAGTAACAGTCTAGCTAGAATTCTCTAGTCTTTTCTTTGTTTGGATGTAAATTTTACTTTATTTTGTTGCTGCAATTGTTGCCTTTTGGAGTACCAGGTTGATTTTTCTTGGGTTCTCTCTTATGGGTTATAGCTCTTTAACTCTGATAAAGTAGTGGTTAATTTTGTTTTTTATTTAATTAATTTCAGAAAGATAAGCAATTTTTTTTTGCCGTTGAATGAAAGGAGAGTTGGCTGCCCAGTTGCTCAAAAATGGGATTTTTTTCATTACATATTTGCCTTTCACTGGCAACTTTAAATATTATTGATTTTTTTCTTTGTTATTGAGAGGGATTAATCAAACCATTATTCTACTCAAACATGCTAGTTAGTTTGTTATCTTGTTAACAAGAGGTGATTGCTTTGCTCATTGGCTAGTGGCTTTCTGTGTAAACCGTGGAGGCTTTTTTTCAATTGCCTGTCTTCTTTGATGTGGCTGATTGACCTGCATTTTTATTTGTGTACTTATCAATGCAGGAAGAGCTTTAGAAGAATTGCGGTCTTCTTTATTTAGCAGATTTCGCTCGTCTGAAAGCGCAAAGCGACACGAACAACAATTATGTGGCCCTGTCATTGCTCTTACGTTCAATTTTCTGGTTGCTATTGGTATTATTTTCATGAACAAATGGGTTTGACTTCTAACCTTTGTAAATGCATATTATCTAGTTTTAACTGCTTTTGTTATTGCTTCAAGTTGCGGTTTCTTTTGAGTTTATTTGATTTGCCTCTTTTTTTTTTATGGCAGGTGCTTCAAGGAGTTGGCTTCCATTTTCCTATATGTCTTAGTTTTATTCACTATGCACTAAGCTGGGCACTGATGGCCATTATAAAAGCTTTTTCTGTGCTTCCTGCATCTCCTCCATCAAAATCTTCTCGTTTATCTCTATTCACTCTTGGCTTTGTTATGTCTCTCTCTACTGGCCTAGCTAATGTTAGCCTGAAATACAATAGGTTAGATATTCATTTCCTATTTTCCACAACTTTGTTGTCCTGTTCAAAGTTTTGTGTTTGATATGTTTCATGTTTTGTTGCAGTGTTGGATTCTATCAGATGGCTAAGATTTCTGTTACACCCTCGATTGTTTTAGCAGAATTTATATGGTTTAAAAAGAGAGTTTCTTTTTCCAAGGTAAGTTTTGGCTCATGTATGTCTATGGTGCACTTCCATATGAAAATAAGCTTTCTATTTTGTTGTGATGACAGAACAGTCTGAATTAGAAGGCATTGCTATTTTTCTTTTCATTTTCAACTGATTGATTCATGAGAGAAAGGCCATTCATGTGAGAACTAGGTGTTTTATAATTTTGATCTGCACACTAAGCGTCTGGTAAAGTATGAACATGGACTTCTATATGGATAGCATTTTGAGTTTCACTGTATTCAGGACAAGGGTTTATCAATGAGCATTAATTTTGTATATGTATCTTGGGCCTCGAAAGTGGACTCACTCATAAATGCTTTGGTCATATATCATTGTTACCTTTATGAGACTGAAATCTACTTTAATAGTTGATTTGAATGGAAGGGATTTGGAAGAGTGAATGCTGAAAGTTGTGTTTTCCTCTTGTAAAAATCTTCCACTTAAGCCCTGTATTTTGAGACGTGGAACCTCAAACAACATATTTGGACATGAATTGATCTTTATACCCATTCCATTACTTCTAAAATACCCATTGAAGGACTACACTTGCATCCTCTAGGAGGAAAAAGACTTGAAGTGTTGATTACTTATTTTGTTTATTTTTTCAAGTCACGCAACATCTTTTATTGAGCCAAATACAAAAGTTTTCAGTGCCTATAAATGTCTTTGTAAGTTGATTCTGGAAGTTTCCTTGCACATGGCATTTTTATCAAGTGGGACCTGATGTGCGTGTAGAATGACTAGTTTCTGCAAATAACTTAAGTTGACACTGGCCCTGGGTTCTTATATGAAATCTTTCAGGTGGTTGCACTTACAGTTGTGTCTATTGGTGTTGCCGTGGCTACAGTAACTGATTTGCAATTCAGTCTCTTTGATGCTTGTGTAGCACTAGCTTGGATAATTCCTAGTGCAGTCAACAAGATTCTCTGGTCCACTCTGCAACAGCAGGATAACTGGACAGCCTTGGCGTAAGTTACCTTATCTAAAAATTTGCCTGGTAACATTCCTTATTTTCATTTTTCTACCACCAAATAGCTTTCACATCTTACTTGACTTGTGAAATCGATGAGCAGGTTAATGTGGAAGACTACACCAATTACATTGTTTTTCCTGGCTTCATTGATTCCTTTCTTAGACCCCCCAGGTGTCTTCTCCTATGATTGGAACTTCAGAAACACAGCACTGATTCTCATGTCAGCTCTTCTTGGCTTTTTGCTTCAGTGGTCTGGTGCTTTGGCACTTGGGTGAGTGAGTTATCTTCATTCTTTTTAACTATTACAGAACTCAGCCTGTTTTGTTCATGGTTTCCAATGATGTATTTTCAACCTCTCAATTGCTGCACATCACCTGTTATTTCTAGTTATAGGATATGAGGAGGTTAGTCAATTTAGGACATCAAGATATAAAATGACTCTTAAGGAACAAAGATCATATTCATTCTATATCATTATTGAAATGTTCTAAAATCAAGTTGGTCCAGAGAAGGTTTCTCATTTTAATATACAACTTCCTTTGTGTACAGTATTATAGAATTTGCACTGGTAAATTTACTATGGTAGAAAAAAATAATAATAAGACATTGTGTATAATTAGATATGAAAAATTATAATAATTGCACCAGAACTACTAAATTAAAGAATAAGGATTTTTTTATTTTAATTTGTCCAAAATGTTATCAAAATGCTTTGCTGATTGGTATAACATTATTTTCTAAGGTTTTAGACATCAAATATTTTGATAACTGTACGTCGGCTGATGCATTTGACCAAAAAACATATGCTAAGTGCTTTTTATGAGATGGTGTTCTGTAATTTCTTGTGATGAAAGATAAAATAAGGAGTATCATGTTTTCGGTGGGTACATATAAGACCAAAAATGGGAAGGGGGGGGGGGGGGTTGGGATAGAGGAGAAAAAGTGTAGAAGATTCTAGTAGAAATCCTGGAAGCAGTGTCTCAAATTTTAGAAAACTTCATGTTGACGTGGTCCTTTTACATCACTTAAAGGATTGTGTCTCTGGCACTTTCACATGCCTAATGATTTTTTGGTTAGTCCTGACTCTTAATAGTAAATGCCTCAATATAACACCCCTTGTTGTATATGACCATAACACAACTCACATGCTTAGCATGCATGTATATTAAAAGGAATTCTCTTTTCTTTGGATAAGAGAATGCTTATTTCATTGAAATTGCAGTTCTTTAAAATTCAGGTAGATAATATCGAAAGGGCCAAGCCTATGATGCTAGAACATGTGATTGTTAGGTTATATGATGTCATTATGACTTCCTGAGAGTGCACAGAATGGAATTCCCATTGAAGATTTGAGAAATACAAGTCAGATGAGGAATTTGAAATGAGATTAGCTCTTGAATGTTCTCACAACCTATTGTCTGGTGCGAAACCTGTGTGAAAGTAAAGCAAAATCTGCTTGTGGTTGTGCCATCATGGGATTGAATATGAACCTGACTTGCTAATGCGCTTAAAAAGTGGGCTAATGATGACAAAGATATGTGAGAAATAAGATGGCGATTTTGATTTGTGAAATACGATTCTTGGTTACCAGAGAAAGGTTTCTTATTGCAAGGAATGGCTTGTGCCAAGAAAGCTTACAGGTATACCTTGAGATGAAATTTAACAAAATCCAAGAGGATGTGCTTTATGTGGCTAGATTTGGTTGGTTGAGAAGCAGTATCTTAATAAAGAAAAAGAAATTATAGCTGAGACGCAAATGTTAGGACATGCTTTGAAACAATAAATGACTACATAATTAATGAATACATGCATGAGGAGTTAGGTGGTACCTATTTAGGTAACAAAGGGAAGGTATCTAAAATGGGTTGCCACTTCCATTTTAGACCTATGGATATGTAGGTGATCATGTGTTATCCCATTCAAGTAATAGGAGTGAAGAACGGAAGGAATAAACCAAAAACAATACAACATAATTGAATATAGGAAAAGGATCCATATGACCAGTTCTAAACCTCTTCCTAGTCTGTAAATGGGTGCTGGACCAGTTGGTTAAGCTCTGTTCTAATTCTAATCGAGTTGTTAGTCTCTGTGTCCTAACTTACGCCTTGGTATTATAGTGAGAGCACATAACTTTAAAATTTTAGCAGACCATTAAATGCTTTGGCTCATTGGTTATGATTACGCAGTTGGGTTGGGAAGCCATTGATCTTGGAATGGTATTATAAGCATCACATCATTGTTGGTAGTTTGCAGAATGGTTAATGTGTTTTGTGTTTTTCAAAAGAGTTGATGAGGGCTAAATTTCTCCTTTGACACTAGAAGCCTTTTCCTTTTTCTTCAATTTTGTTGAAGAGAAGAGTACCATGTGATAATAGTTACATTGTTGTGCCTTCAGAATCTAATGGAAGGATTGAATAAAGACACGAAAACTGAAAAGCTAGGGGCAGCATTTATTTAATCGTAAGAATAGGTGAGGTGAATCTCAAAACACAGACAAATTCTATGAAATATGCACTCTTATAGTGAGTTAATAAAATTCCTAACCCACCCCTTCACATCAATGGATAATTCATGATTAATTTTTTAAAGCTTGTTAAATCTGTGAAATTCATGGACCGGCCACTTTTATTAGTAGGATTAACAGGCTAAAATTATGTGTATGCTCTTATTGACCTTGGATTTCAAAGAATCATCTTTTCCCCAAAACCAGCTCATGACCACTTCTGAATTCTGACCAGATATCTACTGCTTGACTACAACCAAGGAAACAAGAATATCTCTACACTGTGAATTATCTTTAAGCTGAGAGAAAATATGTTATATTTCTGTTTATATTTGTATTGATTAACTTACATTTTATAAATTCTATAGCTAAGGGTTTGTTAGCTATGAGGTGTTAGAGAGTAATATAAAATTATTTTTAGGCCTCTTCTAACCGGTTAAGTTTTTAGGTTGAGATGGTTTTTTGACATGATATCAGAGCTTTAATGATCAAAAGTTAATGAGAACTCTCATTAAGGATGTCAAAATAGGTGGTCTTAAAAATAATTGTTACCTGCTTGAGAATTTAGATCATTAGTGGGTCCAATGAGAGCAAGGTTGACAGTGAACTGATTTCTATCACGAAAAAAGTAAACAATGCAAGGGGTCCCAACTGTAAGGTGCAAGTAAAAGAGAACGAGAGTAGGTTATAAGTTGACTATTTTAGGAAGAGAGAAAAAAAAAACAAGAAAGACAACTTTTCCCTCTTGAAAATCTTTAAAGCACTCTTTAACAATTATCCCTGAAAACCTCCCTATAAAATCCCACCTCTCCTTTTTCAACCCTTAAGCTGCCCACCTAAAGAACAATCAAACCACTTTTTTTATGCTAATTGCTAATATTTTCATATTGTTGTGTGCTTTGTTAAGCTTACTGTATCCTTGTTCATAAAAGATGAGACTAGAACTAACTTGAACCATGGAACGCTGCAGCTGTCTTTAAACTAATATTAAGATGAAGTTATGATTAGTAATTTGAATGTATGTTGAGTTAGATGTTTGGTTCTCATTCATTTCATCTCATTTACTTTTCAGGGCGACATCTGCTATTTCTCATGTTGTTCTTGGTCAATTCAAAACATGTGTTGTGCTTCTTGGAAATTACTACATCTTTGGCTCCAATCCAGGAGCGACCAGTATATGCGGGGCATTGACGGCTATTGTAGGCATGTCTTGTTACACATACCTCAATATATGCAACCCAAAACCACAAACAGGAAAATTATCTCCTGGAAAGTCTTCCACACAATCCAGATCGAGTAAAGAAAATGTAGATAGCCATGATGCCTATGGGGGGGAATCTGTGTAACTCATCTCTGTGACAATGGCTTATCGGCTAACATGTGACAACAGATTTTTTCATTAACCCTAGGTGTTGCTTCATCTGCATTTGTTTCTGGGTTAGAATTTGCTAATTTAATGGATCGTGGTGCACTCTATTTAAGTTTCCCAAGAGGACTTGTAGATTAGTCAGCTGACCATAAATTTGAACCAAACAATCTGAAGGGCTTGTGTAGATGCTGCTGATGCTTTGCTGCTCGCAACAATGGACCAACTTTGTGTATATAAATTAGTTGGTTAGTACATTACACAAATGTCATGATTTGATTATTTTGATTTGTTTTTTGTTTCTATTATCTGATCCAGCCATTTGATGGTTCTTATTTTTTTGACAGCTTTTCTTGCACAAGTTTAAACCGTTAAGGCTTTCTTTTTCTGCATCAAGTTATCTGTATGTGAAGATTTGGCAGCAACTCGAGAGACAATACAATATTAAGCCATTGAATGTGGGTTTCCAAGCTAAAGTTGACTAGCTTGAACAGATACCTTTTCATTTACAAGTCTTCTTGGTCTTGATTTCTGTATGTGGAAATGACAGCTTGCCATTTGATGGACAACTGAAAGTAACTCTAAGATAGTATTAATTAAAATTCCGAGATAGAAAATATGAATATTTGTGATGATTGAGGAAATATATATTTATATAATTCATGTTTTGAAATGATAAAAATTCATTTTAAATAAGGATACAAATTCATTGCAAAGTTTTTTTTTTTAAAAAAATATATTTGTTTAATGTTTTTATTTTCATCTCTAATCAACTATATTTTTATCTCATGTATTTTTTTCTCTCGAAATACTAATCAAATATAATTTAAATATGTTATCATAATATCATAAGAATGAACTTAATCATCGTCATCATATAAAAAACCTTAATTAATCTGAAAATAGAACATTGATTGTCAAGGAGATGCAAACATTGATTGTCAAGATATATATAAAACCGTTAAATGGAATCATTTGACCTATAATTCATGTAATGTAAGCTTTAAATATATGCTTGAACTAGCTAGACCAATCTTTGATTTTAAGGAGTTGAATTCGGAAATTAATCAAGATAATGTATGCGAGGAACCTCGGAAGTTGTAGCTGAGAAAATTAATAAGAAATCAAATTAACTAATCTTAGATTGATTCACAAACAAACATAAAGAAACCCACATAAACTGAATGAGATTGAAAAGTCCCCACATGGGATAGAGTTCTTGCTGTCACTGGATCCATGCTGTCGGCTCATGGGTTTACAAGAATTCTTCAACTCTTGTTGTTTATTCAAGAGTTTGTCTCAAGAGATGGCAGGATTTTATAGAGAAGTGCATGTGCAATGCAGGGTTTGAACTCCAAAAACAAGACAACTCTTTTGGCTTCCCACGTGAGATTATTACAAAAAAAATAAAACTTACATAACAACTACATTGTATTTGCAAGCTTTCTTTCCTCATCAACTTTATCAATTTGATGTGATGCTAAGGAACCTTAACACATGCATGGTTTTGATCTGATCCTTATCGGGTGATAATTTGATGAGTTCTCATGTCATGCTTGAAGGTTGATACAACTGTTTAATTATGTATTTGTTTCAATAAATTCAATATGAATGATACATAAACTATGTTTGTTTTTGTGGTAGTTTCAATATTGTGGTGCATAATATTTTTTTGTTTAAGAAATAATTAAAATAATTTGTTTAAAAAATTTATTTTACATCAAAACATTAAAATTATAAAAAAAAATTAAAAACATTATTAATTTAATATTTTTTAAATACCCAAAAACAAAAACCACGAACACAGATTTAAACACTCAATTGTTGTGGTTGAATCAATTTGAAAAAATATAAAATAAAATAGATTTATATTATTGGTTACTTTGCATATAATCTTTTTAATCGAATTATTTTAATGGATGTGGAATATACTGCTAGCCAAAATGCCATTTACTTGTAAATTTAATAGGTGCAAAGTTGAAGACAAATGGATGGTGAAGGAAACATTTACGTTGTCAAAATATGATAATAAGATCTGTCTTGAAAACCAGACTAGACAGCCAAACTTTGTCTTTGAACACCATAACCTTACAAAAACCTTGCAGTTAGGACAAATGATACTGAAAGAGAGCAGTCTGCCAGTCTCATTTTGATTTGACGATCAGTGAATCACATGCCTCAAGTACTGTATTTCTTACTCTCTTTATACATAACATGCCTCCTCAAAGTCACCAGATCCCAACAAGCAATACGGCATTTAAAAACGGATAGGTTTTGGAATATTAAATCATCATCATCATCATATATAGTTAGCCAGTCTTTTCATTATTGAATTAGATGATTGAGTCTAGGTTTCCATCCAAAAAAATTTAAGTCTTGTAATGGATGATCTATTCTTAATTTTTATATATTTTTTTTTAATTATTCTATGGAATAGGTGCTTTAACACCTCCCTCATTTGTTCCCTCTCATGTAGCCTATATTTTGGGGTAAGTCAAGTGATATCTCTAGGATTTTTGCTGGATCTTTGAGACTCTAGGAACATTTGAGGCCTGACAAGGTGTGTTTGTGTGTGTATAAAATCTATAGATTTACATTGAAATATAGTTATTTTTTAGCAAAAGGGTATGGTCTATATATATATATATCAAAACTCATAAGAAATAACTAGCAAACTTTCATTTCGTGGCTTTTGCCTCATTTTCTTCCACCCATGCATGCACATATGAACTAGTATTATTCACAAAAGTTGGTCTCTTGTAACTGGATCCATCTCTAATTAATAATCAAATGATACTAAATTCATTGTACATCATCTGTAGATTCCTGCATTTAATTTAAAACTCTAGCAATCTAGAGATGATGATAGCTATATAATTATATTTATTTAGAGATAGATACAAGAAAGAGAGACAAACAGGAGAGAAGGAATTAAAAAGAATAATTTTTATACATGTTAAAATATTCTTATTAATTTTTTAATGGGACCGGATGTTTCTTTATATATATATATATATTCATATTCATCTCTCCTATTAAGTAATTACTGATAATTACAAGCAAATTAATTAATTTATTGATTTTATTTTTTTGGTTTATTGGCCCTTGAATGCATAATTATGAATGAAGTTTTCTTGCTCTTCTCCTCCAATATTTCTAACTAAAATAAATTACAATAATACGTGTGGAAGGGAACAGGCTAAATGTCAATTTTCAAAGCTTCAGAAGAAGTGTGGATCTTTCCCAACACCTTAAATAAATATTACCAGCACAACAATTCATGAATCAAGCAACGTAAACTGACTACAAAGTCAAAGAGCTACATTGATGTCAGTGTAATAAGCTCCCAAGTACATAATAATTAACCCTCCTTTTCTTGCATCCTAAGCCCTAGTATATTGCTTTCTACCTAACTAACCTGATAATGTAGCAAAATTAAACAAATAACAGTAACATTGAACAAAGTAAAGACATGAGCAAAAGGTATATTAAACCCACAGATCACATGCAGACGATGACACGATGTTTATGTCTTGCTCCAATGGCACACAAAAAATCTAGCAATTTTTATATCATCCATCCACCTTAGCCTGACTTGGATTTACAGTAGTATACTCTTTTCCTTGCCTTGTTTTCCATGAAGTCAAACGCCAAGAAGCACATAATAGAGTACTGTAATAGGCAAGGCAATCAACATCCCAAAAATAACCCTGCAAAAAAATAAAAATAAAATTATTGCAATGTGAGATTAATCTACCTAGTCCATTAATTTCTGATTATTAAGATTTTTCGATAAAAATGGGATCACCTTCTTCACACAGTAATGGTTGATATGAATAGCTAGGGCTTTCTTGTGATGTAAATAAATTACTTACGCTGTGCTAAGTATGTCTGGATGGACGTTGTACTCCTTGGCAAATACAAAAGGGACTATACCTTGGGGAAGAGCTGCCTGTGAAC
>Ga0307510_10004263_pt1 | contig 16803 bp, 25 predicted proteins | sample 12_EM_MG_FD_207224 | JGI IMG/M metagenome (GOLD analysis project Ga0307510, IMG submission 207224) | Populus trichocarpa ectomycorrhiza microbial communities from riparian zone in the Pacific Northwest, United States - 12_EM | ecosystem: Host-associated > Plants > Roots > Unclassified | place...
TGCGGGAAAGCGGTAACGCGGACCGGGTATCGTACTAATAAGGAAGGAGAGCTGATATAAGCGAATGCGCGTCGTTAAGTGGTACTTAACTGCGTAAATGCTTGATAAATCGAAGGAGCTGTAACAACAGCTGGGAGCAGTGTTTGTGGTTCAGGGAGGAGTTGCAATGACAATGCAACTGGAGGTGATGCCTGTGGTGCGATTCTTGGGAAAGGGGGAATGTCCCATGGAAGGGGAATGAGGTCAAGTGAGGAGGGTGCGGTTCTCCTGATTGGAGGCAATGGGATTTCCTCCGGTGTTGGCAATCTATTCCATGGGGCTGGAATAATCGGTGTTGCTTCCCTCTGCGGTGGTGATGGAATGAGTGATTGGGGTAATGGAATATCAATGGGGTCATCAATGATCATAGGTGGTGGTTTGTATTGTTCCATGGATGAGTATTCTCGTCGATGTAATCCCCAGGGTATGAGGGGAAGTGGTGGTGTTGCGACTCGGGGTGGTTTCACAGACAGTGGACTAAGAGGGGAGGGTACAGAAACGAAGGGTGACAGGTCCATGAGGGGTGGTGATGGTTCTCTTGGTACCACTAGTGGTAGTGGTATGACTTCCTTGGGTAAGGATGAAGATGGGTGGATATGGGGTAAGATGACAGGTTTGGGTCCAGTAGGCAATAGTGGTCTAATGACTGGGGCAGACGGTGGTGCTTCTGGAATAGTGACGGTAGGCCCTCCTGATCCTCCTGAGGAGCTTGGACCGGGTATAAAGATGGGTGATGGCGACTTGCTCCTCATAGTTCTCCTGTGGCTTTTGAGGAGAGTTCGAAGTCCTTCAAGGAAGGTTTGATCCTTTAAGATGTGATAGTAAGGGAATAAGGTGCCGAAGGGGAGGATAGTTCGTTTTTGAAGGTTTCTTTCTTTTGCGATTGTTAAAAGAATTTCCTTCGTGACCATGTTGTAGAGTCATTGGTGGAAGTGATAAAGGTAAAGGGTAGTGTTACTGTCTTTCTTTCTAAATATTTTGGCAACTGAGGTGTTCTTGAATTTGTTATTAAGGAGGGTCCACTTGTTGCTAAGTCGGACCATGTCCTTGATGCATTGTTCACGCTTTTTCTTGAGCGATATGGAGGAGGTGTTCCCTACTGAGGAGTCCAGTGTTGGTGTATTGTTCGGACTGGTTGTTGTCCTCTGTTTCTTCTGGGGTGAGGGGGTCGGGGTTGGTGACGTGAAGTGGAATGTTTTCTGCTTCTTGGGTGGTAACGGCTGTTTTGTTGCGGCTACTCTCGCTAGTAGTGCTAGCGGGGATGACAACGTTGAAGGGAGTTGCGGGTCTGGGTTGATATCGAGGGGGATGGGGAGCAAATGGAAATCTTTCATAATTGACGTGGGTCCTGAGGACAGGGTCTTTGTTATCAACTGGGACCATGATTGCTTTATGGTCGATGTCGATGGTGTCGACGGTTTCTCTTGGTCACCAAGTGGTCCAGTAGTAGGTGATGTCAAAGTGTCCACAACGGACGAAGGTGCCAAAGAAGTGGAGTTGATTGTTGTCGGTATGCATGCGGATGAGGATGACACCATTGTCAGTGCCCAGGGTGAAGATGGTGGAGGTGGCGAATCCTGTGCTGGGGAGTTCATGGTGGACTGAGGACATGGTGGTTGGGGATAAGGAGTGTCATCTAAGATTCCAAGGGTTCTTATACTGCTTGGTTGACTTTCAAAGTCCACTAATAGATCTGATGCGTGGAGATCCTCGGAGTTAACCCAGGAATCATGAGCTGGCGAGTATCCCTTCCAGCGCACAAGGTATTGCTTCTTCTTCCATCGACTGAATAGTCGTTCTTTGAGTATCTGCTCAACTTCCCATTCTGGTTCGCCTTCTAGAATATCAGGTGGCGGTTCCAGGAAGTTGGGTCCATGTTGATCGGTTTCTTTGTATGGTGTGAGTAGAGAGGTGTGGAAGACATCATGGATCTTCCAGGTGGGTGGTAATTTGATTTTGTATGTGACTTTGGATATTTGGGAGACTACCTCGAAAGGTCTGTATCTCCTTGGTGATAACTTGGGTGTGATATTACTTGGGAGTCGTAAGTTTGTTCCTTCTAACCAAACTTTGGATTTGACAGGGAATGGTGAATGGCGTGGACGTTCTTTGATCCAGGATTCTTGCGCTTTACGTTGTGCCTCTTGGGCGGCTTTCCTGGCTTCTTCGATGGATGAGAGTCATTGTTTGAGGGATGGGATGTCTGTCTTTCTGGTTGGTTGGTGCACTTGCGGAGTATAACCGATGAGTAGGTCGAATGGAGTTTTCTTTGTTGTAGCGGAAGGCCAGGAGTTCTTAGTATACTGAGTGAGAGGTAACCAAGTGTGCCAGTTGTTCTGCTGAGTGCCACAGAATACGCGAAGGTATTGTTCCAGTGTTTGGTTGGTGCGTTCGCTGGCTCCGTCTGTCTGAGGGTGATAAGCTGTGCTGATGTTCTGGTGAATGTTCAAGATGTGGCAGAGTTCTGTCAAGAATTTGGATACAAAGCAGACATCGCGGTCCGAGATTATCTTGTGAGGTATGCCGTAGTGAGGGATAACATTGTTCAGGTAGAGTAGAGCGACTCCTTCAGAGTTGATAGTTTTGTTACAAGGGATGAAGACAGATGCTTTTGAGCAATCTGTGTCGGTGATCGTAAGGATGGTGTCGTATCCTCCTGAGAGCAGTAGTTTGGTGATGAAGTCCATAGCGATGGTCTCGAAAGGTCGAGCATTTTCAGTTGGGGTGATAGGGAACATAGGAGGATGAGCAGGATGAGTGTTGACTTTAGTCATTTGGCAAGTAGCACAGCCTTTGATGTACTCAGTTACAAAGATTTTCATTCCGGGCCACCAGTAGTAGGGTGAGATTAATTGGAGGGTTTTGGTAATTCCGGCATGTCCAGCAGTTTTGTGGTTGTGAAAAAGGGATGTTACTCCCCTCCTAAGGTCATTGTCTGCCACGACAACAAGTGCTGTTCCATGGTACCAGTGAGTACCGTCCAGTAAGGTGAGATTATGAGCTGGTGCCCATTTCTTGAGTGTATTTTGGTTTTGATATTGCGCTAGCTTGATTTTTGAGTCTAAATTGTCTCCTATGCTGTCCATGTCAAATATGCGGATGGAAGTGTGCTGGTCACAGAAATATTGATCTGGCCATACTGTGACGTCCTTGTTGATTTTGTTTGGTCCTTCGTAGTCAGGTCACCTAGATAGTGCATCTGCGCGATTAGTAGCCCCAGGTTTGTACTCCAGTAGGATGTTGTATTGCTTGCGTTCTGGTAAGTAACCAGCAATGCGTGGCCCAATTTTGCGGGGCTCCCTGTAGTACCTAAGATTTGCATGATCAGTATACACCAAGATGGGGATAGTTGTTCCTTTGAGTAAGTGGGACCAGCAGCGAAGTCCTCTCATAACTCCGAGGAATTTGCGGTCATAGATGGGGTAATTTTGCTCATATGTGTGAATTTCTGGGAATGGAATCCCACCAGTCGTCTGGGTCCTGGTTTCTGAGTGCCGTCTGGTTTAGTGATAGGGGGGTCCTGTTGATAGAGTATTGCTCCTGTTCCAACCTGTGAAGCGTCGGTTTCGAGCTTGAATTGTCTGTTGGGGTCTGGTCTGGCTAAGATGGGTGCGCTGGTAATCAGGGTAATCAGTTTGTCTTGGGCCTCCTTTTGCTTGGGTCCCCATTTGAATGGTACGTCTTTTCCGGTAAGTGCTGTAAGAGGTGCGGCGATGATGCTGAAGTTGGGACAGAACATGCGATGGTAGCTGGCGACTCCTAAAAATCCGCAAACTTGTTGTTTGTCTTTGAGTTCGCGTGGATAGTCCCTGAGTCTGGCAACTTTAGCTGGGTCGACAGTGGCTCCTTCTTTTGAAATTCGAATGCCTAAGAAGTCCATTTGTGGCTGCATGAAGACGGATTTTGACAGTTTGAGGTGTAGGTCATAATGTGCAAGTAAGTCGAATAGGAAGTGGATGATTTCGACGTGTAATTTGAAGTCTTTGAGGAGGGTGCCTATACCACAGTCGTCCATGTAGTTCTGGAGGATGCGCTGTATGTCGTGTATGCCTTTCTTCTTGAAATGTTCATATAACTCCTTGAGAATACTGTTCATAAATCGTTGGAAGCTGGCTGGTGAGTTACTCATCCCAAAGAACATGACTTTGGGTTTGAATAGTCCCCGACATGTTTTGAATGTGGCCTTCCATTGATCACCTTCCCGTATACAAATGTTGTTGTAACCCCAGCAGATGTCAAACTTGCTGAATAATTCCATTCCTTGCAAGTTTTCGATACACTGTCTGAGATTTGGAAGTGGGGTGACGTCTTTTCGGGTGACTGTGTTGAGGGGTCGATAGTCGATGATGTATCTTTTCTCCTTCAAGTCTTTCTTAGGGACCATGAAGGTAGAGAAGCCATAGGGGGAGTCCGAAGGTGTGATGTAGCCTTTTTCCAGATTTTCGTCAATGAATTTGTTTTCCGCTTCCTGCTCATCTCTTGAGAGCGGGTAGACTTTGCAATTAAAGCAGGTAGGGGCGGTGTCCATGAGTACAATTTTGTGGTCTCCGTCTCCACAAGTTGGCGGGAATTTGTTTGCCTCTTCATCTGAAAATAGTGCCATATGATGTTTGAATTCTTCCAGGAGGGTGACTTCCTCCTTCCCATGTTCCGATGCATACTTATAGGCCATTTCGACTGCTATATGCGTGCGGTTGATCTCTACCAGGCCTTCCTTCATTTCTGAAGGAGTAACTCCCAACCATAGAGCGCATTCCCGTGCCTCAAGAATAAGGTCTTTGTTTTCTTGGTTCTTCTGTTTGAGCCATGTCTTTGCACATTGAAGAGTGCCATAGAGTAGGGTTTCGATTTTGACTTTTGGTCCTTTGAGTTTGCTTTTCTCCCAATCGATGTCTGGGTTGAACTTCCTGAACCAGGGATAGCCAAAGAGCATTCGGTCACAACCTAGATTTGTGACAAAGAACCTAGTTCTTTCCCTTTTGTTGCCTTGAGTGACAAGAAGGTTGCAGGCTCTAGTAATAGTTCCAGCCCAGTTCAGAGTTCCGTCCACATTGTATACTGTTCGTGCATAAGGGAGTCTTTTGGTGCCTAAGTGAAGTTTGTCCACAGTAGTTTGATTGATAAAATTTTCTGTTGCTCCAGTGTCAAGCAAGATTGTTTCTTCTGCCGTCCCTCGATAGTGTGCGATTGGAACTTTGAGTTGTATTGAATTTGATTTATTTACAAACACACTATCAAGTTGGAAAGCCCTAACTAAGGCAGCTAGTTGAGGGCCGCAGGAAAATCCTTTGGCATGAGCTTCTCAACAAATCCTAGTCTAGTGTCTTTGCTGAAGTGGTCCATATTAGCTTTCATGAAATCAGTGACGTTGTCAAGGTCTTGGAAGTCTGGCATAGTAAGTGCCGCGTGAGCTCTAGCTGGCTCCCTAGGATTATTGGATCAACCACTGAAGTTACCATGGTCAGCTTGTTTCTTGCGACAGACGTTAGCTTGGTGTCCTTGTTTTTCACAGTAGAAGCACAAGTTGCTTCTCATGAGTTCCGCTTTCTTGGCTTCGGAGTGCTGTTGTCCTCCGCCAGCAGTGGTGTTGATATCTGAGGTGACAGTAGCGTCAACGTCCATATGGTATCCTCCTTGAGAGGTGGTGCATCAGTCATTCTTCCAGTAGTTGTTTCTTCCATAATTGTTCCTTCTGTAACTGCCTCTCCTGGGGTTATTGGTCTGCCTAGGGGCAAGTTTGAATGTCTGAAGAAGTCCTTGACGTTTCTGGGTGAACTTGGCTGCCACCTTCCATTTGAGATGGGATTTGCAGGCCTGTTCTTCCCATTCTTTGAAAGTCCAGGGGACTTTAGTGGTAGGGTCAAAGGTAGGGGAATTAATGATGGTGCTAGTGAGTCCTTGCTTCATAGCGTACTTGAGAGTTTCGATGGTTCCCTTCTCGTCTAGGGGAACATCTGCTTCATGTGCAAGTTGTTTGAATTTGGTGAAGAAGTCGTCAAGACTTTCTCCTTGCTTGAGTTTACACAACTCCTGGTAGGCTTCAGATCAGCGGTTTTGATTCTTGAAGGTGTTCTTGAATCTTTCTATGAAGTTGTCCCAGAGGACTTTGTCTGTTTCTTGGATGCCTTCATCCACTTCTTCTTTGATTTTCTCCAGTTGTTCTTCCTTCCAGGCGTCTACGCGAGTGCCATCCATGTAGCTGAGCATGGTGATGATCCTGGAGAAGGGTTTCTTCATGGTGTCGTTGTTTTGGTTGATTGCTGCCCATAGGTTCCATCCTAGTAAGAATTTTCAGGCCTTGTTTCTGTCTCCATCAAACATAAATGGAGGGTTTCCTTTGAGTGCACCATTAGAGTGATTAATGATGTTAATCCTCTGCGCTTCTGCCTGGACTTGGCCAGTAGCGACGTTAATATCTTCCTGTTGTCCTTCCATTGCGGTTGGATGATCTGGGGTGTTGGGGCAGGTAGGAAGCTGCTGAAGTGCTGTGGTAACTGCTGCAATAGTGAGAGGGATGCTGGCCTCTTGTTGTTTGTAAAAGATATGGTTGGGATGCTGAGGGTCCGATATGATCCACCAGCCTGCTTGTGGTCCATTGTATATGCCTCTTTGGTTAGTTTGCCAAGAGTCCTGTCCTCTGATGAGCTTGACCCAACAATAGGTGTTGTTAACCTGGATAAATTCAAGGGGTCGTTTTCCATTTGTTGTATCAAGGTAGTACCCAGTATCAGGGTGTCCTGGTCCTTGATCTTCAAAGTAGATGTTTACTTTGACATGTGTTGGGAGATCGTCCTGTTGTCTCCTGAAGATTTGTGTGAACTCGTTACTGAGTGTTTTGTATGTCTGGGTCACCATGGTGGTAACAGCTCTGTGTTTCAAGAGCTTGTAGGAAAGCCTAACTTGTGTTAAGGTCCAAGGGCCTTAAAGATGCGATGTGCATGGGTTGGTTTGGTGACGATTGGAATTGCTCAGTGGGGTCTCCTCCTGAGGCAATGATCACGTGATGTAGCTCGGTACCGGTTGGCTACGTGATAACAAGTAAGTCCCTGATGATAAGGGTGACTTCTGAGTGTTCTGTTAGAGGTAGAGAGGGGAGAGCTTCAAGGCTTTGAAGCGACTAAAGAGATTCGAACTGGTGACTCTTGGAGTCCTGGGTGGAAGCTACAAGTCTTGGATTGAAAAACCAAGTTAGGCTTAAGGCCTAACTGTCAAAAGTACAGGGCTTATATACAAATGAGAATGTAATGGGTCATAGGAGTCACAAAGAAATATGGAAATATTTAGTAAGGTAGATCATGACGTGGCAGTTCTAAGTATAGCTCCATCATGAGCTGGCGACTGCGGAGTGGAGCATCATGAGCTGGCAGTTCAGAAAAGGATAAATGGTGATGCTGTGGAATGCTGTGGACTGTGGAATGATGGCATGTGATATCTGACTGTGGAATGGTCAGGTGATCCATCAGGTGACTTGTCAGGTGATTTGGTGATGATCCAAGCGGTGCGTGAGGGAACGAGTGGAGAATGAGTGACTGAGAGTGCGGAATAAAATGGTAGAAAATAGCGGAAAATTGAAATAGGGTTCAGGATCATAACACAGAACCAGTCACTCACTATGAACCTGATGTCCCTGGAGGACAGACACACACCTTGTCCCCAGGAGAGTCCCCTATCGAACCCTGGGAAGCATACCTCACTCAACCCAGCAGTCCTGTGTCCCGCAAGCATTCCCTATTACCCACCAGTCCTTCTTCAGTGCCCATATGACAACGTACCAGTCGTGAAGGCAGTTACCAGTCAATCACCCCTTCAGCCTTGTTGCCCATAGCTGGCACCTCACCCCAGAGTCAGGGCCACCCATCGACCTCTTTAGGAGGATCCTCAGACAATCCCTCAGTCACGCAGAGTTCCGCAGATGACACAGATAGTGACATGGCCCTTAATTGGGTCACCATCAATACTGACTACCTTAAAGGGTAGTTGCTTACACTAGATGCCCATTAGACCGTAATGGACATGCAGAGATCAGATCTCCACAGATTTGCCTCAAACCTCGCGGTCGTCATCCCATCATGACAACGCTTCTCTTCTTGGAATGACCTGCTGCCATTGTTCTCCGGTTAAGGATAGATTAGGCAATTCTCTGATCCTTCATTTGCTCTTGCTCATTCTCTATTGTTCGACTCATACAGACCGCAGCACTTATCCATAGACCTTCATATGATACAGACAGACGCCTCTTGACAAGTAGTACCTACTTTAGTGACCATGGCCTGTGCGCAGACCTGCTTGTATATAAGCGCCCAGTATTTCGACAGTCAAGCCCTAAGCTTGACTTGATTATCAATATCAATGTTCTTGAAAGCCTCCCTAGTGCCTCCCCTTTTTCCACTTCACTCTAAGTCATCTCTAGTAATACTAGAGACTCCTCTATTCCTCTACTCCTTCAAGTACTCGCCACTAAGTCAACTCTTAGTACAAGTCGTACTATCAAGGCCCATTGAAGCCTTAACAATAGTGATCTTCCATTCATCCAATCCCAGTTCATATTTCTGAAGGTTGAATTCACAGACTGTGGTCATTGCATCAATGGCAACACAGTATCGAATAGCAAACTCCAGCATGTCGAATGTGGAGTTCCAGCGTGTTGAAACATCCCGCTAGGGTTTATCACAGGTATACTGTGGGTACCAACTTCTGTAACTGTAACCATAACTGCGCACACCATACCCTCAACAGTTACAGTTAAAAAACCGTACAGGACATATATGGTATTATAAGATACCTGTAATCCTGTATGGTATTGTATTACAACCGCGGTACTGTTAGTACCGTGGTGAAGTTCTATATACTACAATGAAAATCTACTACTTGTAACTAATCAGTCTCCTCTTCTCTGCCCTTAACAGTCATGCTTTTGATATTGTCAGGCTTGCTGCTGCTTGCATGTGGCTAGGCAGAGAGTGAGTGTGAGACACAAAGGTAGAGGGTGGGAGCAGTGCAGAGGATGGTGCTAGTGGACAGATGAGCTCATCTGTGCCCCAGGGAGGTAGTGACACTGTGTTGGGACACCACATGTGCGGTGGTTGGAGAGGCATCCCAATCTTATTCAGCAGCATGTGAGATGGTGGTGCAATGGTTTGGTGATCGTGCCAACTGTGGTGCATTGACGAGCGCACCTCGCAATGAGCAGAATGCCGGAACAGCTATCCATGTGCAAGAATGGGTCCCAGCCACTGCGTGTGGCCATTGGCTAGGTTCACAAGGGGATATGCAACTCGGATTGCAATGCCTGCATTGCAAGATTCGAGCACATGCATCCAACAGACATGTTGTGCTGGGCACTTAAAATACTGCCACATAGACTCCAGACACAGGTCCAGATACAGGGGCTATAAATATATTTCAGTTAGCTGGGGGCATTGCATATACATGCAATAGTTATGAACAGACTCAGTCTGTGGTCACCTGAGTGGAGGAGGAAGAACTTGAATGGGCTTGGGGGGGCTGGTGACTTTGACAATGGTTGGGGCACAAGATGGACAAGTATGGCCTGAAGGTACTCTGTCAGATGGCAGGACTTCTTCTGCTGGCAAGTACTGGGAGGGTGGCAGGTACTGGGAAGGTGGAGGGTAAGGATGTGGTAGTGGTGGCTCAGCCTCTCGCTTGGGTGAATACATTCGGGAGAAGCTAGTCCATGTCAGTGACCTAGTAGGGGGAATGTACACATGGGTTGCTGGGCCCGGGACTAGAACAGGGCCAACTCCAGGACCTGGGGCTGGATAAGCCATGCTTGGTGAATCGTACTGAGAATGTCCATGATGCCGGGATTCTCTTTCCTCAGACCCTATTGACGGTGACCTCGAGTAATCAGATTGGCAGCCTCAGCGATGTCAGCAACGCCTTTCAGGACACACAGAGCAATCCCGTTCAGAAGATGGTGTCCGTGATCTAGAGTATCATGTCCATCAGGATCTTGGATATGATGGATATGGCGTGGGTCCAATATGAATAGTAGATGGCATTGGCATTGGCATCGGTCCGCCAACAGGTGCAGGCTCGAAACCAGGCTCAAGGTGATCGCAGTCTGAGTAGCATAAGGCGGCATGAGATGGAGCACAATGTGATGGACTTTAGGACTCCGGAGTAGGACTGCAATACTCTGATGGACAGTGTGATGGTACCATCACTGTAACTTGCTGTGGAATAGGTGGACCACCAACCAGTATTGGGGCAGTACCTATCATACCAGGCCCAAATAGGGGAGGGGTCACCATGGTGGGTGGTACTCCACCTATCATAGAAGCATAGAAGGTTGGAAGCCAGGTGCAGGTACAAAAGAAAAACACTGAGGGGAAGGAGTGCAACTGCAACTGCGACTTGGTGTGGTGGACCGTGAATGTGAACACATCAGTGAACATCGAGTATCTTCTAGGATCACAGGCTGAGGACCACCAGGAAGTATTGGGGGACTGAGTGGGCCAGGTGTCATAGATCATGGTGCAGGATGATTATTGACTGTCCCGGTCGCTGAGGTCCCTGACCGTGACATTTGTCAGGGGACTCTGAACACAAGCAACAAGAAGGCTGTCGCATCATTGGGAAGGTTGCCATAGGAGGAGCTAAAACAGGTTGGTCACAAACAAAGATCAACAAGGACATGCACACACCCTGAACTGTCACAGCCATTCCTTATGGTCGTCTGCCTTCTTGCTAAATGCAAGATCAATGAGCTTGTGGTCGCCATCCTGCATTGAGCTGAATGGGACCGACCATATGAACTGTCATGTGCGAGAAGTACTTGCAGGCATCCAAATCTTTCCTTGTTCCTAGACCCTGAAGAACAAAGCTAAGAACGTCAAAGCAAGGACCTCACTTGCCTGGCAGCACTGAACCCAGCCACAGCGAGTGCCTTGGCAGTATCTCCTTCAGTCAAGATGAGCATGGAACGGGATGCGTTGCGTGTTCTGGTGTTGTTTACACCTGCGAGCTTGGTGGTCCCAGTTAGAGAGGGCGGTACTGTTGCTGCCGCATGCCACATGTTATGCAATGGAGCAGAGGTGGGTGCCAGGGGAGGGGAACAATGATGTCGAGGCAATGAACGTGGGGTGCAGAGGCCACATCGGCAAGTGTGAAGGATATGTGAGGATTGATGGGGTACTCCTTGGATGAGACAGAGGTCAGGGCCAGTCAGGGAACAGAAAAAAAAGGGAGGCATTCATTGGTGGTAGTGCACTGTCATGGGTGAGGACAGGAGTGAAAGGCAGGAAAGCTACTCACAGGTACGCTTGAGGGTGCTCTCGATTTGGTAGAAGTGCTTGTAGTAGCTTGCGTGGGTAGTGTAGAATGAAGGCAAGTCTAGAAAGGGACTGGTGAGGGCACAGAAAGCAAGCAAGCAAGCGGCACTCAATCGCTGGGAAGGGTGATGTCAGTCGACTCAGGCTTGTTGCTGTCGTTTTTGTGTAAGAGGACGGGTGGTCTTCAAGTTGGAACGTTGACAGTGTTGTCAACAATGAAAATGTGGAAGAAAAGAAAAGAACAGGTTACAAAAACAGTGGAGTTGTAACTGCATATGGAGGGTGACCGTGACAGTCTGGCGCAGAGTTGCAGTGAGACAATCGATAAACATCAATAAACCCTAGTACCGTGGGGTGAAGTTCTAGACACTACAACAAAAATTCTACTACTTGGGATAATTCTAGTAATTAGTCTCTACCACTATGCTGCTGCCAGCTTATTCTCAATGCTCAATTCTTCTTCTTCCTCAATGCCGATACAAAATCCCCTATCGATAGAAGATCACATTGGCCCCATGATCCAAGACACATGTAAGCATGAATAGATGATGGAGAAAGTCAGCTGCATGTGAAATGGAGTAGTTGTCAACCTTGAGAGAATATGCATTCCACTTCAGTGGATGTCGCTGCATATAATGTTAGCCATGATAGAAACAGAAACAGAAAGGAACTCACCAGGAATGCTCAAATAATCTAGTGCCATATGATAAAGTGTAGGATATACATAGCGGTTGTCATTCCACCATTGTAGGGGATCCACCACATTTTCAACCTCACGCTGCAGATAGATATCCAGATCAGTAGTGCGTGATGATGAGGTGCCAACAGAAATGTTAGCAAAATCAACAAAGCTATTAGCACTGTTCTATATTTACTTATTAACCAATGCTGCCACTACAAAACTGGCTGATTTATGCTCACCTGATTCCTCTATTCCTCTGCATCAACATTCCTCAGAACATTCTCATTGTTCTGGTAGTTGACAGCATACTCCTCACAAACCAAATTCTCTGCCACATCAATCCACTTGTCTTCCCATTTATGCTGCCGGAAGTACTCAAGTTTGAGGCCAGGATGTAAAACTGTGAAGGACATCATTAGCAGATGTCCCAATTCAAAAGCACTGGCAGTATATTACCCATAGCAATCCTATAGGCCGACGACTGATCTGTTTTCAAGTAATATTGATCCAATTTCTTCTGGGCTAATTTCATTGCAACAAGAATTGATGGATGGTACTCCATTTTTGTCTGAAGGTTGAGCCTGCCATGAAGTCGGTCCATTGCTGGAATGACAGCAGCAATACTTGCTGTATTACCAGAAAAAAACAGTGTCGCACTCTTGTATTGCTATAGAAAGACAGTGTCAGTGTAGTTAGAAAGGAGATGATAACCTTACCTTAAGCACTGCAACCAGATCTTCAACAACCTTCCAGTCATCATTATCAAGCTCATACTTCCTCAGCTTCAACTCCTTATTTGCCATAATGGTGTCAATTGGCCTTCGGAATTTAAGTGCAAATTCCATCATATCATAGGTTGAGTTCCACCAGGTGACAACATCGTGAGGGATTAGACATGGCTTGAACCCAAGCTGAGTACAGATTGTCTGCCAGGCTGGAAGTGTAATAGTTGTTGAGTGAATGATTGCAAATGATAATTTCTGGACCTGAAATTACCAGTAAGTGATATCAAAGCCGGAATGAGTTAGAACAAACCTTAGTGACAGTTTGTTGAACAACGGCTGTGTCCACCAGAATCTGTTCATGCTCCTGCTCATTCAGCTGACTGAATTCATTAGGCCCATTGCTGTCAGCATCGTCAGATTCATCCTTGCCATCAAGGTCCTCTCCACCACTATCACATCCATTATCATCACTGTCCTTGTCACTGTACCCATCACTGTTGCCAACAGCACCCTTGTCTTGAAGTTCCAGCATGGCCTTATCAAAGGTTTCGAAGTCATCTTCCTCTGATGCTGGTAGTGTTGATGACATGCCAACATTGAATGGCACAAGAAGGGTTTTGGCCGACAGCTGAAGTGTGTGGTTGAAGCAGTGAGCACGGTTGACTTCTTCAAATGAGTTTTCCATGAATGCAAGGGCAACAGTTTGAGTATCATTAGATGTGGCGTTGTCGGCATTTAGTCCAAGAATCTAAATGACAGTTAGTATGACAGAGTTAGTTAGCTAAGCGTCCGAGACAAACCTTTTTTTGAAGTCCAAATCGCACAAGCATTTCCTGAAATGCTTTGGCCAACATGATGCCAGTGTGGGACTGAAAAAGACATCAACATTAATAACAGACAAAGAAAGAAAGAGACATACCTCAGCCACTTCAATGATGTCAAGGAGGAAAGCTAGCATGTGGCCTTGGTACTTAAGATTCACTGTCCATGCGACAAAGGCCTGATGATTTGGAGACAACCATGTGTCTGTTGCAAAGTGCAGTTGTCCAGGGTGTTCCTATAGATGATAGCACGTTAGTTATGGTCTAGAAGAAAGAGAGGGAAAATACATATGGATAAGAGCTTGGCAATATGGTTGCGACACTTGTTGAAGCATGCCTTGATATCCCAGTAAATGGTGATATGACTGGGGAGTTCAATCTGGGGTCATCCCACAGAAAGTAGCTCCTGCAGCTCTCGGTCATTTACAATATTGACCAGTCAGTTGTTCTCTGTTATCCATTTGACAAGATGGGCACTAAAGAATAGTCAGTTAACATGTCAAAGCGGTAGAAAAATATCATACTGGACTTCTGTGTTGGTATGGGCCAGAAGAGAATGGAGCACTGGCTGTTGGCCCTGACATGCAAATAAATGAAGGATAGAACTACTAGTTCCATTGACGTCTGCACCCTTTGTGCTGTTGCGCACTGCCTCTTCTCCAAAACACTGGAGCGCATGATGTCGAAGATTGGCTGTCAAAGCCCAATCCTTGGAGTCCTGAAAGCAGCGTATGCCCCCAACAACTGTCTTGCATTTCTGGGCAGCACAAGGGAAAAAGTGAAATGGCCAGTCATCGTGATGCTGAACAGAGATGTCATCTAGCTTGAAAAAGGAGTATATGGGCAAGCACCAGGTACGCTTGAGGGCTTCTAAACATAATGGTTAAATAGCACATAAAATATTTGGAGCAGGAACTTACTCAGATCTGCTTCAAGGTCAACAGGGTCCTCCATATCACTACCCATCAAATCTTCATTCATGTCGAGTGATTTAATTGACAGTGACTTTGAGGTTGAGCCTTTATCTATTACCGGTGATTAGCAAGTGTAAAATGATTGTTAAAGTGCATCAAGTACCTGAGCCACTGTGGACAGTGACACTTAAGGGCGACACTGAATGGATGCTCCCAGCAATGGAAGACACTTTGGAGGATGACAGTGAGGGTTGCGCTCACTTGTGTGGCCAGACAGCAGTAGTAACAGCTGCTGAGATGCTTCTGGTACCCTTCATGCTGGGAATTTTATTGCATGTCTTCGTCATGATGGTTGAAGAGGGGAATTGGGTAAAATTCACCAAGTGTGTGGTTTAAGTACCCAGTGCAGACCCAAAATGTGAAAGTGAACAATTGGCCGATGTGATGAACAAGATAATGACACAGGAATAAATGGTGGAAAAATAAAGCAAGTTTGTGGAGATTGGAAGAGGTGACTGTATCCTTTTGAAGTTAGAATGGCATGGGACAAGAGACAGCAGAGGAGAGCTAACCTGTTAGGAAAGATGGTAGCAAATGGGTTTTGGGGCTCAGATGGTACAAGGGCAAGGGCAGCAAGGATGGCACAAAGCCGGGGACAGCAAGGACGGCGATGATGGCGATGATGGCATGAAGGCAAGGATGGGGAAGACAGGGAAGACGACACAAAGGTGAGGACGGCAAGGACGCCACGAAGGCAAGGACAGTGAGGACAGCAAGGATGGCGATAACAGCACAAAGGCAGGGACAGTGAGGATGGCAATGATGGCATGAAGGCAGGGACAGTGAGGACAGTGAGGACAGCAATGATGGCACAAAGGTGGGGACAGCGAGGACGGCAAAGACGGTGATGACAGCATGAAGGCGGGGACAGCAAGGACAGCGAAGATGGCGATGACGGCATGAAGGTGGGGACAGTGAGGACAGCGAGGACGGTGATGATGGCATGAAGGCGGGGACAGCGAGGACAGCAAGGATGGGGATGACGGCATGAAGGCGGGGACGGCGAGGACAGCAAGGACAGCGATGATGGCACGAAGGTGGGGATGGTGAGGACAGCAAGGACGGCAATGACAGCATGAAGGTGATGACAGGGAAGATGGCGAAAATGACATGAAGGTGAGGACAGCAAGGACGCCATGAAGGCAAGAACAGCAAGGATGGCGAAGACGACGCAAAGGCAAGGACAGCAATAGATGCTACCAATTTTATATACTAACTTACTACAAGGCTGACAAAACAAAATGGACTTAAGCACAGTGGGGCTGTAAGAACTATAGTGCTGTGAAAATAGAACTAATGATTAGATAATCAGGTGAATACAGGTGGTTCTACTAACTTAGTAACTAGCTGTGGAAAATTGTTAAGGGCCAAGGACCCTAAGGTGCGACGTGCACAGATTTGTATGACGGTGGCGGGTCTTGTACTTCAAGGGATAACAGGTGGCTAACGCTGACCCTTGGATGCGCTGGTATGAGTGGTCTGCACGCGTGCAAGACACTAGTGGGGATAATGAAAGATGTAGAGGAGAGTCTCGATGATGTTCGAGACGACTTGTACGAAGTACGGGCGAAAACTGAAGGCGCTGTGGAAGCTACAACACTTGGGATTAAACCAAGTCAGGCTTAAGGCCCAACTCTAAGAAACATGAGGGTTTATATACATGTGAGGAGGCTGTATGACTCAGGCCTAATACTACGAGTACTTGTACTAGTAACGAGTCATAGTCCAAAAGATGGAGTCATATACTGCGGAACTGACTCGCGCGTGAAGATAACAAAAAGGGGGAGTCAGTATGAGTTGTAAAATGAGGCTATGAAGAAGGAATAGTAAGCGGGCCGAGAATCCGGAAGCGAGGCTAAGGTAAGCAAATAGAAACGAGTCAGGGGTAGAAATAGGGTCATGTGAGGTCAGGTGGGGAGTATCAGGTGATGTGCAGGTGACTTGGGAACAGGTGACGTAGGACAGGTGACTTTTGAGGAGCAGGTGACTGGAATGGCATGTGACCGGTCATGTGGGTGGTCAGGTGATTGGTCATGTGATTGAGATGGATGGGTGGTTGGTCACGTGATGGGAAAGGCTTAGTAAGTAGGTGGAAAATGAAAAAAAAAAAATGCATCCTGCGTAAGCCCAAGAACGTAACAAAAATGCTACTAATTTGTTGACTACCTGTCAAATACTACAACTAGGTTATTGGCTGCCAGGAGAAAAGTACCACTAGGTTGTTAACTACCAGTAGGATAGTGCTATTAACTTTTTGACTACCAGTCA
>Ga0307510_10004264_pt1 | contig 16801 bp, 13 predicted proteins | sample 12_EM_MG_FD_207224 | JGI IMG/M metagenome (GOLD analysis project Ga0307510, IMG submission 207224) | Populus trichocarpa ectomycorrhiza microbial communities from riparian zone in the Pacific Northwest, United States - 12_EM | ecosystem: Host-associated > Plants > Roots > Unclassified | place...
AGGAAATCTTCTCGGGGAGCTGTCAGCTTCATAATCTTAGATCTTTCTTTATTTAAGAATTCAGATTGTTGTTGCTATAGAGCCTGTGAATAACGGGTACAAATAAACTTTGCCACGTGGCTCAAGCGGTTGCAGTCATTTCGCGTTCGCACAAACCGCTGTGTGAGCTGCCAGTCTCCTGTGCGCGACTTGTGGGTAACTTTATCCACAGAAACATCCACAGTCAGTACACAGGCATTTACACATCATCCAGCCAAAGTTCTCAACAGGTTCGAATAGTCCTCGGTCATCCGCTGCTCGGAAGTGCGCAGCTCCTTGATCCGCTTGCAGGCGTGCAGGACGGTCGTGTGGTCACGACCGCCAAACGCATCACCGATCTCCGGAAGGCTGTGACTCGTCAACTCCTTGGCAAGGGCCATGGCCACCTGGCGCGGACGCGCCACGGAACGGCTACGGCGCTTGGACAGCAGGTCCGCCACACGAACCTTGTAGTAGTCCGCAACGGTCTTCTGAATATTCTCGATCGTAACCAGTTTCGCCTGCAGTGACAGCAGGTCTTTCAGGGCTTCTTTGGTGAATTCAACGGTAATGGGATGACCGGTGAACCGCGAGTTGGCAATGACCCGGCGCAACGCGCCTTCCAGCTCGCGCACGTTGGAGCGGATCCGTTTACCAATGAAGAAGGCCACTTCCTCCGGCAGGATCACGCCGGCGTGCTGCGCCTTCGAAATCAGGATGGCCACACAGGTCTCGAGCTCGGGCGGCTCGATTGCAACAGTCAGCCCCCAACCGAAGCGCGACTTCAGCCGGTCCTCGAGACCTTCGACCTCCTTCGGATACCGGTCGCAAGTCAGGATGACCTGGTGCTGGCCCTCCAGCAGCTCATTGAAGGTGTGAAAAAACTCTTCCTGCGAACGATCCTTGTTGGCGAAGAACTGAATGTCGTCAATCATGAGTGCATCGAGTGAACGATACGCCGCCTTGAACTCGTTCATCGAGTTGTGCTGCAGGGCGCGGACCATATCGCTCACGAAACGCTCTGAGTGAACGTACGCAATGCGCGCTTCCGAATCGCGTTCTTTGATCAGGTGCGCGATGGCGTGCATCAGATGCGTCTTGCCCAGACCAACACCGCCGTACAGAAACAGCGGGTTGTATGCACGCCCAGGATTTTCCGCCACTTGAAGTGCCGCGGCCTTCGCGAGCTGATTGCTCTTGCCCGTCACGAACGACTCGAACGTGAAGTCGGGTTGCAGTCGAGCACCGACGACCAGGCCATCCGAGCGTCGTGGACGCGATGGAATTATTGCGGGAGCCGCGGGCTTGCGCTCCGGGCTGATGGTGCGCGAGCCGACCTCAACTGTCACCACAGGGACATCGCCGCCGTTCTGGTCGCGCAGCAGCTCGCCGATCCTCGGCAACAGGTTGGCATTGACCCAGTCGACCACGAATCGATTCGGTGCAAGCAGCTTCAACGCGCCCGCCCCTTCCAGCACCTGCAGGGGACGCACCCACGTATTGAATTGCTGCTCTGGAAGCTCAGCCTCCAAAGCAGATATGCATTGAGTCCAATGAGACGCTTCCACGCGCTGCCTCCGCGTCCGCCTCGCGGGACCTGTGAAAAGGGCTGCGCAGTCTATACCTAGTGCGGCGTGCGCTGAAGCTATAAACGAAGATCTTCTATTGACACCTTGAGGGTCAACGGCTTAGCCTTGCCGCCCTTTTGAGAACCCACGGACCATCGACGGAGCCCATGCTATGAAGCGTACCTATCAACCGAGCAAAGTGCGGCGTGCTCGCACGCACGGTTTCCGGGCCCGCATGGCTACGAAGAATGGTCGTGCCGTTCTCGCCCGCCGCCGCGCCAAGGGCCGCAGAAAGCTCATTCCTTAATTGCGTCTGGATCAGTCGCTTGACCAGCGACTGTGCGGCCCCCAAAAGGCTGACGCTTCCTGCACAGAAGCGACTACGCCGTAAGTCGGACTTCGATGCCACTTACGCCAAGGGGCGCCGGTTCGGCAATGGACTCTTTGGTGTGACTGCTGCGCCGAACGAGACCGGTGTACCGCGACTCGGCTTGGCGGTTGCGGTTCGAATTGCGGGCGGTGGTGTCCAACGCAATCGATTTCGAAGGATAATCCGCGAGTCGTTTCGCCTGCATCAGCACGGGTTGCCGGCTGTCGATCTGATCGTCAGCGTTCGCGACCGTGCGCGGGGTGCTACCGGGGCAGAACTACGCGAGAGCCTGAGCGCGCTGTGGAAGAGCGTGGCAGGCAAATTTGACCGCTGAGCGCGGCGCCCGAGGCGTTTCGCCGAAGAATGGAACAATAGAAAGCGTAATGCGCTACGTTGCCACGCTCCTGATTCGAATCTACCAGTGGACCGTGAGCCCGCTTCTCGGTCCCACATGCCGATTCCATCCGTCCTGTTCCCACTATTCGCTCGAGGCCATCAATCGCTTCGGTCTGTTCCGAGGCGGCTGGTTGGGCCTGCGGCGCATTGGACGATGCCACCCGTGGCATCCGGGTGGTTTCGATCCCGTACCGCGTTCGTGTGACGCAACGAGCGTCCCGTCCGCATGCAATCATCCGGCACATGACTAACAATCCCCGAATCTACCTGTGGATCGCTCTCGCGTTGATGGTTTGGCTGAACTATGACGCCTGGCAGCGTGACTACGCGCCGGCGCAGGCGGCCATTACCAACACGACGCAGCCGGCGAACCCCAATCCGGCCGCCGCAAACAACTCACCGAGCGATCTGGCGAATCAGATCCCGCAAGCCTCCACTTCCAAGGAGTCTTCCCCCGCGTCGAGCGCAGCAGCGCCGACCGCTGCAGAAGCGACTCCTGCCCCCGCGGCAAACTCCGCACCTGTTGTCCACGTCCGCACGGACGTGTTGGATATCGACATCAGCACTCTGGGTGGCACGATCCAACGCGCCGATCTGCTGAATTATCCGAAGGTCAAAGGCGAGACGACGCCTGTCCGCCTGGAGAACCAGGATGACCCGCAGTCAGCCTATCTGTTGCAGTCGGGATTGACCGGCACCCCGCCAACACCGAGCCATGTGACACCGCTGCAGAGCGCGAAGTCGGACTATGACCTCGGTAGCGGCAATGAATTGCGGGTGCCCCTGACCTGGACCGGCGACAACGGCGTCCAGGTTACGAAGACCTTTATTTTCCGCCGCGGCGAATACGCGATCGACATCGAATACGACGTCGAGAATCATTCCAATGCGCCCTGGTCGGCCGCGCCCTACGCGCAGATTCTGCGCAACGACCCGCGTACCAAGCGCTCGATGTTCAATGTCGAGACCTATGCGTACCACGGCCCTGCGTTCTTTGACGGGAAGAAGTACAAAAAGCTCGACACTGCCGACAAGGATGACAGCCATCTGTCGGTCGATGTGACCAACGGCTGGATCGCAGCCCTGCAACATCACTTCGTCAGCGCAATCGTGCCGCCGAAGGACCAGAAGTATCACTTCACTCTGAAGGCTGACGGCGACCGCTTCAGTCTCGCTGCCATGGGTGACACCCACACGGTGGCACCGGGAGCGACAGCGAAATTCGGCACCGATCTTTTCGTCGGACCCAAACTGCAGCGGCAGTTGAAGGCCACCGGACCGGAGCTCGCCCGTGTCACGGACTACAACTACCTCTACATCCTGGCCCAGCCGTTGTTCATTGTGCTGGACACCGTCGACCGCTTCTTCGGCAACTGGGGTATCGCCATCATCCTGGTGACGTTCCTGCTGAAGCTCCTGTTCTACCCGCTGTCTGAAGCCAGCGGCCGCTCCATGGCCAAAATGAAGCAGCTCCAGCCGCGGATCAAGAATCTGCAGGAGACGTACAAGGACGACTCGGAGAAGCGCGGCCGCGCCATGATGGAGTTGTATCAGCGCGAAAAAATCAATCCCGTCGCCGGATGCCTGCCCATCATCATCCAGATCCCGGTCTTTCTGGCGTTCTACTGGGTGTTGCTGGAGAGCGTGGAGATGCGCCAGGCGCCGTTCGCGTTCTGGATCCACGACCTGTCCTCGCGTGATCCGTTTTTCGTTCTGCCCGCGATCATGGCGGCCGCGATGTTTGCCCAGTACAAATTGAACCCCGCGCCCCCCGATCCGGTGCAGGCCAAGGTGTTCATGTTCATGCCGCTGGTCATGTCGTTCATGTTTGCGTTCTTCCCGGCGGGACTGGTGCTGTACTGGGTGACGAACACCTGTCTGTCCATTGCGCAGCAGTGGAATATCAATCGCCGCATTGCAGCAGAGGCGTTGAAGAAGAAGACCTGACGGGGGCCGGGCATTTACGCCCGAGGAAATTGCCGCAGGGCATTTGCGGCGATTTACAATCCCGGCCGTGGGAAAGGTGGACACCATCGTTGCGGCGGCAACGCCTCCTGGACGGGGCGGCGTCGGCATCGTGCGTGTTTCGGGACCCAAGGTTCCTGAGATAGCCGCAGTCATTCTCGGCGAGCTGCCTCCCGCGCGACGCGCCACCTTTGCCCGCTTCCTCGATGCCCAGCAGGAAACAATCGACGCGGGTCTCGCAATCTTCTTCCCTGCACCTCATTCCTATACGGGCGAGCACATCCTGGAGCTGCAGGGGCATGGCGGCGCGTTGGTCATGGAATCGCTCGTCGATCGTGTTGTTGAAATCGGCGGTCGCCGGGCGCAACCGGGCGAATTCACCCAACGTGCATTCCTCAACGACAAGGTCGACCTGGCGCAAGCAGAAGCCATAGCCGACCTCATTGACGCCGGCTCCCGCGCCGCTGTGCGCGCTGCCATGCGCTCGTTGCAAGGTGAATTCTCCGCGATGATCCGCGGTCTCACTGATGCGATTATCGATCTGCGCACCTATGTCGAGGCCGCCATCGATTTCCCCGAGGAAGAAGTCGACTTCCTCGCCGACGAGCAGCTCAAGGAGCGCTTCCAGTCGGTTCGCGAACACTTCGATGGTGTTGAGCAGAGTGCACGCCAGGGGCGCCTGTTGCGCGAGGGAATGACAGTGGTCATTGCCGGGCGGCCCAACGCCGGCAAATCGAGTCTTCTGAACAGACTCGCAGGCTACGAAGCCGCCATTGTCACGCCGATTGCCGGTACGACCCGCGATATCGTGCGCGAGCGCATCGATATCGATGGCATGCCGCTTCACGTGTTGGATACGGCGGGACTGCGTCAGGGTGGCGATGTTGTCGAGGAAGAAGGCATCCGCCGCGCGAAAGTTGAAATGACCCGCGCCGATCGTGTGTTGTTTGTCGTCGATGCAGCCGAGGATCCGCTGGGCGAAGCCTTCCACGAAGAACGCGCCCGCATGCCGGTAGACGTACCGGTCACCCTGGTTTTCAACAAGTGCGACCTGGCTGTTGGAGTACCGGTAGCCGACACCATCTCCGGTCCGCCGCGAGTGACTGTGTCCGCTACGACCGGTAAGGGTATGGATGTGCTGCGTGCCCACCTGAAACAGTGCATGGGCTATCAAACAACCGATTCCGGCACCGTGTCCGCTCGTCAGCGGCATCTCGACTCTCTTGCCCGCGCTCGTCGTAACGTCGACGAGGCGCACCGCCAACTCCAGGAGCGCCGTGCCGGCGAGCTCGTTGCCGAAGAGCTTCGGGGTGCGCAACAGTCACTGAACGAAATCACCGGTGAGTTCACCAGTGATGACCTGTTGGGGCGCATTTTTTCGAGTTTCTGCATCGGCAAGTAACCTCGAGCATCACGCCCCAATATATGTCACGACGTAGGACCTTTCTCCTGTTGGCTGTACTTGCGATAACTGCTTGCAAGACCCAGGATCACGGAAGGACTGTTAACAAGCTCACTTTACCGGGGACCCAAGCGGCGTGCGTCGCCGCAGGCGGCGATTGGGTTGCGCCCGCACCGGAAAAGATTGTAAGCGGATGCCTTTTGAAAACCACAGACGGCGGGAAGAGTTGTACTACTTCGATCCAATGCCAAAGCAAATGTGTAGAGCATGCGGATGGGAACCGATGCGCCACATCAGTTGAAGGGTGCTTCATGGAAACAGGCAGAGGCACAGTGAAGCAGTGCGTAAACTAGCGAGTAACCTTTAGTCAGGCGTCAATCGAAAGGAAGGCATGAGAATGACACGCGTCCGAGTTGAGGCCTTTACCATCTCGCTCGACGGATACGGGGCGGGTCCGAATCAGGACATCACGAACCCGCTCGGCGTGGGCGGAACAGATTTACACCAGTGGGCATTCCCGACACGCACGTTCCAACGGACCCTATTTGGCGTTGACGGTGGCACAACGGGGATCGATGAGGACTTCGCTGCACGGAGCTTCAAGAATGTAGGCGCCTGGATTCTCGGAAGAAACATGTTCGGGCCGATTCGCGGTTCCTGGCCCGACATGAACTGGAAAGGCTGGTGGGGGGACAACCCACCCTATCACGTTCCAACTTTCATCCTGACTCATCACGCGCGCGCGCCCATCCAGATGGAAGGCGGAACGACATTCTACTTCGTCACGGGCGGTATTCACGAGGCGCTCGACCGGGCACGCGAGGCAGCCAACGGAAAGGATGTGCGCATTGGCGGCGGACCTAACACTATCCAGCAATACCTTCGTGCGGGTCTCATCGATGAGCTGCACGTCGCTATCTCGCCTGTCGTGCTAGGCGGGGGAGAGCGACTGTTCGAGGGGATTGACATGCGCGCTCTGGGATATGAATGCGTTCAGTTCGTTGCGTCGGAAAAAGCCACCCATGTTGTACTCCGGCGCCAAGGGGACAATGACTTCTGACAACTGGCGGTTCTGTTGGGTCCATGGCTGGGCCCTGTCCACATCAAAGGAAGTCATTGCACGCGCAGTCAGTTGCAAGAACTCGCCGACGTCGAGGCCGTACTCGGATCGATAGGCGTCAAGCTGGAGCCGGTTTTCGACATCTCCCTGACGGCCAGGATCGGATCGATTCCAAAACGTACTGCTGACGTTCGCGTGGCTACTTCCCGCCAGCCTCTTTCCTGACGTAGCCCATATTCGAAGCCTGAAGATCCAAAGCCCGCTCGACGAGATCCCCGAACAGATCCGCCTCAGGCAGCTTCAAGCTCGCGACCAGGCGCTGCATCGCACGCTCATGACTCTCCAGCGACCCGTCAGCGAGGATATGGGTTACGGGCACGCCCTCGCGTACGAGCTCCCGCGAGACGAGAATGGTCCGGTGACACTCCAGCGGCTCGCGCTCAGCGCACATCAGCGAAATGCGATGCTCAGCCATCCCAGTCTTCAGGCGCGCGATACCGCGACGGAAGAGATCCGTCTTGGCGAGCAGCGCGTAACTCACCCGACCATTGGCATCGTAAACGGCGGGGTCCTGACTGCGAGCGCCCAGCTCTTCGCCCAGAAACACATATTGGATCCCTGCAGTTGCAAGCGCCGCCTGCAACTTCTCCCGGCGGAACTGCGGATTGAAGCGGCTGTATGGGGTAGAACGGACGTCCGCCAGGGCGGTGATACCGTGAGGCTGGAGCAGGCGGATGAACGGTTCGATGGGATGGTTCGAATGTCCGACGGTATAGATCATACTGGTTCCCGTGAGCTGGACTGGACGCGCAATTACCTTGCCTGAGACCGTCGGCGCTTCGCTGGAAGTGCTGTTCAAGAGTCCAGTACATCATGTCCAAGTTTTCGAGCATTCGCTATTCGTGCGTCTGCACGGACGCGCGATCGCCACGACCCGGCGTGGGCGAATTTATCTGCGCGGGAGTGCCGCGGATTTTTTCGAGAATCCTTGGCTGATGCTCCACGAGTATTGCCACGTCATCAGACAATGGGAACCGCGGACGCTCACTATCCGCAGCTACCTGGTGGAGTGCATGCGGCGTGGGTATTGGAACAATCGGTTTGAAGTGGAGGCGCGGGCGTTTGCGGACACGCATTCATATCGTTTGCGCGCGATGCTAAGGGGCGAGCCTCAGAAACCTACCCCAACAACGCCTCACGGTGATAAAGCCGACCGGCAATGAACACCAACAGCGCGCCAACGGCCAGCGTCACGCCCACCGATAGCGCCAGAAACGCCCCCGAAATGGGCTCATCCCGCAGCAGGCTGGTGATCAGAAAATGCTGACTCAATGACGGCACCGTCATCAGTGCAGCAGTCGGCCGCAGCCCCATCACGCTGGCGAACACCAGAGGCAAAGTCGGCACCAGCAGAACCAATCCCAGGTATGTCTGCGCCTCCCGATAGCTGCGCGTGAAGGCAGCGACGATAGTCATCAGCGCTGCGCCCAACGGGACGAGCGGCAGACAACAAGCCACCACCATCAATGCCACCAGTGGGCCGAAATTGACGCTCATTCCAAATCGCTCCAGCCCGGCATACTGCAGCACAATGGCGAACGCCGACACGGTGAGCGACAGTGACAACGTCATGAACGCGCACGTTGCCAGCATCTTTCCATAGATCAAGCTTTCGCGCCGCACGGGTACCGTCAGCAATGGCTCCAGGGATCCGCGCTCGCGTTCGCCCGCAGTGGCGTCGATGGCCAGATACATGCCGCCCATCAGCATGGTTAACAACACCAGGTAGCTGAGTGTCCCGAGCGCAAGCACTGATCTGCTCGCAGGAGTCGACACGTCGACATCGTGGATGACAATCGGTGACAGCACTAGCGGATCGATACCGCGGGTCATCACGCGAAGTCGTGCAAGCAGCGATCCGTATTGATTCAGCAGCGCTTTGACGCGAGCGACGTCCTTCCCGCTGTTGGCGTCGGACGAGTCGACATACAACAACAATTGCGCAGGCTGCGACGACTGAAAGCGCGCTCCGAATTCATCCGTTACCATCAACACGAAAGGCTTGCGGTGTTCTTTAACGGCATCGCGTGCCGCGTCGTCGTCGTATGAGGCAGTTTCGACCTTGATGCCATATTGCTTCAGGTGCGCCAGCAGATTGGGTGCGCGTTCCGCGTGCGACACCGTCAGCGTCACTGGCTTGTCTGCCGCGGAGGTACCGCGCTCGATCGATAGTGAGAGCGCTGCCCCAAACAGAAGTGGTCCGAACAAGGGTCCGAAAACCAGAGCGGAGATGAGAGTCCGGCGGTCACGAAGGTTCTCCCGGAACTCCTTCCGGAACACGCTCAGGATGGCCCACATCAGGAGAGACCCTCGCCCGTCCCGATCAACCGTACGAAGGCATCTTCCAGGCTGCTCTCACCTGTCCGCTGACGCAGTTCTTCCGGCGTCCCGGTTGCGACGACCGTCCCATGTGCAATCACAACGACGTCATCACAAAGCGCCCCTACTTCCTGCATGACGTGACTGGAGAACAACACGCAATGACCGTCGTCGCGCAGCTTCCCTAGCAGACGACGCAAGCTCCGTACTGCCATCACGTCCAATCCATTGGTCGGCTCGTCTAACAGAACATTTCGAGGCCGGTGAACCAGCGCACGTGCAAGCGCGGTTTTGATACGTTGGCCCTGAGAAAATCCTTTGGCGGTTCTGTCGGCGAACTCGTCCATCTCCAGGAGGGTGATCAATTCGATTGTGCGGGCCGCGCATTCTTTGCGATTGAGTCCGTGTAATGACCCGAAATACTCCACGTTCTCGCGCGCGGTCAGATGCGGATAAATACCGGCATTGTGCGGCAGAACGCCCATTCGTCGGCGCGCCTCCAACGGCTGACTTACGATGCTGGCGCCATCGATCGACGCGTCGCCTGACTCGGGGGCAATCACGGTGTAAAGCATGCGCAAGGTTGTAGATTTGCCTGCTCCGTTGGGCCCCAGCAGTCCCGTGATGCGTCCATCAGTCGCGCGCAGGCTCACATCGCGAACCGCAGTCACTTTTCCAAAATGTTTCTGCAAACCGTTCGCTTCGATCACGGTGACGGGCCGCCTACAGTAATGAAGAACGGCATGGGTACGTCATTGTGAACGCACGAGACATCCAGACCGTCGACCGCACCCTTCGACACGAAGCGCGCCATCACACGATCGACGCAGGGCGCTGTCAATTGCCCGTGTCCAAGTCCCTTGATAACAACGTGCATGCTGTGTGTGAATCCGCGCTTTGCCTGCTCCGCGTCTGCTGGCGGCGTGACGGGATCATTTCCTCCGGACAGCAGTAACGCTGGCACGTCCGAATGCAACTCAGTATGGAAGTCCGGGTCGACGGGACCTCGGGGCCAGATGGAACAGATGCTCTTCAGTCCGTCGAGCTGGGCCGTGCCCAGAAACGTCTTGTCCAACTCAGCGCGATTGACCTTCGCCAGATCCCAGAACGGTACATCTTCACTGCACACGACGCTGTTGTGCATGCCATAGGCAACGACATCGCCATACGAGCGATTGACCATCAAAAACTGGGAGGCGAGTGGTATGAAGTTGGCCGACTCGGCGGTTGCTCCATGTAACATCAACGGTAGGAGCGCTGCCTGTTCTGCGGTGTAGCTCCCGAGTCGCAGCACGGTTGCCAAGTGGTAGTTGGTGAATTCGACCTTTGAAGGTTCGCCGCTCGTGGGGTCGGACAAACTCACCGATACCGCGTGCGCCTGTAGGGCGGCGCGCAGCGAATGATAGGCCACAGCAGGATCGCCGAAGTGTTTGCTGCACTCAGCATCGTGAGCGCAGCGAGCCAAAATGCTCGACAAGGCATTCTCTGCATTGAGCGCCGTTGCGGTGCCGAGTGCTAACTGCGGTGGCACGACTCCGTCGAGGATTACGGTCCGGGCTTTGTCCGGAAAGCGACGCACGTAGTGTTGGGCAACACGCGTGCCGTATGAGACGCCGTAGATGTTGATACGCTGGTAGCCCAAAGCGACGCGGACCGCGTCGAGATCTCGAACGGCGACACTCGTTGTATAGAACTCGACACGCGCGGTCTTTTCCAACGTCGTGAGGCACCGTTTTGCGTCTCCCGCGATCTGAGCGTCGGTGGCGCGATACAGGTCGTCGTCATCGAGTGTGCAATTCAGAGGGTTCGACCGGCCGGTGCCCCGTTGGTCCACGAGAACAATGTCGCGATCGCGGTGAATTCGCTCGAAAGAGAAAGCCGCGGATGCGTAGAACGTGGTTGCCGCCATGCCGGGACCGCCGGCGAGGACAAATAAGGGGTCCGGCTGTTTGTGGCGGTTGATGGCAGAAACACGCGCCACGCGCAGGGAAATGGACCGCCCGCCCGGCTCGGCTGGATTTTCGGGGACGCTGAGGTCGCCGCATTCGGCCAGAACAATGGCCACTTTTGAGGGGTCCTCGAGCTTGCAGGCGGTCAGGGCGAGCTCCGGCCTCCCAGTTGGGCCTCGGGCGTCAGCATGCCTGTCGAACGCCGGGACCCGGGTATCGGGCGCCGCGCTGCCGTCCGCAGCACTCCCTGCAGCCCGGCCGAAGCACAACACCCCCATCACCAGGAGCAATGAAACCGTCCGGAAATTCACGCAGTGCGGGCCTTGGCCTTGTTCGTAGATCGTCCCGCCCTACAATACGCGACTACGATTGTTTAGTGGCGCGGCACTGGCCGCGCGGAGCCCGGGTCCTTTCCGCCGCCAAAAAGCGTGGTTTTTGGCGGCTTACGCCTGCGTTATAGGGTTTAGGAATTCGATGCGTTTCGCCCAATCCTTTGACGTCATCGTCATTGGTGGCGGCCATGCCGGTACTGAAGCGGCATTGGCGGCCGCCCGGATGGGTGCGCGCACGTTACTCCTGACGCAGAGCATCGAGACTTTGGGTCAGATGAGCTGCAATCCAGCCATTGGCGGCATCGGAAAAGGCCATCTGGTCCGGGAAATCGATGCGCTGGGTGGCGTCATGGCACGCGCCACGGACCGGGCCGGTATCCAATTCCGCACTCTCAATGCCAGCAAGGGACCTGCGGTACGTGCTACCCGCGCCCAGGCGGATCGCCAGCTCTACAAGCAGGCGATTCGAACGGTCCTGGAAAACCAACCGAACCTCACTCTCTTTCAGCAGGAAGCCGGAGACCTCCTGGTTGACGGGCAAACTATCCGCGGTGTGGTGACGGTGACGGGGATTGCGTTTGAAGCGCCGTCGGTTGTGCTGACGGTCGGCACGTTCCTCGGCGGCCGCATCCACGTTGGCCTGGACAACTACCAGGGCGGGCGTGCTGGCGATCCACCGTCGAATAAGTTGGCAGCACGACTGCGCGAGTTACATCCACGGGTCGGACGCCTGAAGACCGGCACTCCACCTCGGATCGACGCGAGATCCCTGAATTTCTCCGTGATGACGCCCCAGCCGGGCGACACGCCCACGCCCGTCTTTTCGTTCGTCGGGCGCGACAGTGAACACCCGAAACAGATTAATTGTTTCATTACGAATACAAATGAGCGGACACACGAGATCATCCGTGCCGCGACCGACCGCTCGCCTATGTTCACGGGTGTCATTGAAGGGGTGGGTCCGCGCTACTGTCCCTCAGTCGAAGACAAAGTCGTTCGCTTCGCAGACAAGATCTCGCACCAGATTTTCGTCGAGCCGGAAGGTCTCACCACCAACGAGGTGTACCCCAACGGCATATCCACGAGCTTGCCATTCGATGTGCAGTACGAGTTCGTACGGAGCATCCGCGGCTTCGAGAACGCGCATCTCACAAGGCCCGGCTACGCCATTGAATACGACTTCTTTGACCCGCGTGACCTGAAACCGTCCCTGGAGACCAAGACTCTCGAAGGGTTGTTTTTCGCCGGCCAGATCAACGGCACCACCGGATACGAAGAAGCCGCCGCCCAGGGCTTGCTCGCTGGAATCAACGCAACGCTCAAGTGCAAAGGCCGCGAGGCGTGGTCACCTAAGCGGAGCGAAGCTTACATTGGTGTGCTCGTCGACGATCTCGTGACACGAGGGACCACCGAGCCGTACCGGATGTTCACGAGCCGTGCAGAACATCGTCTCCTGCTACGCGAGGACAATGCGGACCTCAGATTGACGCCGGCCGGCCGCGAGCTCGGCCTGGTCGATGACGAGCGCTGGCGATTGTTCGAGGAAAAGCGACGCCTGTCGGACGTGGAGCTGCTGCGGTTGAATTCCACGCGCATCCAGCCGAGCGCTGTCCCCGTGGAATGGACCGATCGAGTCCTCAAAGGCACGCCGCTCAGTCGCGATTTCTCCGCGTTCGAGCTGCTGCTGCGCCCTGAAGTGAATTACGACGACTTGCTCGACATAGCGGGGCGGCCCGACTGGTCAGGGGTGGACGATCGATTGCCCGCCCAGGTTCGGCTGCAAATCGAAGTCCGTGCCAAGTACGCAGGCTACATCGAGCGGCAGCAAGATGAGATCGAGCGTCAGCAGCGCAATGAGGAAACTCGACTGCCCGACGATCTCGACTACGCGCAGGTTGCAGGCCTGTCCCATGAGGTGCGGCAGAAATTCAGCGAGACACGCCCGGTCACAGTGGGTCAGGCGGCTCGCATACCTGGCGTAACGCCGGCAGCGATCTCTCTTCTACTGGTTCACCTGAAGAAGCGGACGTTGAAAGACAAGGCGCGTGTGGCATGAGTGCCTTCATCGACAAGTTGAATGCAAGTTGGGACCGTAGCAACTCGCTGGTGTGTGTGGGCCTCGACCCCGAGATCGAGCGGCTGCCGCGGCACATAGCCATGCAGCCCTCGCCGATTTTCCAATTCAACAAGGCAATTGTTGACGCCACCGCGGATCTCGTCTGCGCCTACAAACCGCAGTTTGCGCATTACGCCGCGTACGAGGCGGAGGACCAGCTCGAACGCACCATCGAGTACATTCATCGCAGCTATCCGGGCATCCCGGTCATTCTCGATTCGAAGCGCGGTGATGTCGGCAATACGGCCGTGCGCTACGCAATCGAGGCTTTCGAGCGCTACGGCGCCGACGCCGTCACCGTGAATCCCTACCTGGGTGGCGATTCTCTCGAGCCCTTCCTCCAGTACGCGGACAGGGGCGTCATTATCCTGTGCCGCACTTCCAACCCCGGCGGGCGCGATCTCCAGGATCTCGATGTGAGTGGGCGGAAGTTGTATCAGGTGGTGGCGGACATGGCGGCGCGGCAGTGGAACAGTCGCGGGAACTGTCTGCTCGTGGTCGGTGCCACTCAACCTCGCGAGCTGGCGGAGGTTCGCGAGATTGTCGGCACGATGCCGTTCCTCGTTCCAGGCGTGGGTGCGCAGGGTGGGGATGTTGCGGCGGCAGTCACAAACGGACAGACCGCGGATGGAAAGGGTCTGATCATCAGCTCGTCTCGCGGGATCCTGTATGCCGGTTCTGACGACCAGTTCAGTACCGCCGCTCGCGCCGCTACGGAAGCACTTCGCGACCAGATCAACGCCAGTCGCTCCAGGCGCTGATCCGGCACAGCCCGAGGATGTCAGGCCTCCGAATACCGCGCCTCGCGCTGACGGTTACCCTCCTTGCACTCGTGCGTGCTGCCAGCTCAGCGGCCGCCGTGCTTGCGCTGACCGACTTTGTCAGTGCTGCTCACGCCGCGAGCCCGGCCATCCTGCTGCGCGGCTCAGGCGCCGAGCCCGATTCCCTCGATCCCCAGAAAGCCCGTTCGGTGGAGTCGCAAAACATCCTGCGGGATCTGTGCGAAGGCCTGACGACACTGGACAAGTCCGCTGGCGTGGCGCCCGGTGTTGCAACCGACTGGACTGTCAGTACGGATGGGAAAAAATATACTTTCCACCTGCGTCCCCAAGCCCGTTGGTCGAATGGTGATCGGGTCGTAGCCGCGGATTTCGTTGCGGCCCTGCGGCGTCTCGTCGATCCGGCGACGGCTTCGTCATATGCCCAGGTGATCGATGTCATCGACAATGCCGCGGACATTGTCGCGGGGAAAAAATCGCCCGACACGCTGGGCGTCTCGGCACCAACAGACTCAACGGTGATCGTTGCGTTGAGTTCTCCCGCTGCTTACCTGCCGAGTCTGCTTTCGCACACGAGTACCTGCCCAGTCCATCGGCCTACATTGACTCAACATCCCAATGAGTTGGCCAAACCCGGCGTCATGGTCTCGAACGGTGCCTTTGTATTGCAGGAGTGGGTTCAAGGCTCCCACATTCTGGCTATGCGCAATCACAACTATTGGCACGACTCGGCGACCCATCTCGACGCGGTCAAATACCTGTTGATTCCCGATGAAAACGCCGAGCTGACCCGCTATCGGGCCGGAGCCCTGCACACAACCTATGTGGTCCCGCGAGGGCAGTTCGATTGGATCCGGGCCAATCTCGCCCGCGAGTTGCACATCGCGCCGCAGTTGGACACCTACTACTACGGGTTCAATCTCAACAAGGCGCCGTTCAAGGACCGCCCCGGGCTGCGCCGCGCCCTGTCCCTGGCCCTGGACCGGGAGCGACTCACCCAACAGGTCCTTCGTGTCGGTGAGCTGCCAGCCTATGGCTGGATTCCTCCCGGGGTAAGCAACTACACCTCCCAGTCCTTCGACTATCGCAATGTGCCCATGGCTGCGCGGATCGCCGAAGCGCGCCGCCTCTATGCGCAGGCCGGCTACTCGGCCGCAAACCCGTTGCGCTTTGAGCTGCGCTACAACGCCGGCGAGGTACACAACAAGGTGGCAGTGGTAGTTGCCTCCATGTGGAAGGAGGCGTTGGGCGTTCAGGCGGTGCTGACGGCCGTCGAATTCAAGTCGCTCCTGCAGGACATCGACAGCGGCAATGTGCAGATGTTCCGTTCCAGTTGGCTGGGCGACTATAACGACGCCTACACGTTCGCCCAGTATTTCAAAAGCAACTTCGGAATCAATCTGCCGCACTACCGCAGCGCGGAGTATGACGCTTTGATCGATAAAGCCGCCGTCGAGGTGGATACGGCGAAACGGCGCGAATTGTTGGAATCAGGGGAACGCGTAATGTTGCGGGATCATCCGATGATTCCCCTCTACTTCTACGTCAACAAACACCTGGTCAAACCGGAAGTCCAGGGTTGGTACGACAACGTCATGAACGTCGTTTACAGCAAGGATCTGAGCTTACGCAGCGGCACGCCGTAAGCGCGCGCCCGTCAGGTCATGCACGAAGCTTCCGTACCAGTTATGGATGTCGTGCCTGCGGACCGCTGCCAACATCTGCTCGTGCCGGTCTTTCCGCTCATCCAGCGGCATGTTCAGTGCGGCTTGCAGTGCTTTCGCCATGCCGCACTTGTCATACGGATTCACCTGCAGCGCACTGTGCAGCTCTTCCGCGGCACCTGCCATGGGCGAGAGAATCAACACGCCGGGATCCTCGGGATCCTGCGCGGCGACGAACTCCTTTGCGACCAGATTCATTCCATCGCGCACCGGAGTGACTAATCCAACCTTGGCGGCACGCAGGAAACCCATGGTGGTGGCGTGCGTGTAGTCGCGATTCAAGTACCGTATGGGGGTCCAGTCCGCTTCCGCGAATCGCCCGTTGAGACGACCTGCACATTGCTCCAGGCCTTTGCGTATTTCCCCATAGGCGAGCACATCCGAACGACTGGGCGGCGCGATCTGCAGGAACGTCACCTGCCCCTGGTTCTCGGGGAACGTTTCGAGAAACTGCTCGTATGCCATGAAGCGCTCGGTCAGTCCCTTGGTGTAGTCCAGGCGATCCACCCCGACAATCAACTTTCGACCCATCAGGCTGACTGCCATGCGTTGCACGGTGTCCTGGTCGTGAGTCGCCGTCGCCTCACGGATTACGCTGTCGACATCGATTCCAATGGGATAGGCACCCACACCAACACTGCGGCCTGCGATCTGTACCCGGTCGACCAGCTCCGTTGTCGGCAGGTCCAGGCACGAGAGAAACGAGCGCACGTCGTTCTCTGTTTGAAACCCAACGAGATCGT
>Ga0307510_10004265_pt1 | contig 16800 bp, 14 predicted proteins | sample 12_EM_MG_FD_207224 | JGI IMG/M metagenome (GOLD analysis project Ga0307510, IMG submission 207224) | Populus trichocarpa ectomycorrhiza microbial communities from riparian zone in the Pacific Northwest, United States - 12_EM | ecosystem: Host-associated > Plants > Roots > Unclassified | place...
TACGTTGTTTCTGACCACCGCTAAGCCCGATGCCGCTGCTCCCGATACGGGTGCGGTATCGCATAGGCAGATGCCGGACGAACTCGTCCACATGGCTGATCGCAGTGGCGGCATTGAAACGCTGTTCGTCGATCTCATCGAGACTGAGACAAATATTGCGGTGGATAGAGTCGTAAAAAATATAGCCGTCCTGCATAACAGTGCCGCATTTTGTCCGCCACCATTTGGGAGAGATCTCTTCCAATGCCTGGTTACCGATGAGGATCCTGCCGTTAGTGGGGGTATAAAAACCCAGCAGCAGCTTCATTAAGGTCGTCTTGCCACTGCCGCTTGCACCGACGATAGCAGTGACCTTTCCCCTGGGGATCCGGAGGCTGATGTCTTTGAGGACAAATTTGGAGAGTGGCCCATGATACTGGAACGACACATTCTGAAGGATGATATCCTTGCCCGCGCCGGCATCGATCTCCGCTACCTGTCGTAAAGGTTCGCCGGATACCCGGGGCTTCTCTTCGTTGTCCTTCTGTTGCACTTCCTGCAAACGGTCAAGACTCAGCCGCGCATCCTGTATGGAACGGAAGAATTCGATGAGCTGGCTCAACGGCCCATTGGTCTGCCCGATGATGAACGAGATACTGAGCATCTCGCCCAGGCTGAGCCGGTGGTCGATGATGGCAACAGCAGCCAGGAAAGATATGACGATGTTCTTGAGATAGTTAAAAAAGGAAAACCCTGTCTGCCGGTACTGCTCAAGCTGAAGACTCTTTTTATTGAGCTCGTAGACTTTTTGCTGAAGCCCTTCCCATTCGACACGCTTGGCGTCTTCACTGCCGTTGAGCTTGATATCCTGCATCCCAACGACCATCTCGTATAGTTTCTCCTGCATCAGCTTGTTCTGTCCGAAACGGATATAATCGAGATGCTTTCTTTTCTTCTGAAACAGGAAGATCCAAAGGATACCCAGGATGCTGAGACTGACAAAGATCCCCCAGATGGCCGGATCATAGCTGAGCAAAATAAAGGAGAACGTTATTACCTGTAAGACGGAAAAGACCGAATTGATCGCATCCCCCGTCAGGAACGCTTCTATGCGGTGGTGATCATTGATCCGCTGGGCAATGTCACCAATGGATTTCGAGTCGAAGAAGCGGATCGGCAGCTGTAGCAGCTTGGACAGAAAGTCCGATACGATCCGGATACTTATTTTGGTATTTACCCTAAGCACCAGCCTGCTCCTGAAGATCTCCAGGACGGTGCTGCTAAAGAAAAGCACCAGCTGCGACAACGAGAACAACATGATCAGGGAATAATTTCTACCCCCGATCCCTTTGTCCACCATACTTTTCGTCAGATAGGGGAAGCTGATGCCTATCGCAGTGATACATACCAGGTAACAGCTGAGCACACCGATCTGTTTTCTGAACGGTGACAGGTACTTGAGCAGGAAACCTCCGGAGTTGGAACTGCCGATAGTCGCCTGCTTGTCCTGGAAACCCGGGCCCGGCTGGAGAAAAAGGCCAATGCCAAAACCGGCTTTGTCGGGCTGCCAGAGTTTTACAAAGGCTTCCCTCGAGATCGTGATGATGCCATGAGCGGGATCGCCGATGACGAATTCCAGTTCGGAAGATTGCGCGGAGCTAAACAAGGAACCCGGCAGGGGATTAAGCCAGGAGTTCTTGCGCCGCACCTTGTACAGGACCACGAAATGCTCCTGGTTCCAGTGCAGGATGGCAGGGAGGTGGAAGTCAGCATTGAGATCGTCGATGCAAACCTTTCCGACCACCGTTTCAAAACCCAGATCTTCCGCCGCCTGGCTGACGCCAAGAAGAGAAGAGCCTTCGCGGGATATAAAACAGTTCTCCCTGAGATACTCCAGGCTATACTGCTTGCCGTAATACTCCGCCACCATCTTCAGGCAGGTAGGCCCGCAGTCGAAGGAATCCAGCTGAAAATAGAATGGATATCTCATAAGCTGACGAGTGAATGCTGTTCCTGAAGCCGGATTAGACCGGAGACTTCAATATCCCGGTGATTCAAATAATTGATAAAAGAGCCCGGGCAGAGTCGGCTGACGAGCCGGCTGGCAAGCGTATCCTTGCTGCAATAAGCAGGCAGGCCGACAAAATGGTCGGGAATAGTATACCTGGATGGATAGGCAAAGAGCAGGTCCAGGAATTCCCAGCTTTCAAAAGAAGAATAAAGCATGCCCCTTTTTTCAACAACATCCCCTGCCTTATCCGCTTCTCCACAAAGAAAGGCAGCTATACAACGGAGCACATCTTTCAGTATCTGCTTCGCGACTTCCGGGTAGAGCTTGCTGTCTATCATACGCGACAAAAAAAGCACCAGGTAAAGGATCTCGTTGGCCGTGTTGAAAAGGGCCACGACGTTTTCGTAAAGATCACCGGTCAGCAACATCTTATGAATATCCTCTGTGATATTGATAAGACATTCCTGCAATTCCATCGCTTTCAGCTTATCGACCCGCAGAGCACGCTGATTGTTGTCATAACGGCTTAACAGGTAGATGCCCTTTCCCAACGCACCTTTGCGCAGCGAGATATTACGGCAGCTTTCAAAGACAAGACGCCTGTAAATAAATTCATCAAAATCATCATAAGGGAAATGATAAGGGCCAGGCAGCCCCATGATGCTCAGCGTATTGAAAAGCCATCCGATCTCGAGGCTGCCATCCGTAAAATCCACCAGCGTTTCCTCAGGGAGACGATCGAGGTTTTCGGACAACATACCCGCTATCTGGTCCAGTACCGGCATCACAGTAGTATCTCCTTTTGTGTGATGACGCTGTCCAAGATAGAGACCCAGCTTACAAAGCTGCGAATATTCATTCATCCCGTGTAAGGGAAGGGCCAGTTCTGCATAATAGCCTGACCGCTGGGCCGCCGGGGCCGCTTGCATTGCATTTTGCGCCATAAATAGAATTATTATCCTGGTTGCCTGGTCGGCAACAGGTCGGGTGAGTTAAATCAGTTCCTAAAATAATCCCAGGTTTGGATATAGTCGACCAGCTCATTGCGGGTAAACGAACAAATGGTCAGATATTCCGACCGCAGTCGCGTACTGGTCTCTGCATTATAAGCGCTGTTTGCGCCTCTTTCGTGGTGCAGGTGATAAAGAACACCAGGAGCACGGTGAATAGTGTAACCGAGGATCTTATAGCGGGCAGCACGTTCGATATCATCAGGTCCCCAGCTGGTGAGATGCTGATTTTCACCGCCACAGGCGACAAAAGTAGCTTTATCAAGAAAGACACATCCACCAAGGGAGCGCCTGGAAGCAACAGTATGTTTGTCATCGAGACGCTGAAGCACCGTATGGTCAAGCACCATTCTAAAAATATCGCCCACCCAGGGAGCCGTCGCATAAAATAGGCCGGAATAAGGATAAGAGATCGCCATATTGCCTTCCCGAAGAGCCGTGATCGATTCCATGATCTGGGCAGGAGGAAGGATGACGTCTACATCATAAAGAGCTAACAACTTTGTCTGGCAGAGCCTGATCAGGTGATTATTATACCGCGTGCGATGAAAACTGGGATTATGATCTTCGATGAAATGATAGTCGACATTGGGCGGAAGAAGAGATGGATCGACCTTTTGCCCGGGACCCGCCTCCAGGACGATAGTGCGGGTGTTAAAATGCTTGTACAGATAGCGGGTAGTGATCTCCAGGTTCAGCAGCCGGTCGGGGGAATCGATATACAGAGGGATAAGAAAACTGGTGTCCGAAAGATCGGCCTTCGGCTGGCTGTCTTCCCATTCCCTGATAAGCCGGACGTATTCATAGGAACAAAGCTCCTTGCTATATCGGTCGTGCTGGGAATAATAGGGCGGGTGAACATGAAACTTCACCTTGTCAAAAACGGTATAGTTGACTTTATCCACCAGGTCGCTTGCGCCGGCATTGTGGTAGATCTTACGGGTCGTATATTTCTCGATAGGATCGGCCGCCCAGGTAAAGGCCAGCTCGTCCGAAAGCTGCATCTTCTTATTCATCTTCAGCCCCGTCCAGAACAATACCCACATATCCGTACACCAGGACTGAACAGAACCATTAACCGGCGTTTTGACCACCGACTCATCATAGTCCTTCATAAAACCAAACAACCGCTCACAATCATCTTCCATTTTCGCCCAGAAGGCAGCCGTGATCCCTTTCAATATATATTGTGCGCCCCCCGCGATAGCATCAGCCGCAACAACAACGGCCGGATCGATCTCCATGATAGCACACATGCCCTCGAACAAACCTTCTGCCCTGCCTTTCAGATAACCCGAGTCGATATACGACCGGCAGTCCGCCAAATACCACTCATCACCAGCTGCAAGACTTTCAAAGTCAGGCAGCTCTCTGAAGATAATGTCCGAATCATGATAAAAGATCACTTCATCGGCCAGCTCCGGGTAACGGGAGAAATGCTGCTTCAGCAGGTGAGGCCGGATCGATGGCCGGTATCCGAAAACATCCACTTCCCTGGGATATACAAAGAAACTGGCCTTGTCCGCATTTCTCCCAATAAAATCCGAGAACCAGATGCTGAGGCCGTATGTCCTGTCCTTTCCGATGAGGATCTGTATCTGCTCTTTCGGAATGCCGAATTTGCTGAAGTTCAGGAGTTGCAGCTCGATCTGCCAGAGAAAATAAAATTGGTCAGGGACAACGCTAACAAACAACATACAACAAAAATAGGAGATGAAAGAAAAATTAGGCTGCCGTATTTTAACCCGGCAGCCTATCAATTAAAGCAGACAATCTACTTATTACTTAGATGCTACAGAAGTAGCAGGAGCAGCAGCAGAAGCAACAGGAGCAGTAGATACAGTCAGACGGCCAGATGCAGTGCTGTTAGTACCGCCGGTAACACAAGCTACTTCTTCGTTGTTCAGGACTACTACGTTTTCGAATTTTTCGTTGATTTCGTTCAGTTTTGCTTTCATGATTGTTGTTTTTAGATTGTTTGTTGTTGTTTGTTGATGACATAAAATTAGAGCTTTTCTCTACACGATACAATAGTCATCGCAGCTATTTTACCTTCGTGGCAATAGCATTGCCATGAAAGCAAAAATAGTTTCAAACACCCTTTCCCAGGCCGCCAAACAACCCCTCCTAGGCCACCAAAAGCGGCCTTGGGCGCGGATTTTCGTTCCGGACAAACTTGAAATTAAAAGCCCCGTCTTTCATGTAATAATAGGTTCCTTTTTTTCGGCTATACTTCACCGGTGCACCCAATTCTTTGAACAAGCTTATGTAGCCGCGAACCTGTCGTTCGCTTATTTCCAACTTGCACGCGAGCTGCCTTGGGGTGCCCGTATTTTTGGTGCGTATGAATTGATGGAGGAGATCCAGTCGGTAAATAATATTCTTTGACATAAGGTTTAAAATATTTATTCAGCCAGATTCAGTTCATGTTCATATAAGAGTTCTTTTTCACCATACAATCGTTCGGCAAGTATGCCCCTTTGATTACATAATTGGATCAAACGGTTCGACTGTACGATAGGGTTAGATTCGTCAGTATATTTTATACTGCTGATAAATTCCAGCCAGGGTTCCTGACCCATGGCATATACATAGACTTCCTTCGGATTGAAGATGTCGACCAGGGACATGCCTTTTGCACAGTCGGACCCCGAGAGCCGGCGGCTGTTATCCTGCTCACGCGAGAGACGCGTGGTCAGCAACGGACCATAAAGCCAGGTCAAAGGCGCACCGTCACATTCCATGCCCAGGAAGACGACGTCTACGTCGCCGACGATACGATGGATATTCGCATACAAAGCCGGCTCAACCACACGGGAATCGGCCAGGAAACAGAGCTTGAATTCGTTTATCCGAACCAGGTAGCAGGATTTCGTCCGGATATCCAGGTCCGAATGTTCACCCGTGAAAGGCAGACCCGTGATGCTGACGATGTCATCGTGGATAGTTTCCATTTCATCTATCGCTATGACATTGTCAAAGCCGATGTTATTGAACATCAGCCTGAGATCGGGGTCTTCCAGCTTCCCGCTCGAAGTGCGGGGGACTACGATATTCCGGATACGATGACGCAAAGGCAGCAGTGTTTCGAGCAGGATATGATCCTGGTGGTTATGCGTGATCAATACATAATCGATCATATCGGGAAGATCGGCATCGGAATAATGTTCAACATCCGAATGATAACCATAGTAGCTGATCAGCGGATCGATGAGTATGCTGATATCGCGGGTCTCCACGAGGATGCAGGCATGCCCGAAATAACGCATGCGGACCTTGTCACCATCGTATCGCTGATAGACGGGCGGTGGTGATCTTGTCAACAGCGTTTCAAAGAGATGCTCCTGGGAATCGGTCAGACCCAAAAGACCCTTGATGTACTCCGGCGTCTGCGGGATCCGTTTCATTTTCGCCAGCGCATCGATCCCCGGGTGATCAAAAGGAATGTCGAGATGGAGCACAGTCCCATCGTCAAGACGGGGTGTACTGAGCACAAACGGCCGCTGGTCATTATCAGTGACCCATAGCGCGATACTTTGAGAATCGGTATTATAAAATTCGCTTTTATACAGCAGTGATTCGAAGAACCGGAAACCTGGATTGTTGTTCCGATCATAGACCAGCTCCACATATCCTTTGAGCAGCTCAGGCACTTTATGGTATAGCTCTTCCAGACCCGAGCCGCTGGCTTCGGACTTCAGCATCTTGTCGAGCTGTTTGATCGCACCCGAGAGCTGGATGGGTTTCTCCTGGAGCCTTTGGGTTCTCTCCTGGAGGGCTTTTACCTGCGGCACCTGGTTGCCAGCAAGGTCCATAAAGGGCCCTCCCCGCATTTTCGGGTTCTTCACGGCCTGGGCATGAACCTGCGGCGCCATGATATAGGACCCCATGATCTCGAGATGACGTCCGGTGATATTCATAGCCGCAGTGGCCGGAGAAATAAGATGCGACCAGGCATACCATTTATCGAACAACGGTTCGATGACCACATTGGGCTTAAGATATACAGGCGTATTATTCATGGTGTATAGCTTTGGCAGTTGGCAGATTGACGATCGGATTAGCAGATACCGGCACCTTGTCGGCGCCTGGTTGCCGGCGCGGCGCCAGACTTTTTTCCAGCTGCCGCGTCAGCGCCCTCTTGACCTCATCGACCGTGATCGATTCCATACACTCATGGCCATAAGGACAAGGATGATTCCACACATAGTAGTAACAGGGAGAGCACCTCAGATCCTTGTAGATATTGATATTGTTGTCATGCCCCCAGGTAGCAGGATTGGAGTCCCCAAACAGGATAACACCTGGCAGCCCAAACGCATTCGTCGCATGTGCAAAACTCGAGTCGATGCCGACAAAAGAACGGGCATATTTTATCAGTACCAGACTTTCCCTGGTCTTATGCTTGCCCCTCCAATCCAACGCACCTTTGACAAAAGGTTCATCAGGATGGCCTACCTGGATAAAGGTAACCCCGGGCATTTCCTTTACCAGCTTTTCCCATTTCTCATGGGGCCAATGGTGATTCGAGGAGGATCGGGAATGAACATGCAGCAACACCGGGTTCTGGATCGGGGCCATCGTTTTGGCAGCCCATTTTTCCTCCTTCTTGCTAAAGAACAGCTGGACCCTTTTGTCTCCAAGAAAGAGGTTGAGATCTTCAAAAATATCCGGAATGATCTCCTTTACATTTTTCTGGTAGATCCAGGACAAAGGTATATGCTGAAAAGCCAGGTTATAATATTTGAACCTTTTGCTTTTGATCAGGTACAGAAAAAGATGGAAAGGATAACGCCAGAAATGAGACGCATGCAGCCTCCTGACGGAATCGATATGGGGGTTATGCTGCAGCAGGGCATAGTGCGCCTTGCTACAACAGTATACGATCAGCTTTTGACGGGGATAGGCTTCCCGGATAGCCTTGATAGTAGGCGTGCAGACAAGCAGGTCGCCCATGCCTCCCCAGGTGATGAGGATAATTTCATTGTTCATAAATGACCCATTTAAGCTCCTCTAATTTTGCGGAAAAAAGTTTCTTTTCTATATCGAGGAATCGACAGACGCCGATCCGCCTCTTGAAGAAAGGACGGCTCATTTCGCGAGCCAGGGCCTTTTCGATCAGCGTCAGCTGATCTTGCGTCTCCCTGATCCTGTGTTTGATCTCGGTATCGTTTTTAGCAGCAGGCATAAAAGTTGAAGTTGACCGGTCTGTTCTCAGGCGACCTTCCGGCTGGTGATTGCATTTATATTGGACAAATGGACCATGAACCAGTTATAAAAAGCCTTTACCCCGGTGGAAAAATCGACAGAAGGACTAAAGTTCAGCAATTGCTGAGCCTTTGTTATATCGGCACAGGAATGACGGGCGTCGCCCTGCTGTTCCCGGCAGTATTCCAGCTGGACATTCCGCTTACAAACCGAGGCTATAAGGTCAACGACCTCATGAAGAGACACCCGGCGCCCATTCCCCATATTGATGATCTCGAAATCCGATCCATCGTACTCCATCGCAGACCGGATACCCGATACGATATCCGACACATAGGTATAGTCACGACTGCTGTGACCGTCCCCAAAGATATTCAGCGGACTTCCCTGCAGCGCCAGGTCGAAGAAGTCATGGATGGCCTGGTCAGGACGCTGGGCCGGACCATAGACGTTAAAAAATCGCAGCGCCAGGAATCGGATCCCATACAGATAGCTATACAGCTCCCCAAGCGTCTCCGCAGCGAACTTCGACATAGCATACGGACTGACAGGATTTATCTTCCCATTCTCTTTCAATGGCATCTGTGTATCCTGGCCGTATACACTGCTCGAAGAGGCAAATACAAATTGCTGGATATTGTGCTGCCTGGCAAAGTCAAGCAGGTTCCTCGTACCTTCCACATTCACTTTATCATAAAGAAAGGCATGCTTGAAACTATCCCGGACCCCTGTTTTTGCCGCAAGATGCACGATGGTATCCACGGCGCCGACCCGCATCAGATCACGAGGATTGCAGATATTGCCTTCTATGAGTTTGAAATGTTTGTCTTTCCCAAATGACCGGATATTCATTTCTTTTTGCCGGCGGGAATAATAAGCATCAAAATTATCGAGACAAATAACCTGGTAGTTTTCGGAGAAGAGCAGATCCCTGATAAGGTTACTCCCGATAAACCCTGCTCCTCCGGTGACGAGTATTTTCTTCATTGGAGTTGATTTTGAGTTGACAGGTTTGATACCATTTCATTTTCTTCTTCTGTCAGCGGCATAGCTGCCGAAGGAGATATCTCGATAGAAACCGTGCTTTTCAATGTCTCGACGCGAACCTGTAGCCTTTCTTTGCCGTTCCTTTTAACGAGATATCCTTTTACACCGGCAAAAGGACCTTCACAGATCATAACCGGCATCCCTATCCGGCAAAAAGGGTCCGCAACGACTTCCAGTTCATTACCCGACAGTTTCTGCAATGATTCAATAACGCCGACCGGCACCACCGCCGGCCTGCCGGCAAAACTGACATAACGGACGACGCCTTCGACATTCGTAACTTCAAATCGGCGCTGGGGAGTGACACAGACAAAGATATAATTGGGAAAGAGGGGCAGCTCGATCCTTTTGATGCGGTCACTCCATTTCCGAAGGACGCTTTGGACAGGGAAGAAGGATGTTACCCCTACCCTCCTGAGAAAGTCATATACTTTTTGTTCAGACCTGGGCATTGTGTATGCAACATGCCAGCTCTCGACAGATTGGTTGGTGGGCATTGAAGATACTTTTTAGGTTATAAAAGTGTCGTGATAAGCTGTTGTTCCGGACAGAGCAGAGCTTGCGCTAAGGTGAGCCCCGTCTCCTTTTTTTTTCAGTTCCGTGAGCATGGAACCTTGTCGATTATTTACTATACTAAGGTAGGAGGAGAAAAAAACGAATGGAAAAAAGTTGTATCAAAAAGGATATTGTAAGTACCAACCGGTGATAGTCGGTAAATGGTCAAAGCAACAGGGATTTGCTCCATACCAACTCCTGGTCCGACACGTAAGAAAGGAGAGACAGGGCCACGCCCGTGAGGCCATCAAGCAATTCATGCTCTTTGCCTTTGAACGTTCCTTTTTCGAGATCTTTATCCAGTAACAGGAGAGTTTGTTCCATCCAATATTCATAACCGGTTTTGTAGATCGGCAGGTTACTTTCTTTATAGAGCTGGCGGTAAAGCTGAGACACACCAGATGCACCATGACAAAAACTTGAGTCGTAAACAAGGGTCGCCTTTTCTGTCTTTCTCATCAATGTCTGTGCGCCAATCACGTCGGCAAGAACAAGCATCTCCTCATTTTTGAAAAGTTTCCCGGCGCGATAAAACAACAGCACCTCATTCAGGTCGCCATAACACCAGCCGAGACGGTTGGGCGCAGTTATTTCATTGGCTTGCTGCTTAACGATAAAAGGAAATGCCGAGTATTCGTCATTGGAGAAGTCGACGTCCATTTTATATTTTCTGATAAAACGGATGCCCTCCGTGACGATCTTTTCGATCAGCGATTTATGATTCGACCTTTCATAGGCATTGAGCAGGATCAGCAGAAAGCCGCTTTGGCCATGTGAAAGACCGAAATTGATATTGTCCTTATCTTCCAGGTTCAGAACATAATTACTAAACCAGTAACCCACGTCCTTCTTATTGACCCGGGCACATAATTTCCCGACAAGCTCATCCAGGTATCCGTTTACGATAACAGAAGAAGGCCGTTGAGTAAAATAGTGCAGTACGCCAAGCGCCCCATGCAGAAAGTCGATAAAATCATCTTCTATCTGGTAGGAGGCATTGGTAAACAGGTAGTTATCCAACTCTGCGAACTCCTGTTCTATATTAAAGGAAACAAGGCCTTCTTTACAAAGGCTGCTCATGACAAAACCTAATCCGGCCCCTCCGGCATTAAAGGAAGTTCCGACAAGACGAGGATAGCCCGAATTGATGTTGGAAAATACGTTTTCAAGCATTTTCTCCGCCTTCAACCGATAGTCCTGGTCTCCATCAGCCTTATATATCTGATAATAATAATATAACAGACCCAGCTGTCCGCCCACGAAGGAGTCGTTCCGGCTGGTGGCGGAATCAAGGATTGAATTGACTCTGTTGAGTTGGGACTGAACTATTTGGCGCATAAAACCGGGTTTACTCCCTGGGGCTAAAATTACTGGGATGGGAGTAAACGGGGTAGTTTGTTACACCAACTGGCGGATTGTAGGTACGAAAACGGCGTTTGCCTATTGCAAAAGCTTGTTTTTCATGATCTCGAAGAAGTCATCTTTATAGGTGTCGCCAAGCAGGATCTCGGCTTTGATGTTTTTGAGGAGGATCCGGTTGCCTTCAACCGAGGTGATCTTGTTCAGGGATACGATAAAGGATTTGTGGACCCGCATGAATTTCTTCCTGGGAAGACGCTCCTGGAGGTCCTTCATATTTAATAAGGCCATGGTTTTCTGCATATTATGATGGATGGCCACATAATTTTTCATCCCTTCGATATAGTCGATCTCGTCCAGGTTGATCTTGAGCATCCGCCCTTTGAACTCCGTTTTGACAAAAATATAGTCATCGGGTACATCTTCTTCCGTTTGGACCGGGGCGGAAAGGGTAATGATATTGACCGCTCTCTGCACGCCCCGGAGGAATCTGGGAAGAGAAATGGGTTTTAGCAGGTAGTCGACGACATCAAGATCAAAACCCTCGGTTGCGAATTCGCTGTAAGCCGTTGTCAGGATAACCTTGGTCTTATCACCCTTCATGGTACGGATAAAGTCGAGACCCGAGATCTCGGGCATTTGGATATCCAGGAAAATAATATCTATTTTTTGGGTGTTCACCCACTGCATAGCCTCTACCGGGTTGGTCGTAGCGTGTGTCAGGTTCAGGAACGGGGCTTGTTTCACATAGTGAGTGAGTACATCGATCGCGGCCTGTTCGTCGTCTACGATCAAACAATTAATCATTTCCTTGAGTTTAGTTTAATGGTCTAAGGTTTCTTTTCACAATTATAATGCGTTTTTCAAGGGTTTAAGAAGTACATGGACTTCCGGTTCTTTCGGAAATGCAATTGACAGCTCAATATTATAAAATTCTTTGTCTTCTTTTATAATGATACGGTGATTATTATGATAAGTATATTCCAGCCTCTTTTTTACATTGTCCATTCCGATCCCATAACCCAGCTCTTTCGGGCCTGATTTCTTCTTATTATGGACAGAAAAAAAGAGTTGATTCTGGTCATCGGCTTCCCTCACTTCGATACGGATGACGACAGGATGGGCGGCATTGCTGAGCTCGCCATGTTTGAGGGCATTTTCGACAAGCGTGATGACGACCAGCGGTATGATCCGGATACAATCCAGGTTGCCTTCTATCGACAAGTCTATATTGAGCCTGTTGCTAAACCGTAGCTGATTGATCTTGACGACCTTTCGAAGGTTCTCCACTTCGCGGGTCAGGGATACGCTTTCATTTTTAGCAAAACTGTCTTCGAGAGAATAACGCATGACCTCGGATAGCGTCAGAATGCCTTCGGAGAGTTCCTGGGAAGCTCCCAAAGACTTGGCGTACAGAAAATTCAACGTATTATGGAGGAAATGTGGATTTATCTGGCTCCGGAGAAAGGAATATTCAGCCATGAGCTTGTCCTGTTCCACCCTAAGCTCTTTTTCCCGGGCTATACGAAGCTCTTTTTCCCGCCGGATGGTCTGCATGGCAAAGAAATAGCCTACCGAGAAAAAGGAATAAAGGAAAAATACCCAGAAACATTCAATAAAAAAATGGCCAAGGTGGAAAGGAGGAGGAACAACAGCCTTGGAAACGTGGGGGAAGAGCTTGTACCCGTCGATATAGGTAAGCAGGACATAGGAAAGAAAAAAAACGATCTCTCCAAAGATCAGCAGGAAATATCTTTTCTTGTCGAGGAACTTAAAATACAGGAGGCTGCTGCCGTAAAATACATATACGCTTGGCAGCTGCGTGAGAAAGATGTCCGCCAACCGGATTTTAATACCAGGGTTAAGAGCAACCCTGTTTAGCGTGCCAAAAAAAATGAAGATCAGCCATACCAGGGCGTGTACAATAACTAACCGATATTTTTTGTGCAGACGCGATAAGAACATGTGACCGGTGTGTTATTCCAAATATAATATGAATTCTTTCATTTACATAAAAAAAGAGCGCCGGTCCAAAGACCGGCGCCAGAATAAGATAGGCGATGGAAGGCGACATAACCGATATAAATTTGTTAAAAAGTAACTCCGGAGCCGGTGTTCGTCACGTCGCAAATGGGCGGGATGGAGGACAGCTGGGTATCGAAGTTCCAAAGATTTGCACCCTGGCGTTTGTTCCAGGAAGTACCCAGTAAAGCGATAGTCGTTCTGTCAAGAGCAAGTTTTTTTGGCTGTTCGGATGTCTTTTTCATTTGATGTAGTTTTTGATTTTTTTTTGTTTCCCGATCTCGTTTTGATCAGTTTGATAACATAAAAGTAGTTCGCAAAACACCGGTTATGAAATTCGTTACACCAATTACTCGTTTGAAAGTACGAACAGTTTTTTTGGTTCCATTTCACCATCACGCGCTATCTGGGATTTATAATGACGCACCAGGAAATCATAGATGACAAGCTCGTGCGTACGCGCTTCAGTAGTGATTATCCTGTTGAGCATCATATGACTATAGCTACCCAGCACTTCCCTGAGCACAGGCCCTTCCTGTCCTTCGGCGAAAAAGGTTATGATCCCCTCCACCACCGGCCCCAGCAGCCTGGATTTTTCTTTCAGAATGCCGATCAGCGGCTGCCATTCGGCAGGCAGCTCTTCGCTGCTCTTCATGGCCGCGTCGATCATCTTCCTGTTGTCTCTGTATTTATCGTTGAGCTGTGTTCGTATCGTTTTATCCACGTTGAATTCCAGTCCAAAGGCATAGCGCAGATCCTGTACGAGGGAGAGCTTTTCATGCGTGTCCAGCGAGAAACAGCCCAATAATTCGTCAACAGCCCGCAACGCCCAGATCCAGCGAATGGTTTCCCTTTCATCCCCGGCCGTACCCGCAAGCATCGAAAGACAGGCCATGCTGTCATAATAAAAAAGATCCTCCGTCAGCTCCATGGTCCTGTATCCATACCGCTCTACCTCCCGTTTGTAGGTATCCGTCTGCAGCTTCCAGACATAGCCAATGTTTTCGGGACTATTGAGCTGCTTGTTCAAAGCCGATATAACATATCCGATATTGCCAACGTCCTTCAAATGCAATCGAATGCGCAGATGAAATTCGGGATCATTATACCGGATAAAAAACCATTTGTCGATGATGTCCTTTGCGCTAAGCTCTTCGGCCAGCGGGGCTATCGCCTGTGTCAGCAGCCTGTCTGCCGATTTTACGCCGCAATAAAGCTTGAAATATACCCATTCGGTGCCCAGCGGAAATTCTCTCTGCTGGTTGAAAACCATGCTGTCCTGGGGCCAGTTGATCTTTTTATCGGCATAGGAGTTGCCGCTCCGGCTGAGAATGGCTACGAACTGATTCGCATATACGACCTTGTTTTCGTCGGTAACGATATTGTCCGGCCAGGGGAATTCCTTTACCGTAAACCCGTCCTTATTTTTGACAGATTCCAGCCACAACGATACAGAGCCGGCATTCTCGAGATCGATAAGCAGCTCATTATCGCCTTCGGACAACACGACATACCTGGGCATCTTCCATTTGTCCCTGAACCCGCGGACTACCCCGTCGCCCGCCTGATCCGTATGATCCCTGAATACAAGGATGTCTTCCTTTAAAAAATTCCATTTCGCCAGGTGCAGGATAGTATTTTTATAGACGACACGGGGTAAAAAGCCATGTTGATGCTGGAGACTACCCCAGTTAAAGCCCAACGCTTTTTTCTTATCCTGCAGTTGCAGGTCACAGAGGAACCGGTATACCCCAAGAGAGCTGTTGGTATAGTTGTGCGCCGTGCTAAGACGCGGGATGACCTGCCGGTTGAGCCGCTTTGACCGGAGAATGACCTTGCCATTGCGAACCGAGACATAGAGATCCTTCACGTTGATCTGGCGATCGCTTTCCAGGGAAGAGGCGGCCAGGTAAGGGATCTCATAATCCCGGAAAGCAGGATGCAAAAGAATATTGCCGGTACGGGATTCAGGAAGATGAACGATCTCCGCATAAATGATCCCCGGATCCTGCTGTTGTTCGTGGCGGGCGATATCGGAAGCAAGCTCCCCGATGGCGGCGTCAGCATGTGCAAAACGCCCAAGGAGGTTGACCGCACTCGACCCACCCGCCGACTCGATATAAAGAGAATGCCCAACGGTGGCCCTGAACAGGACAGCCATCGAAGGAGGCAGGTCGTTCTCCTCAGAAGAGAATTTTTCCAGTTCCTTTTCCGTCAGCGAAAGCGTAAACCCGTTTTTTTCCAGCGTATCTTTTAGCTTTTCATTTAGCAACTCTTCCAGGGCGCTCCACTCCATCCTTCTCTGTCCGGGCAGATCGACAAACCGCAGGTCTTCGACAAGAGGCGACATGCAGGCAGCACCGGATTGTTCATACCCGATGCCGATCTCGGTATCCAGTACCTCCATCAGCGGCATCTCCTTGTGTTCATAACGCTGGGAGAACCGCTGGGCAAAAGCTTGCAGCGTGGTATCCCGTTTTGAGAAGGCCAGCTTGTTCAGCACATCCAGGGCCTCGCGGATTTGTTTCTGGTATCCTTTGTCCAGCCCCCCCTCCCCCAATGTATGTATCAGGTCGGCCTGGAAAAGCTTACCCTCCGCAAAAGGCACGCCCAGCTTACTTAGTATGCCCACTATGGCTTTATAAGGAGCCATGCCGCCATCCGGGCCGGCATCCATATTTTTCAGCTGTACCTGTACTTCCCTCAACAGACCAAGGATGGACCCGATCACCAAACAACCGTCATCACCATCCCCAAGACCTGCACAACCAGCCACCCCACTACCAGCGACATCACCATTCCCCCCATCTCCGGCGCTGATCTGCTCCAGCACCGTAACGATCTGCTCCATAAACTCCTCCCCCGTGATACACGGCTCAAGCTGACTTACCAACAGCTGACAGTCGATCATTTCCCCAATAAAGGTCCTTGCATCGTTTGCTTCAATCTCATCCTTCATCAGATAATCCACAAGTTGCGAAATACTCATCCCCTTCGACGCGCAGTCAAGCACCCTTTCAAGATAGTCCGTCGCAGTGACCGAACTGATCCGGTATTTCCTATTGCTATCCACATAGAGATATTCGACATAACGCAATTCCGTACCTACCGCGTAAAGACTGTTATTCGGAAAGAACAGCAACCTCTCCCGGATAGGCGCATATTCCGAAAGATGCCGGGCAAGAGCGCAGAGATAGTGCATGTCCAGACGGGTATGCCTGCTTCCCTTGTCGCTGCCAATAACCAGCGAACTTTGCGCCTCAGACCAGCTCGCCACCGCACAGCCGGAGAAAAGACCGAATGGAGTAGCCCGACTGCTCATACGCAAATAATACTTGATGATGCTCCGCGTCAGCTTTTCTATCTCTTTCTTGTTGGTGATCAACCCCTCCCGCCATTTGATACACTCTTCATAAAGCACCGGGGAAGCCAGGTACAACGCTTCGAGGAAACTCGCGTCGGAAAGAAGAGCGCTAAGATCGATGTCGCTGATGTGACGGGGTAGTGGAAGCCTGGGAGTCCTGACAATCAATCGGGAGTCGAATGCATAAGCAGAGAGCATAGGAGAAGGTTTGGCTAAGAATATTTTTTTAAAATCTTTATCTAAAA